>Ga0172379_10011682_pt1 | contig 10394 bp, 7 predicted proteins | sample GrowelOW334metaG_FD_119756 | JGI IMG/M metagenome (GOLD analysis project Ga0172379, IMG submission 119756) | Groundwater microbial communities from an aquifer near a municipal landfill in Southern Ontario, Canada - Groundwater well OW334 metaG | ecosystem: Environmental > Aquatic > Deep...
CATCGGCATCAGCACCTATCCGGCGGACGGCAGCGACGGCACCACGCTGCTCAAGAATGCGGACATCGCCATGTACCGCGCGAAGGAGAAGGGCAAGAACAACTCGCAGTTCTATGCCGCGGTCATGAATGCGCATTCGCTGCAGCGCCTGTCGCTCGAGACCGGCATGCGCCACGCCCTGGAGCGCGGCGAATTCCTGCTGCATTACCAACCCAAGGTCGACATCGCCAGCGGCCGCATCACCGGCATGGAGGCACTGGTGCGCTGGATGCGGCCGGAATCGGGCCTGGTTTCGCCGGCGGAATTCATACCGCTGGCGGAGGAAACCGGCCTGATCGTGCCCATCGGCGCATGGGTGCTGCGCGCCGCGTGCGAGCGCAACCACGCCTGGCAGAAGCTGGGCATGCCGCCGCTGCGGGTCGCGGTCAACCTGTCGGCGCGGCAGTTCGTGCATGCCAACCTGGTGAGCGACGTGGCGCGCGTGCTCGACGCCACCCGCCTCGCGCCGGCATCGCTCGAACTGGAAATCACCGAGAGCATGGTCATGGACAATCCGGAGCGCGCCATACAGACGCTGCGCCAGCTCAAGTCCATGGGCATCGCGCTGGCGATCGACGATTTCGGCACCGGCTATTCGTCGCTGGGATATCTCAAGCGCTTCCCCATCGACAATATCAAGATCGACCGCTCGTTCATCAAGGACATTCCGCGCAACAACGACGATGCGATCATCACCCGCACCATCATCGACATGACGCATAACCTGCGGCTGAAGGTGGTCGCCGAAGGCGTAGAGACCGAGGCGCAGCTGCAATTCCTGCGCGAGCACCGCTGCGACGAGATGCAGGGTTACTACTTCAGCCGGCCCCTCGCCGAGGACGCGTTCCTGGCGCTGGTGCAGGCGCAGAACAACAAGGCAGCGCTTGCCGCGTGAACCTCGAGCCAGATCCTATACCGAGAAGAGCATGAAGAAAATCACAGTAGTCGTGGTGGACGATTCCGCGCTGATCCGAAAATTGCTGACCGAAATCATCAACAGCCAGCCGGATATGGTGGCGCTGGGCGCGGCGCCCGATCCGCTCGCCGCGCGCGAGATGATCCGCTCGCTCAATCCCGACGTGCTGACGCTGGACGTGGAAATGCCGAAAATGGACGGCCTGGATTTCCTCAGCCGGCTGATGCGGCTGCGGCCGATGCCGGTGGTCATGGTGTCCTCACTGACCGAGCGCGGTTCGGACATCACCCTGAGGGCGCTGGAGCTGGGCGCGGTCGATTATGTTTCCAAGCCGAAAATCGACATCGTCCACGGCATCCAGGAGTACGCGGACGAAATTGCCGACAAGATCCGCACGGCCGCGGCCGCGCGCCCGCGGGTGCAGCCGGCGCTGGCGCTGGCGCGCGGCGCGCATGCGCTGCCGGCGCTCGCCAACCACAGCGTCTCGACCGAAAAGCTGATCATCGTCGGCGCCTCCACCGGCGGCACGGAAGCGATCAAGGACTTTCTGCTGGGCATGCCGCCGGACTGTCCCGGCATCCTGATCACGCAGCACATGCCGGAGCTGTTCACCAAATCCTTCGCCGCCCGGCTCGACAGCCTGTGCCGCATCAGCGTGAAGGAAGCCGGGCACGCGGAACGCATACTTCCCGGCCACGCCTTCGTCGCGCCCGGACACTCGCATCTGCTGCTGCGGCGCAGCGGCGCCAATTACATGACGCAACTGAGCGATGCGCCGCCGGTCAACCGGCACCGGCCTTCGGTGGACGTGCTGTTCCGTTCCGCAGCGGAGCACGCCGGCAAGAACGCGATCGGCGTGATCCTCACGGGCATGGGCAAGGACGGCGCGCTGGGCATGCTGGCGATGAAGCAGGCCGGCGCCTACAACTTTGCGCAGGACGAGGCCAGTTGCGTCGTGTTCGGCATGCCCAAGGAGGCGATTGCCGCAGGCGCGACCGACGAAGTCCTGCCCTTGCACGACATCGCGCATGGCGTGATGCGGCACCTGCATACGCTCGGCTCGCGCGCGATACGCGTATAGCCAGGCTGCGGCGTATCGTGGCATGATGCGTCCGATGAATTCTGCGCAGATCCTCCCCTGGAGCGAGCAGCTCGCAACAGGCCTGCCGCAGGTGGATGCGGAGCATCGGCGCCTGGTCGAGATCATCAACGAACTGGGCGGTTTGCAGCAGCGCGGCGCCACCAGCGCAGAGCTGCAGGCGGTCCTCGGCGAGCTGCGGCAGTACGCCAGCTATCATTTCGAAAACGAGGCCAGCCTGATGCGCAGCCACGCGCTGAGCGCGGCCAGCCGGGATTCGCATCTGGCGGCGCATCAGGGCTTCGTCGGGCACCTCGACCGCGTCATCGGCCTGGTCGCCGCCCCCGGCGCGGCGGTCGAGCACCTGCTCGCGTTCATGGTCAGATGGCTGGTGCAGCATATCGCCGGCATGGACGCGCGCATGGCGCGCGAGATCGCCGCGCTGCAGGCCGGCGCACCGGCCGGCGAAGCCCCGGCGCAGAACAGCGCGGTCTATGACTCGCTCATCGACAGCGTGTCCGCGCTGTACGACAACCTGGGTGCGCGCACGCTGGAACTGCTGGAGACGAATCAGCGCCTGCAGGCGGAAATCGCGCGCAGGCAAAGCGTCGAAGCGTCGCTGGAATTCGAGGCGGCGCGGTTTCGCGACCTGACCGAAATGTCCTCCAGCTGGTACTGGGAGCAGGACGAGCACTTGCGCTTCACCTTCGTCTCCCAGGGGGTGCGCGACTACGCCGGGCTGGATCAGACGGCGTATGTCGGCAAGACCCGCTGGGATCTGCCCGGGCGCAACTGGAGTGCGGACGAGCAGCAGGCACACCGGCAGCTGCTCGAGTCGCACCAGCCGTTCGCCAATCTCGAGCTGAGCCGGGAGGACCAGCGCGGCGAACTGCGCTGGGCCAGCCTGAGCGGCAGGCCATGGTTCGATGCCGCAGGCAATTTCCGCGGCTATCGCGGCGTCGGCATCGACATTACCCGCCGCAGGATCGCAGAAGACAACGAGACGATGCAGCGCCACGCGCTGGAACTGCTGGCGCGCGGCGCGCCGCTGGCAGACATACTCGCGGGTATCGCGCGCCATGCGGAGGCCGCCAACCCCGGCATCCTGTGCTCCATTCTGCTGCTGGACGAGGCCGGCCGGCATCTGCTCACCGCGGCCGCGCCGAGCCTGCCGCAGTCTTTCACGGCGGCCATCCATGGCGCCGAGATCGGGCCCGATGCGGGTTCCTGCGGCAGCGCCGCCTACAGCGGCGAACGCGTCATCGTCGAAGACATCCGCACCCATGCGCTTTGGCAGCGATTCAGGAAGCCGGCGCTGGACGCCGGTCTGCTCGCGTGCTGGGCGGAACCGATACGCTCCCCCTCCGGCAAGGTGCTCGGCACCTTCGCCAGCTATTGCCGCGAGGCCGGCGCTCCGAGCCGGGCCAGCCTGGCGTCGATCGAGAATGCCAGCCGCATCGCCGGCATCGGCATAGAGCGCAGCCGCGCCGAAGCCGCCTTGCGCGCCAGCGAAGAGCGCTGGATGTTCGCGCTCGAAGGCGGCGGCGACGGCGTGTGGGACCGCAACATCCAGACCGGCGAAATCGTGTATTCGAGACGCTACAAGGAAATGCTGGGCTATGCCGAAGACGAGTTCGAGAACCGGCGGGAGGAATGGGACCGGCGGATTCATGCGGACGATAAAGCGCGCGTGATGGCGGAACTGCAGGCCTATCTGGACGGCAAGAGCCCCGAATACGCCACCGAGTTCCGCATGCAGTGCAAGGACGGCAGCTGGAAATGGATACTCGCCCGCGGCATGGTGGGCCGCCGCGATGCCGAGGGCAGGCCGCTGCGCATCATAGGCACGCACTCCGACGTAACCAAGCGCAAGCAGGCGGAGGCCGCGCGGCGCGAACTCGAGGCGCAGTTGCGCGAATCGCAGAAAATGGAGGCGATCGGCACGCTGGCCGGTGGCGTCGCGCATGATTTCAACAACATTCTTGCAGCGATTCTCGGCAATGCCGCATTGGCAAAGAAGGATGTGGCCGCGGGCCGCCCGGCGGCGGCGCTGGTCAGCCTGGACGAGATCGACAAGGCGGGAGGACGCGGGCGGACCCTGGTGCAGCAGATCCTCGCCTTCAGCCGCAGGCAGCCGCAGGATTTCCGCGTCCAGGCGCTGCGCCCGCTGGTGGAGGAGGCGCTGCGGCTGCTGCGCGCGACCTTGCCGGCCGGGGTGGAAATCGGCATCGCGCTCGCCGACGCACCGCTCGACGTACGCGCCGACGCGACCCAGGTCGGGCAGGTGCTGATGAACCTGTGCACCAATGCCTGGCACGCGCTGGAAGGCCGTTCCGGCCGCATCGAAGTCGGGCTGATCGAAGTGCTGGTCGACGCCCGCCGGGGCAGGCAGGTGGACGGGGTGGCGTCCGGCCGCTACGCGCGCATCCGGGTGAGCGACGACGGCTGCGGCATGGACGAGGCGACGCAGGCCCGCATATTCGAGCCGTTTTATACCACCAAGTCCGTGGACCAGGGCACGGGACTCGGCCTCGCCGTGGTGCATGGCATCGTCAAGGCGCACCAGGGTGCGATCATGGTGCAAAGCGCGCCCGGCAAGGGGACCCGCGTCGACGTCTATCTGCCGCTTGCGCAGGCATCGGCGGAGACTGCGCTACCCGTGCGCGAGGCACCGGCCGCGTCCGGCGGCGAAGGCAAGCACGTGCTTTACGTGGACGACGACGAGGCGATGGTGTTCCTGGTGAGGCGCATGCTCGAGGACCTGGGTTACCGGGTGAGCGGATTTCTGCGCGGCGAGGCGGCGCTGGCTGCGGTGCAAGGCGATGCGGCGGATTTCGATCTGGTCGTGACCGATTTCAACATGCCCGGGCTGTCGGGGCTGCAGGTGGCCGAGGAACTGGCGCGTCTGCGCCCCGGACTGCCGGTGGTGGTGACCTCCGGTTACATCACCGAGGAGCTGACGACGGGCGCGCGCGCCGCCGGCGTGCGCAAGCTGGTGTACAAACCGAACACGGCCGATGAGTTGTGCGCGACTATCCGGCGCCTGCTCGCAACGACGGGCGCTTGAGCCGCTGCAGCACGACTTTTGCCGGGACGGGGTCTAAAGTAAACCTGCCTTCGGCCGATGAAACATCAAATGGAATCACCAGGCACGGTAGCGAAAGTTTCCGCCGGGGCGCTCTCAGCCGCGGCCGCGGTGTCTGCCGCTGCGCTGACGCCGGAGGCTGAGCTGTCGCAACTGCGGCAGTTCTTCCTCGGCCGTCAGCCCATACTCGACCGCGACCAGCACCTCATCGGCTTCGAACTGCTGTTTCGCGACGGGCGCGCGGCGGGTGCCAACGTCAGCGACGACATGGCGGCGACCGCGTCGGTGGTGCTGCACGCATTCAACGAATTCGGCACGCAACAGGTGCTGGGCGAGCACAAAGGCTACGTCAATGCGAACGCCGAGTTCCTCCTGAGCGATCTGGTCTACTCCCTGCCGCGCAAGCAGGTGGTGCTGGAGCTGCTGGAGACCATCGTCGTCGATGCTCCGATCATCGAGCGCTGCCGCGAACTCAAGCAATCGGGCTACAGCCTTGCGCTGGACGACGTGGTCGGGTACAGCGAAGCGCTGGCGCCGCTGCTGGAAATCGTGGACGTGGTGAAACTCGACCTGCTGCAGATCGAGAGCGCGCAACTGCCCGCACTGGTGCGCCGGCTGCGCGGCTGGCCGCTAGCCCTGCTGGCCGAAAAGGTCGAAACCAGGGAACAGTTTCGCGAGTGCCGGGCGCTGGGAATCGACCTGTTTCAGGGCTATCACTTCGCCCGCCCCGAGGTGCTTGCCGGCAGGCGTCTGGATACGGGAAGGCTCGCCCTGCTGCGGGTGCTGGCCCTGGTGGCGAACGAAGCCGAAACCGGCGACATCGAACGCGAGCTCAAGCAGCATCCGAACCTCACCTTCAATCTGCTGCGCCTGGTGAACTCGGTGGCCCTGGGAACCGGACAGACCGTCAGCTCCCTGAAGCACGCCATTGTCGTCCTGGGTCGCAAGCAGATGCAGCGCTGGATCCAGCTGCTGCTGTATGCGGCGCCCAAGGGAAGCGCGGATTCGACCAACCCGCTGATGCAGCTCGCCGCAACCAGGGCGCGCTTCATGGAAATCATCGCGCACGCAGAACGGGCCGCCGACCGCGCCTACCAGGACAGTGTGTTCATGACCGGAGTCTTGTCCTTGCTGGACACGGTGTTCGGCGTGCCGCTGCGGGAACTGCTGGGTCAGCTCAGCCTGCCGCAGGAGGTGAAAGCGGCCCTGCTCGAGCGCAGCGGCGCGCTTGGCCGCCTGCTTTGCCTGACCGAGGCGCTGGAGACCGACGATCGGGCCGGCGTCGCGCGTATCCTCGCCGAACTCCCCGGTTTGGCACCCTGCGATCTGATGCGTGCCGAAATCGAAGCGCGCGACTGGGCCAACGGGGTCGTCGCCGCCGCGGCCTGACCCGCTGGGCCGGCGCGTTCCCGCGGGGGCCGGGTCGGAACTTGCGCCGGCCGGCAAAAGCCGGAGTTGAGCCGCACCGGCCGCTCTATTCCCCGCTTAAGTTGCGCCGGACCGTGACGATAATTCCGACAAGGCGCCGGGTATTGCGCCTACGCAGCATTCCGCACCGCAGTGCTCCGCAAAGGAGGTTGCCATGGATCTGCAGCTGGCCCTGCCTCTGGAGGCAGATACGCGAAACGAAACCACCTTGCGCCAGGCGTGGATGCGCAGCGGCCTGTCGCTGCCCTATGAACGGGCGCTGCAGGACCGGGCGATTGCCATCTGCCTGCGCTGCCTCGCCGACGCGATGCGCAGAAAGCACCGCAGGAAGCGCCATGGCTAAGCTCGCGCGGCTGTGGAACCCGCGCAGCAATAACCGGCTGCGCCGGCATTGGGTCGGGTTCAAGGACCGCATCCTCATCGGTGGCGAGATGCCCGAGCAGGCGGGCGTGCTGACCCTGCTGCCGCTGGGTTGCGACGGGCTGCTGGTCAGGCTGCAGGTCATGGAGCGCGTGTTCCGGGAGGTGGTGGAACCGGGCAACGACATCGTCGTGTGGATCAATGGGCTGGAGTTGCTGGTCGGCCTCAAAGCGCTCGAGGACGAGCGCATGCTGGTCGCTTTCGGCGTAGCGCGCGGCTCCAGCGTGGAGGTGACGCTGGAGGCCGATGCCGAGCCGCACAGGCATGCGCTGGCGGCGGTGAGTGCGTTCTCCGGGGAAGGCCGAGAGACCTATGCATGCCCGGTCGGGCTGTGCCAGATGCGCAACTGATCCGGGCCGTGCGGGCCAAGCGCCGCGCCGGCCGCAGGCCATCGCATCATCGGGGATCGAAACGGACGCGCTCTGATTCCGGCGCACGGTTAAAGAAGTCCGGACAGCATGCCGTAATACACAGGGTAAAGCGCATAAAGCGGTTCGGCCTGCGCGTTCGCGTGCGTCCGTTTTCCCTCGACTTCCCAGCCGGAAGGCAGCATGGATCAGGCAGTACATCCCAACCAGGCCCTGGCCGAGCGGCTTGCATCGGCGCTGCGGCAGGATGAATTCGTACTCTACGGGCAATTGATCGCGCCGCTGGTCACCGTGCAGGGGGCGGGCCCGTTTCGCGAAATACTGATCCGCTTTCAGGAGGAAGAAAACAAACTGCTGCCGCCCGGGAGCTTCTTCTCCATCCTGGAAGACAGCGGCCTGATGCCTTACCTCGATCGCTGGGTGGTGAACCGCGCCGTGCGCTGGATACGCGGCAGGCTGGAAGTCAAACCCGACTGGCCGGTGCCGCACAACAGCATCAACCTGTCGGCCGACACGCTCACCGATCGCAAATTCGCGGAATACGCCGGCCGGCACCTGCGGGCGGCGGCGCTGCCCCCGGGCAGCATATCGTTCGAGATCATCTGCGATGGCGCGCTCGGACGTATCGAGGCGCTGCTCGCCCTGGCGGAGCAACTCAGGCCGGAGGGCTGCCGCTTCATCCTGGCCCGCTTCGACGGCGGCGATGCGGCGCAGGAATTGCGCCGGCGCCTGAGGCCTGAGTTCGTCAAGCTCAGCCCCGGACTGGTGCGTCTGCTCGCCCAGGGCAGCGCCGGCGTGGAGCGGGTAGATGAAATCAACCGCGACTGCCATGCGCGCGGCATCAAGACCATTGCCGAACATGTCGAAAGCGAGCGGACCATAGAGCAGTTGCGCGAGCTGGGCGTCGATTTCGCCCAGGGCTTCGGCGTAGAGGCACCGCAACCCCTCGCCTAGGCGAGCGCCGTGTTGAGGAGGATGAAATGAACACCAAGGAAGAGCCGATCGGGCACGACGCCGACGAGGCGGTGCAGGAGATCGGCATACCGCCGTGTCCCGCGATTCTGACCAAGCTGCTGCGGGAAACGCGCACCGACGAGCCGGACTTTCGCCGCATCGGCCAGCTGATTGGCGGCGACGTTGCGCTCGCCTCGGCGGTGCTGAAGGTGGCGAACTCGTCGTTTTACGGCCTGCGCAGCAAGGCCGCCTCGGTGCAGCAGGCGCTGGCGCTGCTGGGCATGAATACGGTGACGCAACTGGTGACCGGACTGCTGCTGCGGCAGGCTTTTTCCGGCTCGGTCGGGCCGGGCATGGAGCGCTATTGGAAGACCTCGATGGCGACCTCGCTGATAGCGGCGCTGCTGGCGCGCGAAACCGCAAGCGGCGACAGCGGCGTGGCCTGCACCTACGGCCTGTTTCGCGACTGCGGCATGCCGGTGATGCAGCAGAAATTTCCGATCTACGCGGATATTTTCGACGGTTCGGCGCTCAGTCCGGGCGAGCCGGTGGTGGAAATCGAAAACGAGCGCTACGATACCAATCATGCGCGCATCGGGGCGCAGCTTGCGCGCAGCTGGCAATTGTCGGATTCGCTGTGCTGCGCCATCCTGTATCACCACGACGTGCTGTATTCAGAAGAAATCCTGGCCGGGGCGCAGCCGGGGGCGCCTGCGCTGATCGCAGTCGGTCTGGTCGCCGAGCAGCTGTACTGCACGGCCATCGGCACGCAATGCCACGAATGGGCGGTCGGCGGCGATTGGGCATTGACCGAGCTCGATTTGACCCAGCAGAAATTCGCCGAGCTGTCGGCTCGGGTCAAGGCGTCGATCAATCGCATGTAGCAATCCGTCGCCGGACGGATTGGCGGCGATTCGGCGCAGGGGTGGATAAACGGCGGAAAACCGAGTCTGTTCCGCGATTCGACTTGCGGGTCGCGGCGAATAATGTGCACAAGGCGGCTCGGCCGCCCGGCGTGCAGGCGTGGGCCTGCCGCGCATTCACCAAGGGACGGTGCACATGAAATCCAGCGCAGACGCAACCCGGCTCGTGTTGGCATTCGATGCTGGCAGCGGCGAGCTCCCCGATCCGGATCCGCAGGAGCGGCAGCAGGCCGAACTCGGCGCAATCAAGCAGGCGGTGGCGCGCATCGAGGCCGAGGCCAAGGCGACGGCCGCGGCCAACGTGCGTGCGCGCGCGGAAGCGCGCGCGCGCGAAACGGCCGAGGCCAAGGCACTGGCAGAGAGCCAGGCCAAGAGCGCGGCCGAAGCGCGCATGAAGGCCGAAGAGGAAGCCGCGGCTTGCGCGCGCATACGCATGGAGGCGGAGAACCGCGCCCAAATCACGGCCGCCGAGCGCAGGCAGGCGGAAACGCTGGCCACGGCCGAAGCCGAAGCACGCGCGCAAGCCGACAAGCAGGCGACGGAAACAGCGCTGGCGCGCCTGTCGGCCGAACGCGAATTGCAGGCACGCACCCAGGCGAAGACGGTAATCGAACGCAGCGAGGCCGAGCGCATGCAGGCCGAGGCGGACGAATTGCAGCGCCTGCTCCAGGAAATGGAGGCCGCCGCCCGGACCCGCGCACAGGAGGTGCAGCGGGAAAAGGAACGCCGCCGCGCGCGCGCGGTGGCCGAGGCTCAGGCGCTGGAGGCGAGCCGCCGCCGCGCGCAAGCCGAATTTCATGCAGAGCAATTGACCGAGGCGCGCTCCGGCGCACAGGAACTGGCGCGCGAAGCCGCGCAGCAAAAGGCGCGCTCGGAGGAGGCTTTGACGTCCGTCGCCACGGCGCGCATCGAAGTCGAATCGAGTTTCGCCGAGCAGGCCGAAACGCGCATCCTGGAAGAGGAGCGCCTGCTGGCGCAGACCAAGGTCAGGCAGGAGGTCGCCGCGCAGATGCAGGAAACGCGGCAGGCACGCCTGCGCATGGAACGCGAACTGCGCGCACAGGCGGAAGCCAAGGCGCGTGCCGAAGCCGAGGCGGAAGCGGCCGCAGCGGCGCGCGCGCGCGCCCAGGCGCGCGAGCTTGCCGCAGTGCAGGGACGGCTGGAGGCCGAACTCGCCGCCAGC
>Ga0172379_10011684_pt1 | contig 10393 bp, 11 predicted proteins | sample GrowelOW334metaG_FD_119756 | JGI IMG/M metagenome (GOLD analysis project Ga0172379, IMG submission 119756) | Groundwater microbial communities from an aquifer near a municipal landfill in Southern Ontario, Canada - Groundwater well OW334 metaG | ecosystem: Environmental > Aquatic > Deep...
AGGAAATTACAAGAATATCACTCTACAAAAAGATTCCACCCTCACTCTTTCCGGCGGAACTTACAACCTGAACATCCTCGACCTCAAAGAACATTCCACCCTCATTTTCACCGCACCAACCACGCTCAATATCCAATTCAAACTTCGCGGACGAGATGCTGTTTCAATTTTAAACGGAGCAAATGTAAAACCAACCGATTTGCACATTAATTATATCGGGATACGGAATGAACAAAAGAGCAATAAAACAATGGAACAGGATGACGAAGACGAAGTAATGGCGTTTCTTGATAAACAAGAAAAAGCAGACTGCAAAAACCAGAAAATCGGGAGACCGATACTTTTCGGCAAAAACTCGTTTCTCAATTTTACACTGATTGCGCCGAAAGCGAATGTGAACATTGAAAGAGATTCTACGCTGCGAGGGCAGATGTTGGCGAGGAAGATAAGAGTGAGGAACGGGGTAAGTTTAAGTAAAAATGAGTTTTTTTCTAAAAATGCCGATCCAAAAAAAGTAGTTGGCGATACTGGTGCACGATTTATCGTTAATGAGGTTGTTATACGATTGACCGCGGAAGCATCTTTGGGAGACATCCAACAGGTCGTTGGTACAGTAAATGGAAAAATAACGGGATTTCTTGATATTTTGGGGATGGTAAAAATAGAAATTCCAGCCAAAACGGTTGCAGAATTGAATCTGTCGGTTGATAAATTAAAAGCGTTACATAGTCCATACATTCAAGATGTTATGATTAATTTTGTTTATAATTAGTGTATGAAAAAATTTGCAAATGTCTCCGGATTTTATCTGGCATTGTCTGTTGTGGCTCCGATCGTTCTTCTTCCGATGCTTTTACTCTCTATGTCCGGATTTTTTGATGGTGTTTTTGGGTCAAATATTGAAGTTGTAACCGGTTGTATTATTGTTCTTTCAGTAATAACATTGCCGTCAGTGGGTTTTTATTTAAAAGAAAAATTTAAAAATGAAAATGAGCAGTTGCAAAATATAAAAAAAGGTCTTCGGTATAATATAATCTTTATTATTATTTTATTACTTATATCTTATTCGATTTTTGGCGCACATTTAGATTGATTATTATGAAACAAAAAACACGTTACAAATATACGATTCTTTTGGTGTTTTTTCTTCTTTTTACGCAAGCAAACGCCGAAGAAAACTTTTCCATTGACTTTTTAAATCTGGTACAGACAAATAGTATTTTTTTTGAACCGTTGAATAAAATAAAAATGAAGGAAACTTGGGGAAAAATGAATCTTACCACGCCTATTCGGTTTGTAAAAATTGGGATAATTGATTCTGGTTTGGATGCATCTGGAGAAAGGCATCCGGAATTCCGCGGAGTAGATTTGGGAAATACTCCAAACGATGCCAAAGTCGATACCGAACCATCAGATATTCCAGGCGCCACAGCAGGTCACGGGACACAAATTGCAGGCATTATCGGAGCCAACAATATATCGGCCAGTGGAGTTGATTTTTACGAACACCCTCAAATGAACGGAATTTTAAGTGGTGTAAAGAATTTAAATTATACTTTGGAAATACGAAGGCCCACTTTTGCTTCGGTGTTCACAACAGATGCATGGTCGGTATTTGCAGAAATAAACAAACTTGAAAGCGAAGGGGTGGATATTATAAATATAAGTAGCGGTTCTCCGTATTTGCCAGGCATTCATGATATTTGGTATATACCAACCTTTACGATGTTAAACAAAACCTTGTTCGTTGTATCCGCTGGTAATGATGACAGATCAGCAGAACTACAGATACCAGCAAATTATGGTGATAATTTTAATAATGTAATAACCGTCGGGTCAACAATTTTTGATGATACGAGATTGAGTTACGGTAATTACGGAAGCGCGGTAAGTATTTCCGCACCGGGGTTAGGTCTTTACTCTCCATCACCGAGAGGAAAAGGTGATTATCCAACAGAGGTTCCAGGAATAAAAAATTATGATACCAATTTCTCCGGCACCTCCGCCTCCGCCCCTCTCGTCACCGGTGTCGCGGGACTTTTAAAAGCAATCAAACCCTCGCTCACCCCCGCGCAAATCAAACAAATCCTCATTCGCACCGCCGACCCGATACAAACAGGGGAAACTGACAAGCGTCTCGGCGTGGGTTGTTATTTAAACCCAAACGACACGTTAAAAACCGGCTGTCGTTTAAACGCCTACCGCGCCGTCTGCGATTCGGAAGTCGGACTCAATTGCGCACCTTCCGTCATTGCCGTCAGCGATGCGACCACCATGGTAGGAACATCACCCGCCGTCCCCCTTTCTTTTATTCATCCGTCATGGTCCGCCGACCTCGACGGAGGACACGACCCGCTTCGAAACGACGGCACGTTCGATGGTTCAAAATGGATATGGGCAACTGACGGTCCAACTGATCCAACGGTTGCCGAAATCTTCACTTTTGAAAAAACATTTACAGTAAACAATCCCGTCTCTACTTCCACTTTGTATTTTGCCGTAGACGATAGCGCGACCGTCCGTCTAAATGGAAACAACATCCCCGTATCGTCCGGTAACAGTTACTCCGCCTCAACCGAAGGAGTATACGTTGTTCCGGCAAGTAATTTTGTTCTCGGGCAAAACGTTCTTTCTGTCACGGCGACAAATTATGCGGGCGGGTATGACCCGCAAGCAAATCCCGCCGGAATTCTTTTTAAACTCGTTGAGGGAACACCCGCGAGTGAAGCATTTTCCGCTTCGGCAAAATCATTGATGTCGAATGTTGGCGCTCTTACTGTCAGTACCGATCTTTCCGGTGAATGAGAAGGGAACAAAGGAATGAGGTGACCACATCTTTCAATTAGGTTCGATATTTCTAAAAGATAGTACAAAAATTACCCCTATAAATAAGGGTATTTTTGACTGTTCCGAGCCTGGGACGATGTTCGGCAAGCGATAATAGAGGAATAAAAAAGAAAAAGCCGAGGGAGGGTTTACAACCTCACTCGGCAGAACAATTATGTGTCTATTTAGGACAAGAAAATGATCTTGGGTTTTTTGATTTGTTCAATCTCACTTCCAATGACTTCTGTGCCTCCGAATATCCGCTTTATTCGTTTGTTAAGTTGCTTTAGAGATATCTGATTGATTAGAGTGGTAACCGGAAGCCCGGCCCATTCTTTTGGAATTTTGGCCGCGTTGTTCTGGGTCAATACACCAAGTCCCACGATCTCCGTCTTGACTAATCCAATGGCGATATATGAAATTCCTGACCCTTCAAGATATTCTTTCAGATGGTCGCGGTCTTTCAAAAGTTCTTCTATTGTTTTCGGTAGAAGATTTGTTGTTTCGTTCTCTTTTTCTATGTTATTCATTCTATTTTTCTCCTTTCAAAGTCTATGGTGCAAATATTTTTTTATAGGCACTCCACACTTGTTTATATCATTAAATATAAAGTAAGTCAAGTTGCGCTCCGAGCTTCGCAAAAGGTAGTACAAAAATACCCCTATAAAAAGGGTATTTTGTTTGGCTCCGCAGGTAGGAATTTCTCTCCTTACTGGAGCAGTACACCTTTCCGATTTGTTCGGATTGCTATCCTCACAAATAGCGGAGAAGGTTTTCGAATCCTACCGCGCGAGACAAGCAGTTGTCTCGCTCGCGGAGCAATACAAAAAAGACACTTTATATAAAGTGTCTTTTTTGTATTGCTCCGCGGGTAGGATTCGAACCTACGACCAATCGGTTACACTTGTCCTTGTGTTACCACTAGGGGTGGACTATATCATCTCCTTGTTTGTCTTGCGACAAGTTTAGGAGTGGGGCGCTTCGGGCTGAAATGTTTTTTAAAATATTCCAGGCCTACTCCCTTGCGGGATAGTCTCTGAACCTTTCCTGCTTCGCTAAAGCTTCACAGGACTTGGCTGCTGATTGCCCCTCAATTACTCTCGGGGTTTCCAGCAATTCACCTCATTTTTCAACCTAAGTTTCCTTAGGAAGCTGCGTGAGACCATCGTGCACTTCCATGTGACAGTTTGCGCACAAGAGAACGCATTTCGCGATCTCCTTTTGAATTTTTTCCCACGATTTCGTGAGCCCTCTAGCCGACAACCCAAAATCTTTTTTCTTTGGATCTCGGTGATGAAAACTCAATGCCCGAGGGCATTTATCGTAACCGCAGATTGCACACTTATCACCTTTATATTTGCGTGCCATTTCTCGAAGCTTTTTACGGCGTTCAGAAACAGCCTTTTTCAAATACTCTGCACGATCGGCATAAGTTCTTGTTTCTGGCATATACATCGTAGTATACCATAGAAAAACTTATTACGTGTCCACAGCCGATTGCTCTACCGCTGAGCTACCGCGGAATGTTGTGTAGCTCTTTGTGCTTTTTGGCACTTTTTGATAATAGCAAAAAAACTCCCGAAATGCAACGAACTGGAGGGATATGTTTTATTGTATTCTTTGCGGGTCATTTGATATAATATGGGGCATGAACGAACAATTTTTTCCTCCTGTCGAAAACGAACGGCCCGAAAACGGTTTGGGGGCGGAGTTGAATACGCTGAAGTCCGAACATTTGAACGAGGGTGTTCGCCCGATAATTGCCGGGGTGGGAACGTTAAGCGAGTTTTATCAGGAAGAAGACAGTATTGTCAGAAAAATATTTAAAGGTCCGGAGAACGATACAACACTCGACGATGTTAATTATTTTGACAGCCCCGAAAATCTGACCAACAGGAATTACAAAAATCCCAGCGAGGACTCTTACGTTATTTCACCCGTAAACGACAAAGATAAAATATCGCGGTCATACAGAGATTGCACAGGAATAGCGGTTTCGGGCGTGGATAAAGAAACGGGAAAGAATATTTCTTTTTTAAGCCACCAGGATCCGAAGTATTTTTTGTCGGAGCAAAATACTGATGCGTTTTTTAAAGATCTCGAAGGGCAGATAGCTGAATTGAAAAAACAATGCCTCCCCGGAACGATAGACGCCGTCATATTTGGGGGCAACTACTACGTTGGCAGAAAGGGCGGCAAGTTCAGTAAAAATTATATTGGATCGATCAACATTCTTTCGACAAAAATTTCTCCGCTTCTCGGATTTACTCCCGCCGTTATAACCGGACCAAAGACCGGAGACGGCGGTGAGAGCATTTATTTTGATAATGAAAATCGCCGGCTGTATATTGTCCGGCTAAGAGTGGGAGATTCTGGTACGGAAAGCTACATGCCGGCCGACATTAAGGATCAAGAAGCGAAATGGAAAAAAGACGCCGAGTGGTAGAAAAAGGGATGCCCGACTTTAAATATCGTCCCCATATACTCCGCGCAACAGATCAAGATCTTTTCCGCTGGTTTTGAGAAGATGATTATTTTTCTTTTCAAAAGATCGAAGCGCTTCCGTTCCTCGCGGATCGTCGAGTAATTTTTCGTACAGATTTGCGAAGGCGGCGAAGTCTTTGATGAAACAGTGTCCGCCCGCGCCGCGGCCGCTTTTGTGGACCGGGTCAAGGTGGGAATCTCCGATCCTTGGGTCCGCTTTCATTGCATCGCGCACGGTTTCGTATTTCACATTCGGAATTTGCTGCGAGAGATCGTGGAGCATATTCACGAAAACGACTTTCACATACAGCCAGCAATTGCCTCCGTATTTTACCAGTTCGGCTTCCTCGGCGGTGCACACCTTTTCAAACGGCGCTTTCGGCATCACACTGAGCGCTTTTTCCGCAGCCGTCCGATATTTTTTATTATCGACCGGAATGCCGACGATGTTGCGGTCGGGATTCGCCGTGTCGAACTTTGCGGAAACTTCGCGCAGGAATTCCGGGGAGTGCATTAATATAATATCCGGAAACTTTTTTTGCAGCTTTGCGGTCGTGCCCGGAAGGAGTGTGGATTTCAAAACGACAATTTTTCCCTTCCCGACGAGCGGAAGAACTTTGCGCAAAATGGAGTCGTCAAACCCTTTCGGAGTGCTTGGGGTCGGAACAGCGATAAAGACGATATCGCACTTCGCGATCTTATCTTTGTTTTTCGTATAGGGTTCTTCCTTGGCGTATCGGACGACCTTATAGCCGCGCTCCTCGAAATTGTCCGCATAATTCTTGCCGATCCATCCTTGCCCGATAAACCCGATCGTGGGCTTTTTAGTGTTTTTCATAGAGGATATAACTCTCTTATTTATAGGTAAGTTACGTGATCTCTTTTGCTTTGATGTAAGAGGAAGTATAATAGAAAGGAAAGGTTTAATCAATAACAAAATTATTTAACTTATGAAACAGCATATAATTCTTGGGTCTGTTTTGCTCCTTGTCCTACCGGTCCTTGCCGGAGCGACGGAAACGACAACGGCGGTATCGCCGAAGATCTCGACTATGATGCCTGCCAAGACAGCACCGAGTTCCGCGATCTTTAGTACGACGCTTCAAAAAGGCGTTTCGAATGCCGATGTTTCCACCTTGCAGACGATGCTCAAAACCAGTCCGGCGATATATCCTGCGGGATTGGTAACCGGATATTACGGAGCGGCAACGGAGGCTGCTGTGAAAAAACTTCAGGAGAAATACGGACTTCCTCAAACAGGGATCGTTGACAGCGCGACTCAATCGGTCATGTATCCGAATCCTTATACGACTAAGGTAAGCATTACTGTTATCGCTCCGAACGGAGGCGAATCATGGACGGCGGGAAGCGTACAGCAGATACTTTGGAAAAGTACGGTGAGCCCGATATCGACGACTGTTCCGCCGACGCCGATTCCCATGCCGGATCGACCGACGATCATGATGAGCGGAACCTCAGCCGCTTCCGCGACCGGCACCGCTTCCGGCGGAACGACAACGATGGTTAAACCCGGATCATCGATAGCCATGCCTCCGCCGTTCTTTAATTATGCTTCCATTGATCTCGTACGCGATGCGGATCCGTCGTACTCATATCACATCGGCTCCGTGAATTTATATGAATCGCAGTATTCGTGGAAAGTACCGAAAAATATTGCCGAGGCTTCGGATTATCGCGTAAAAGTCAGTATTGGAAATAATGTTCCGTGTATGTACGCGAACGATATGCAGATGATGAAAACGGGTACCGCATCTGCGGCTTCCTCTGTGCGGCCGATATGCGCCGCTCCGATGATCGCGTCTTCTTTTGCCAGCGATACGAGCGACAGTGTTTTTGCCGTTAAGGGAGGCTCATCAATAAATGCCGACGTACTCCGAAGACAAATAGCCGAGATCAAAGCGATGTTGGAAAAATTATCCATACAGATCGCTGACATTGAATCGAAACTGGAAGGACTATAATTCCGATCAAAATAAAAAAAATCCCCCATCTCGAATATTCGAGGCGGGGGATTTGCGTATCTGTCATTCAAGACCGACGCTTCTCAGCGCTTTTTGAATTTCCCAAAAAGGAACGGCTCCGGATTGCAGCGATCGATCGTTGCCCTCATAATCGGCTTTTGACATGGTCGTCATCCCTATGACTTTGAAGTCAAGCAGCGAAATGAGCGGACCGCCCGAGTTTCCTGAGTTGATCGGCGCGATGAAATGAATGAGAGGGATTCCTGATCGGCTGGAAAAAGTATTGTTTCCAAGCGTGCCTTTTATGATCGTGAACGGAAGGTAAAGAGGACTGCCCATGGTTGCCACCGGCTCATCGGGAAGTACCATCGGACCTTTTCCGAGGACGATCTTACCGTCGACGATCTTCGGCGAACCGGTTCGGAAATCAACACTTTTCCAGTTTTTGTAAATAGGAGCAGTGAGAATATTTTTCTCCGCGTTGAGCACCGCCACATCGATCTCTGGGAAAGAATGGACAACGTGTACGGGGAAAACAACTTTGTCGGCATTCGTCAGAAAATATTCGACCCTGAATTGTACTCGGGACAAAGAAGATATCGGAACGTTTCTTTCTTTCGCCAAATTATATAGACAGCCTGTTTTTACGTATTCAGGGTCTATGACATGATGGTTTGTTAAGAAATGTCCGATCTTTTTATGTGCGAAAACGGTCCCCGCACCGGACGCACAGATCCATGTTTTTTCTTTTTGTGACACAGCATCCTTTTCTGCGGCGTACACGTTCATTTTCAGATCGAATGTGATGGGCGACATCAATTGACGCACGTGCTCGGTTTGCTGCCATTCCGCAATGGCCGGCGCATTGATCGGTTGAGTTCGCGGCTCCAATGTGTGAATGAAAAACAGTAAAGCGGTAGTGGCGAGTGCCACGAGAACAAAATTCCGTGCGGTTGCGAGATAATATTTCATTTATAACTCCGATTTAAAGATGTCAAAATTTCAATTCTGGGCTAAAAGTACCTTAGTCCGGCATTATTGTCAATAATTTCGCCTTCTGCTATTATTGGGGTATGAAAAAACAATATATATATGTATTTGCGATAATGTTGGCTTTGGGCGCCGCTTTTACGGTCTTGTATGGAAATTTTGATAAAGCGCTCGCCCCTTCAGATCCCGAAAAAATGGAAACGGGAAACGATCCATCCAAATTGCCGCCTCTTGCGAACGTGTCCGATTTGGTCAATGTTACCGATCCCAAAGCCGGTGCAAAAATTCAAAGCCCTTTGACTGTTAAAGGCTTTGCCAAAGGGACGTGGTATTTTGAAGCATCATTTCCGGTGAAGATCGTTGATGCGAGCGGCAAGATTGTCGGACAGGGCATTGCACAGGCTGAGTCTGATTGGATGACAGAAAAATTCGTACCGTTCTCGACGACCATCGCATTCTCCACGAAAGAGGGAGAAAAGGGCGAGTTGATCTTCCAGAAAGACAACCCCTCCGGACTGCCCGAACATGATGCGGAATTTCGCATGCCGATCATTTTTGGTGCCGAGACCATGCCGGTAGCCGCATATTTTGGAAATACGGAAAAGGGAAGCAATGATGATTGTTCTTTGGTCTTTCCCGTTACTCGCTACATAACGAAAACGACCGCGGTCGCGAACGGTGCGGTACTCGAACTTTTGAAGGGAGCAATGGACGAAGAAAAAAAAGAAGGATATTTTACATCGATCAATCCCGGCGTGAAGATCCAGAAACTCACGATCTCAAACGGCGCGGCTAAAATAGATCTTTCCGATGATATCGAGAGGGCGGTCGGAGGCTCGTGCCGCGTTACCAATATCCGCGCACAGATCGAAAAAACGCTGAAACAATTTTCTACGGTCAAGAGCGTAATAATTTCCGTCGACGGAAGAACGGAGGATATATTACAGCCGTAAATTTCTAATTACTAATATCTAATTTCTAATGAACGGTTTTGACATTCAGACATTAGACATTTTATTGGAAATTTGAAATTGGATATTAGAAATTATTTTTATGAAATACGTTATCAGTATCTCTATTTTTTTTGTTCTCTCTTTTTTTCTTGTAAAAACTAACGACGCTCTTTCACCTGCATATTTATATCAAACTTCGGTGCAAAAAACGGTAACCGCTGAAAACGAGGTGGTTACGGCTGTCGCCGTCGGCGATATCATGCTTGGGCGTTTTGTTGAAGAATTGTCGATCCGCAATAATGATTGGAATTACGCGTTCGCTTTGAGCTCTGAGATTTTTTCCGGCGCTGACATCGGGTTTGGAAATTTTGAGGGCTCGATCCCGAAAGTTCATACTCAAACGCCGATATACGGCTATCAATTTTCAGTCGCTCCGAAAGCGGCGGAAGCCATGCGAAATGCGGGGATAAACGTTGTTACTCTTGCGAATAATCATTCAAGCGATTTTGGAGAGAAAGGATATTCTGAAACGGCTTCTTTTCTGAACGAGATCGGCGTTGCTTCCGTTGGTTCATCTTCATCTCATGTGGTTGAACAAAATGGAATAAGGGTTCGGTTCATGGGCTTCAATGACACTTTTGCGCCGCTTTCTTCCGATACGGTCGCGTCGGATGTGCGCAACACAAAAAAAGATAACGAGTTTCTGGTCGTTGCCATTCATTTCGGCGACGAATATGCCACCTCATCAAATTCCCGTCAGAAAGCGCTCGCTCATACTATAATAGATGCAGGAGCGGATGTTGTGATCGGTCACCATCCTCACGTCGTAGAAGAACATGAGACGTACCACGGAAAGGCCATCTTCTATTCTCTCGGCAATTTTATTTTTGACCAATATTTTTCAGAAGGAACGCAAAACGGACTTGCGATAAAAATGACCATAGGAAAGAAGGACGTGACCTATGAACTTATCCCGATAGACCTCCATCAAAGCAGACCGCGGACGATCCACGGCGAAGTCGAAAGTTTTTCACGGAAGAGAGAAATTTAGGATATTTGTGGTATAATATATAACGTATTTATGATCTTACCAATAATCATTTTAATAATAATCGGGATAATAATTTTTTTTATGGCAGAATCAAAAAACGAAGAGGG
>Ga0172379_10011685_pt1 | contig 10393 bp, 8 predicted proteins | sample GrowelOW334metaG_FD_119756 | JGI IMG/M metagenome (GOLD analysis project Ga0172379, IMG submission 119756) | Groundwater microbial communities from an aquifer near a municipal landfill in Southern Ontario, Canada - Groundwater well OW334 metaG | ecosystem: Environmental > Aquatic > Deep...
AGTTTATTAGAATTGGAAAACCCATTGGATTTTCGCAAAGGTAAGTGCTGCTTCGCTACGCTCAGCAGCACTTACCTTATCTTTTACTTTAACCATTTACACAGAATATTTTACACTACCTTTTTAATCGTTCATTTGGAGTCACGCCATGGCGTGTCTCTACATTTGTATTTACTGCGCCGGTGGTGGTGGCGGAGGCGTAGTTTCCTCTTCATCTTTAGGATGAGAACCGCCAAGATCAAGCACATTTCTTACCGCAGCATATTGGTTATAGAAATCACTATGATCTTTCTTCAAGGTTTCAACAAGTCCGTCTATCTGATCTTCCAAAATAACTTTGGCTTCATCAAACAGAAGACCCACGTTCTTAGTTTCCACCGTTTTCCCGCTTCTAACCACTCCAATATTTCCAATATGACTCTTAAAGTCGTTAGCGAGCGTGTCCAAAGCGGTTAAGTCGGCTTCCACTGCGCCGAACTCCTCAAGCGCGGCTATTTTATCAACTGCAAGGAGCTTAATATTCCCGGCTTTACTCACCAGTTCATTATCCTTCAGCTTAACTAATTCCCACCGCTTAAAGTCAACCGACTTAAAGAGATCGGTTAAAGAATTTTCTGATGCGTAAGATTTTATAGCCGAAGCTACAGAGAGAATTAACGAGATAAGTTTATTCTCCGCTTCATTTTTAGAACCCGAGAGTCCTGTGGCTCTACCACCGCGGGCTTTTTCAGATTCATCAATTTCCGCAATCTTACCGGTCAATCTGGTAATTGCCCTGCCCAACGCGGGACGCAATACCGTAATAGCTGCGTTTGCCAATAAGAATTCCTCAGCGGCAAGCAGCATTCTGAAGTAATTATTATACTTCTCTTTCATTGTAGTGCCTTTCTTTTTAATTAATGAATTTAGTTATTTAGAACAGGGTCACATTAAAAATCTATCACGACTTATTTAGCATTTCTTCATTTGAATCCTTCGTGGTACTTCGTGAAGAACCTTCGTGGTACTCTGCCTGAGGCAGACAGGTTCGTGAAATAATTTTGTTACACGAAGTATCGCGAAGAAGTCACGAAGTTTCATGATGAACATCCCGATTATTTTTACCATTTATACTTTTTGTTAAACACTCGATTTACAATCTCCCGTCAACTTCAAAAAATGAAAATTTGATAAAATGATTAAAAAGAACCAATTTTAGTGCTATTTTGCCATTTTGTCATACTTTTCTGCCATTTCTGAAACGATCGGATCGATTTCTAAAAAAAATAAGCGATTTCTGAATTGTTCGCATCGATTTCTAATTAAAACGAGTCATTTCCAAACTGTACGTATCGATTTCTAAAAAAAACGAGTCATTTCTAAATCGTTCGCATCGATTTCCAAAAAAAACGAGTCATTTCCAAAACGAACGCATCGATTTCCAAAAATGAACGAACGATTTCCAAACCGTCCGGAGCCATTTCTAAAACGGTAAAAGTTATTTGGTATCCGGTAATTTTATAGTCAAAATGAAAGCACCCAATGTTAATTACAAATTGTTAAGATCAATATGCAACACAGAGTAATTTGTTTTGGAAGAGAGAAAGCGGGAACAGTATTTAAACAAATTATTATTTCTTGTTCGAGGGAGATAATGGTAGTTAGAAAGATTTTCCCTTATCCCCGAAGCAACAAGGTTATTTATATTTTTTGTTTTTTCTTGAGTTCAACATAATAAATTCCCCAAATCAATGTCAACTCCTTTTTTTATCCTTTCCTTTTAAACAAGAAGTTGAACATCCGTGAAATTACTTTAATCCTAATTCCTAACCTGGTAAACCAGAATCCTCCTGTTCTAAAATGAAGTGTTGTTTCATTTTTTTCCCTCGCAAAGTTCGCTACGAAAGAGTTTACCACGACTTGTTTAGCAAAGATCGCCACGAATTTTTCCTTTGCGTTCGTTGCGTCTTCTTTGCGAACGTTGCGAGAAACTAATTCCCTTTTTCTCTTGCCAGGCACGCCTCAACTGAATGAATAACATTCATCCATTCATTAAGTAATTCCTAATTCTCATCAACTTGTACGTTCAAACCAATTGGATTGAACGATTCACCCCTCAAATCGAACTAATTTTGCACTCATCATTCACAAAAAATATGGTTACTAAATGAAATATTTTGTTTTGGTTTTCGCTCTTTTATTTCCTTTTTTAGTTTCTGCTCAAGAAACATCCTCCACCGGCGCTATTAAAGGAAAAGTTATCGTTTCCGACGGACTCTATCCCCTTATAGGAGTAAATATTGCCGTAAAAGATAAAAACAGAGGAACTACCTCAAATTTGGAAGGAAACTTTGAAATCTCCAAACTTCCTATCGGCAGTTACACGTTAGTTTATACCTACATAGGTTATGAAACTTTTACTCAAACCGATATCATCATCCGCCCGGCGCGAATAACTTTTGTTGAAGCGAAAATGATAGAGAGTTCTCTTAAAATGAATGACGTTGTTGTAAGCGCCGGATATTTTAATAAGATTGAGGCTCAGCCGGTAAGTGTGTTTAATTATTCCGCCGAAGAAATTAGAAGATCACCCGGCGCGGCAGGCGATGTAAGCAGAATACTTTTCGGTCTGCCGAGTCTCGCTAAAATTAATGATCAGAAAAATAGTTTGATTGTCCGCGGCGGAAGTCCGTTGGAAAATGCTTTCTTTGTTGATAACATAGAAATCCCGAATATCAATCACTATGGAACGCAAGGCTCTTCAGAGGGACCGATCGGAGTTATCAATATTGATTTTCTTAAAGACGTAAATTTTCACTCAGGTGGATTTGGAGTTAATTATGGAGACCGCCTTTCTTCCGTTATGGAAATGACCTTCCGCGAAGGAAACAGAGAACAGTTCGATTTCCAGTTGGATGCAAGCTTTCAAGCCCTCGGTGGACAAGTAGAAGGTCCGATTAATAGCGGAAAGGGTTCTTATCTTTTTTCTGCAAGAAGAAGTTACCTTGATTGGATTTTCTCATCAACACAAATAAAGGGACCGGTACCAACTTATTCTGATTTTCACACTAAAGTTGTTTACGATCTTTCAGATAACCTGAAACTAAGTATTCTTGATATTGCCTCAATAGATAAAAGCAATCAAACTTATGAAGAAGGAGTGAAGTTTGAAGATAATTACTTTGGACATTATAACGGCGGGAAAAACACGTTCGGAATAAATCTTCAAAATATTTGGAATAAATCGGGTTATTCCAACCTTTCCTTCTCGTATAACTATCTCGATATCAGCAACGGCGTAAGCGAAGTGAGAACGAAAGATAAACTTTACTTTAACGAATCAATTGAACAGGAATTTGCCGTAAGGAATCTTAATCATTTCAAAGTAAGTGATAATGCACAATTTCAATTCGGTTTTGATCTAAAATTTTCTGCAAACACGTATGACCATCATTATTATCCTTTTGTTGATATGCAGGGATACACTTCGCCGGAATTAGCAGTTAATCACAAGTTCAACGGTACTAAAGCAGGACTTTTTGCAAGCGTAAATTGGAACCCGTGTACCGATTTAACGATTACTACGGGTCTCCGCGCAGATTATTTCGATTATAATCAGAAGACCAGTATTTCTCCCCGAATGAATATTGCTTATAATTTTACCGATGTAACGCAGCTTTATGTTTCGGGCGGAATGTTTTATCAAACGCTCCCCTTTATTCTTTTAAGTCAGAATGAAGCGTTTAAGGATTTGAAAAATCCTCTGGCTTATCACTCCATACTTGGCGTAAGCCATCTTTTAACTCAAGATACCCGGTTAACGCTGGAAGTATATTCAAAAGATTATCGTGACTGTCCGATCAATCCAAACCAGCCGGAAGAATTTGTATTGGATCAAGCGGTTGAAAACCCGGTCTTCTTAAATAATAGTCAGTTAAATAATAACGGCAAAGCTTACAGCAGAGGAATTGAATTGATGATCCAAAAGAAAATGGCGTCTGATTTCTACGGAATGGTAAGCGCCTCTTATTTTAGAAGCAAATATTTAGATGGAACAACAACGTGGCGTAACCGGATTTACGACAATAAATTTACTTTTTCCGCCGAAGGCGGTTATAAACCAAATGATGAATGGGATTTTAGTCTCCGTTGGATTTATGCCGGCGGCGCTCCCTACTCCCCTTTTGATGTTAATGCTTCCGAAGCCGTCTTTAAAGGAATTGTTGATAAGAACAAAATGTATTCAGATAGATTACCTGATTATCATTCTCTTAACATTAGAGTTGATAAGCGATTTAATTTCTACTCCTCCAATATTGTATTGTACATAAGCGTTTGGAATGTTTACGGAAGAGAAAACATTTGGGCTTATACCTGGGATGAGTTGAACAATAAAGTTAAAGCAAATAAATCGTGGGGAACGCTTCCGGTTTTTGGAGTTGAATATGAATTTTAAGCAAACTCTTTCCGGTACTCTGAGGGAGTGGCGCCGTTAAGTTTCTTAAAAATAGTATTAAATGAAGATTTTGAACTAAACCCCGCCTCGAATGCTATGGCTAACAAACTGTAGTGTGAAAATTCGGGGTTTTTTATAATCTCCTTTACTTCTTCAACTCTGTAAGCGTTGATTAAGTCGTAGAAGTTTTTGTTAAAAGCTTTATTTATAGCTTCCGATAAATTGTGGTTGCTAATGCCCAATTCTTCGGATAAATCGGCAAGAGTAAGATCACTTTTTAGATAGAGTTTCTTTGTTGTCAAAATATCGAGAAGTCTTTCTTTAATTTTTATTACGTCATCTTCCGTAAGATTAGATTTTTCATATTTCTCTTTAGTTAGATTCTTTACCTCAACCGGAGAATCGTCATCTTGTAAATCCGATTGATTTAACACTTCCGCATGGTTAAGAGCGCCGTACCCGATTGCGTAAATAAGAATGGAAACAAAGAAGTAGATGGTTACTTCATAGATAATATCTTGAGAACCTAAAATTATTACGGTCATTATAATTATAGCCACCACTACCCACACCATCATAGTGCTCATAATCAAGTATTTCAGCCAGTCAAGTTTCTTTCTGTCAATATTCGAAAAAGAAATTTTTAGTTTTTCACTAAACTCATTTATGATCTTCAAAGAGAGCCATGTATATAATATTCCGTGAATCGGTTTAAAGACCGAGATAATTTCCATATCCAATTGAATTTGCGTCATGTATTCTTTTATCTTAAAAAGTTTCTCTTCGTGAGAAAGCAGATAATATGGTGAGACATAAAGGTAAACAACTAGAAAAGGAATAAAATGAAGTAATTGTTTAGGCTTAAACTTTTCTTCATTCTTAGTAACAAGTAAGGTATAGATGTAAAATATCGGTCCATAGATGAAGGGATATCCGACGTTAAATCCAAACAATGACGGATATTTTTCATAAATCCGCATCTGGGATAAATAAATACATGAAATATCGAGGGAAAGAATGAGAATCGCCACAGATAAAACACGGTTAGCGTGCCGGTTTTCTTTTTTAAAGTAAAGCAAAAATGAAAGGAGGATCCCTTGCACAATTGCTAATTGAATTATGTTAATTACTACTTGGGGCATGGTTTATATCGTCAGTAAAAATATTCTGTCCAAAAAAGCGAGAATTTAAAAGATTTAAATATTTAACTGATTGGTTTAATGCAAATGAATGGATGAATGGCTTTCATTCATTCATGCAACCATACAATCATCCAATCAGTGATTATTAGTACTTTGTTTCCAGTTTTATTCGCCGGCATATTTTATCAATGATTGTATATCATATCCTTTCAACAATTCTCTGCCATTTAAAAAGACTAATTCAATCAGAAAAGAAATTTGCACAACTTCCCCTCCGAGTTTTTCGATAAGTTTAACGGCGGCTTGCGCGGTTCCTCCGGTTGCAAGAAGATCATCGTGCAAGAGGACTCTATCTCCGGGAAGAATAGCATCTTTATGAATTTCTATCGTATCTGTTCCATATTCCAAAGCGTATGTCTCGGAAATCTTTTCGGCAGGAAGTTTGTTCGGTTTTCTTATTGGAACAAATCCGGCATTTAATTTTTCTGCCAGTAGTCCACCAAAAATAAAACCTCGCGATTCAATACCTGCAACTTTGGTAATTCCTTTATCCTTTGCCAGATCGTAAAGAATGGAAGAAGTTTCTTTTAATGCTTCCGGATTCTTTAAGAGTGTAGTAATATCTTTAAAGATGATTCCATTCTTCGGGAAATCTGGTACATCGCGAATGAAGTCCGCTAAATTATTCATTAGTTTCTCCATGTTTTGTTAGAAATGAGTTTAATCCGTTATTAAAATCTTTTGATGTTCTCGAAAGTGCATTCACTGTTTTTGCGTATTCAACCGCCTGCCGGTATGATAAACCGGACACATGACGTAACAGTTTCTTTGTTTCACTAATACTTGTTCTTGAATTGGATGAAAGGTTGTTAATTAAATTAAAAGAAAAATCAAGTACATCTTCCTCAATAAAATCAACTAATCCAATACTCTTTGCATCTTCGGCTGAAAGGATTGTTCCGCTGATAAGTAATTGTCGGGCTTTGGCTTCCGGTAATCTTTTAAGCAGAAGAAATGAAATTATCGCCGGGACAAATCCTATTTTAGCTTCTGTAAATCCAAATGTCGCGTTATCTTTTTTTGCGATAACATAATCGCAAGCAATGGCTAAACCACATCCTCCGGCAATTGCAGGACCATTTACCGCGGCAACAGTTGGTTTGTTACATTCATAAAGTGAGAGAAACAACTCAGCAACCAACGCTGAATCTTTTTCATTCTCTTGTAAAGAATTAGATTGCAACGATTTTAAATAATTAAGATCGGCACCGGCGCAAAAAGCTTTTCCTTCTCCGGTGATAATAATAGAAGAAACTGCCGCGTTGTTTTCAAAATCTTTTAATGCTGAAACAAATCCTCTGATCAACTCGGGAGACAAAGCATTTCTCTTGGTGGGATTATTAAGTTTAATAATTCCGCTCTCCCCTTTTACTTCCGATAAAATTAAACTGCTCATATCTCTTCAACTCTTCTTTTAACTTTTCTGTTAATGAATTTAATAAAATCTTTGTAGCTGAAACAATTTATAACTTCTTCGAGTTGTATTCCTCCCTTACGTGCGATGGCAACTCCATATTTTGTAAGAAGAATATTTTCAAGTGAATGAGCATCTGCATTAATAGAAAACAGACAGCCTTGCTCTCTTGCATAAAAGATATTTCGCCAATCAAGATCAAGCCGGTTTGGATGCGCGTTTATTTCTATTGCAACATTATTTCGACTGCACGCATCGATGATCTTTTTAATGTCATGTTTGTATGGAGCACGATGCAGAAGTAATCGCCCGGTCGGGTGTCCAAGTACATCGGTAAAAGGATTCTCAACCGCTTTTATAATCCGCTTCGTCATATCATCTTCAGAAAGAGAAAAATTTGAATGAACAGACGCAACAACAAATTGAAATTCTCTTAAAATCTCATCCGGGTAATCTAAATCGCCATTAGTTAGGATGTCCGATTCGATTCCTTGCAATAACAACCAATTGTTTTTGGCAGCTATCGCTTCTATTTCTTTTCTTTGTTGTAAGATACGCTGTTCACTCAATCCGTTAGCGTAAGCAGCAGTTTTACTATGGTCACAGACGGCAAAGTATTCATAACCAATATTTTTTGCGGCTGAAACCATTTCTTCGAGTGGAAATAGTCCATCCGAATGAGTGGTGTGGAAATGGAGAAATCCTTTTAATTGTTCCTTTGAAAGTACTGAGGGAAGTTTATGCTCGGTTTTCTTTAACGAGAAGAATTCCTCTTCTCTCATCTCGGGAGCAACATACATGGTATTCATTTTCCCGAAGATTTCCTCTTCACTTTTTGCTCTATGCTGTTCTCCGGAGTATTTTAACTTTTCAAGAAACTCTTTTGAACCGGTTGTAGTAAATATTGTATTAGTAAAATCTTCTTCCGAATGAACAAGATGGATGGTTAATGGTAAACTGAATGTTGTCTTTGATTTTATTGTTGTATCACTTACTTCATCGATTGTGATATTTGTTTTTAGTTTTTGTGCGAGTTCTTCCGTATTGGTAGGTTCTATTAGAATTACAATTTCAATGGAAGAATAAACTTCTCTCGTCCTTCTTACCTCACCGGTAAATTCATATTTTTTTATAAGGGGAATTGATTTAACGATTTGCTCAATTTTCGCAACTTCTCTCTCGGCAAAATTGAATAAGAGTAGTTTCTTATTTGCTTCAATTTGTTTTATCTCTTCCAAAATCTTCTGTTGGATCTTCTCCCCGAAACCTTTTACAGCAATAAGTTTATTCTCAATACAAGCAATTCTAAGTTCTTCGATACTTTTGATTTTTTCTTGCTTAAAAAGTTGCGAGATTTTTTTTGATCCCAAGCCGTGGATAAGAAATAGTTCAAACAGAGAGTCGGGAATATCTTTCTTTAGCTCGTCCAACGTTGTAGAGAAGCCGTGAGAGCAATATTCTTCTATCACCCCATAAATCCCCTTCCCTATTCCTTTAATATCTTTCAGCTTGCCGGAATTCACCAATTCGTTAATATCTTCATTTATTTTGCGGATGGTGTTTGAACCGTTGCGGAATGCGCTGATCTTGAAAGGATTTTCCGAACGAAACTCAAGTAGATCCGCGATCTCATCTAATAAATTTATTATTTCTTTTTTTTCTGCCATAGTTAACGTAAGAATAAATAAAGTTGAAGATACGTTGAAATAAATCCGAAGAAAGCTCCGGCGATTACTTGTGCAAAAGTATGACATTTTAAATAAATTCGCGACCACCCGACCAAGAAAAGCAAAAGTAAAAGAGGAACCGCTATCCAACTTTCCATGAACGAAAACAGTGCTAACGGGGCTGCAATTCCCAATGCATGAATGCTAATTTTCCAAGTTTTGTTAATGAGAATTATTGCACCGGTATTTATTATGTAACATAACCAAAACGTTTGTGTGAGAGGTTGAACGTTAAAAACCCGGAGAAGAAAATATCCAATAAGAAGAAGTGATAAACCGAAAAGAAAAGGGAAAGTTCTTTCTTCTTTTAACTCAGCATCTTGATTGATGATCTTTTTCTTTTTCAACATAATAACGAAAAAGATAATGGGAAGTAAAAATGTCCAGAGGAGTCCCGAACCAATAACAACAACTTGCTTTGCCGATGTTGGCTCCAACTGTAAACCAAGATACAAAAAAGAAAAAAGTGTAAGGGTTGGCGGAACGAAAAGAGTTGAAATGATTCGAGCAGTTCTATAAGAAAAATTCTTTAGTTGCTTTTCTCCTTTTTCAGACTGCAGTTGCATAAGTTACTTTTTCCAGGCTCTGCAGAAAATGGAGTAGAATCTCTTCAACCGAATGATAATCGTAAACCGTCATCAAGCTATTTCTAACAACGTGAGCGTTATACATACCTTTCAAATATCCGGTATAAAATTTCCGGTGTTCTATAACTGCCCGTTCTTCACCTTTAACTTTAATTGCAAGTTCCAGGTGACGTAAACAAGTTCTTATCTTTTTGCCGTGGGAAAGTGGATGTAGTCTCTTTCCGTTGTTCATAATATCTTTTGCCTCTTCAAATATCCACGGATTACCGATAGCACCACGTGCAATCATTACCGCATCAGCATTTGTTTCTTTGAAAGCGCGTTGAACATCTTCTGCGGTCATTATTCCGCCATTGAGCACAACCGGAATTTTCACCACTTCTTTTATTCTTGGGATCCAACTCCAATCGGGATCACCGGAATGTCCTTGCGAACGAGTTCTGCAATGAACAGTTATCGCTTTTACGCCAACATCTTCTAATCTTTTTGCAATTTCCAAAATATGAAGAGTAAAAGCATCCCAGCCAATCCTGGTTTTTACAGTTACTGGAAGCTCCACCGCATCAACAACGTTCTTAACCAACTTTTGAAGATATGCCGGGTCTTTCAACAAACCCGCGCCGGCGCCGTTATTACAAATATTTTTGATCCAGCATCCGGCATTAATATCGATCAAATCGGGCTGCTGTTCTTCAGCAATTTTAGCGGCACCAACCATCGATGAAATTGTTGATCCGTAAATTTGAATCCCGACAGGTCTCTCTTCATCAATTATATCTAATTTCTTGTGAGTTTTTTCCGATTGACGAATTAATCCTTCGGCATTGGCAAATTCAGTGTAAACAACATCAGCGCCAAGTTCTTTGCACACCAAACGGAATGAAACATCAGAAATATCTTCCATCGGCGCGAGAAAGATTCCTTTTTCAATATTTATTTTTCCAACAGTAAACATTAATGTTTATACTTTCTAGCTCTGCGAAACCGGTAATTCAAGTGGAGAGAGGTGATTATTTAAATAAAAAATG
>Ga0172379_10011686_pt1 | contig 10392 bp, 8 predicted proteins | sample GrowelOW334metaG_FD_119756 | JGI IMG/M metagenome (GOLD analysis project Ga0172379, IMG submission 119756) | Groundwater microbial communities from an aquifer near a municipal landfill in Southern Ontario, Canada - Groundwater well OW334 metaG | ecosystem: Environmental > Aquatic > Deep...
ACCGGTTATCAGTCCACTCAAGTTGACCTTCTGATTCAGTTGTGCAAATTGCGGAATGACCGGACTGAGATCTTTTAAAGCGATTTTAGCATCACGAACAGGAATGTTAAAGGATACTTTTTTGGTAAAGTCTTTAAAGTCAGCATATTCTTTTGACTTTAAAGTCAGTTGATTCAATGATATTTCGGATGCAGGCAGTGCAATTGTAAGTTCAGGGAAAGAAATACCACGAGGTGACCCTTCCATGCGGGCCCTGATGTTTTTGATTGTCAATCCCGATGATTCTTTGGCATTCAGGTATTTTATAACAGCATTGATCGAGTCTTTATTTAGAATGTCAATTGCTATTTCAGTATTGATGTCTTTTATCCGCAGGTGATTGGTGTTAAAAGTATTGCCGGTAATGGTTTTGGATAAATTTGAGTAATCAAATCCTGATGCTGAAATTTTCAGCTTTGTCAGTTGTAAATCTATGAATGTTGAATCAGTGACGGCTTGTTTCTTTTGAAAAAGGAAATCAGCATTGGATTTCCCATTTTTATCAGTAATTAATGAAACGTAACATTTGTCGAGTTCAATGTCCGAGAAAATCAATTTCTTATGAAAAAACTGCCAGAAATCGAATGTTGCATTGATTTTTTCGGCATATAATAAAGTGTCTTTTTTCTGGTCTTCAATTAATAAATCTTTTAACTGAAGAGCATTAAAAAAGCGATAATTTACGTGACCGATTTCAATTTTTGTATGAAGCGATTTAGAGAGCTCAAGCGTAAGAATATCGACTGCAAAGTTCTGTATACTGTTGAATTGTAACAGGATAAAAGGTGTCGACAGCAATAGGATAAAAGCCGTGACAGAAATGATGAGTATTTTAAATGATTTTTTTATACCTTTGGGCTTTAATTCGTACAAAATTAGAAAATTGTTTGGAATACACAAAGGATTGAAAATAAGAATTTTCGATTATTGAACATGCATAAAACGCTTATATTAGGAATTGAATCTTCCTGTGATGATACCTCTGCAGCCGTGATTCGCGACGGAGTTTTGTTGTCGAATGTGACGGCAAATCAATCGGTGCATGAAAGATACGGAGGTGTTGTACCGGAACTGGCATCGAGAGCTCATCAACAGAACATTATACCGGTGGTGGATGAAGCTATTAAACGGGCTGGGATTGATAAATCCGAATTGTCGGCTATCGCATTCACCCGGGGTCCGGGTTTGCTGGGATCTTTGCTGGTAGGCACTTCATTCGCAAAAGGTTTTTCGCAGGCGCTTGAAATACCACTAGTGGATGTCAATCATTTACAGGCACATGTGCAGGCTCATTTTATTAGTCAGGGTCAAGAGGGAGAGAAACAGCCATCCTTCCCTTTTTTGTGTTTGCTCGTTTCCGGTGGAAATTCTCAAATTATTGTAGTGCGATCTCATGCCGATATGGAAGTTATCGGTCAGACCATCGATGATGCTGCAGGTGAAGCGTTCGACAAATGTGCCAAGGTGATGGGATTGCCTTATCCCGGGGGACCTCACATCGACCGTTTAGCTAAAACCGGAGATGCTAAGGCTTTTAAGTTTTCAAAACCACAGATACCTGATTATAATTATAGTTTTAGCGGACTTAAAACTTCATTTTTATATTTGCTCAGGGATGAAATTAAGAAGAATCCTGATTTTGTTGCTGAGCATCTGAATGATTTGTGTGCATCGCTACAGGAAACAATAGTAGATATTTTGATGAAGAAGCTCAAACAGGCAGCACATGATTTAAAAATTAATCAGATTGCTGTTGCCGGTGGTGTGTCGGCCAACTCATCGCTTCGTAAAGCATTTGAAGAAAACGGTAAAAAACTGCATTGGGATGTGTTTATACCACCTGTTGAATTTACAACAGATAATGCTGCAATGATTGCTATCAGCGGTTATTTTAAATTTCTGAACCGTGAGTTTTGTGATTTGAAAGAAGTCCCGTATGCCAGAGTTAATAATACATTCTAAATAATTTGACCGATGAGAAAAATCACATTCCCTGAGAAATATAATTCTTATAAAGGTGTACTTTATTTCTTGGTTATTCTTTTGGTGGCTCATTTCTTTTGGAAGTTTACCATGTTGGGGGATGAGTCGGATGACGTGGTGACTTTTTTTGGATTGAATATATCAGCGGCATTCAATGCAATGTCTGAACATGTCGCAAAAGTAGTACATGCTGTCCTTCGTTTTTTCGGTTATGGCGTGATGTTGGAGCCTCATAATGTAATTACGTATGAAAATGGAGTTGCAGTAAGAATAGTCTGGGCGTGCACAGGCTTTAAACAAGCCTACATATTTATTGTTATCATGGCATTTTATTACGGGCCTTTCTTGAAAAAGCTTTGGTATATCCCGGCCGGTTTGGTCATAGTTTATTTGTACAACATCTTCCGAATTGCTGCAATTATTGCTTTAATTGAGCATAATCCGAAAAACTTTGAATTCCTTCACGAAGGATTTTTTAAGTATATATATTACGGAGTGATATTTTTAATGTGGGTGCTTTGGGAAGAAAAAATAAGGAAGAAAAAATGAAAATACTAATCCTTGGTGCCGGTAAAATGGGCACATTTATTACCGATGTTTTATGCTTTCAGCATGAAGTTGCTTTGTTTGATACCGATGCAAAACGTCTGCGTTTTGTCTTCAACACGCTGCGGATGACAGAGTATGACGAAATCAAAGCTTTTCAGCCGGAACTGGTCATCAACTGTGTTACTTTAAAATATACGATTGATGCCTTTCAAAAGGTTTTGCCTTTTCTTCCGAAGAATTGTATCCTTTCTGATATTGCTTCAGTAAAAACCGGTCTGAAAGAATACTATGCTTCCTCAGGCATGCGCTTTGTATCGACTCACCCGATGTTCGGACCTACTTTTGCGACTCTCGATAATTTAAGCACTCAAAGTGCCATTATCATTGCTGAATCAGACCACATGGGGAAGGCTTTTTTCAAAGATATGTACGGTTCTTTGAAATTAAAAATATTTGAATATACTTTTGAAGAGCATGATGAAACAATCGCGTATTCTCTTTCAATCCCATTTGCATCTACCCTGGTTTTTGCTTCTGTCATGAAGCCCCAGGAAGCTCCCGGGACAACATTTAAGAGGCATATGGATATTGCCAAGGGATTGCTATCCGAAGATGATTATCTGTTGACTGAAATTTTATTTAATCCTTATACACCTCAGCAGTTGGATAATATTCGTAAAGAGCTTAAATCACTGCTGGATATTATTGAGCGCAAGGATTCATCGGCAATGCAGCAGTTTTTAAAACAAGTTCGTAAAAATATTGAATAGCAGTTTATCATTTAAAATTTATTATTATGGAAATAAAAAATCAAGTGTTGGAGGCTATGAAAGCAGCCGGACAACCTGTAAATGCAGGCAAATTGGTAGAATTGACCGGTTTGGACCGTAAAGAAGTGGATAAAGCCATGAAGCAGTTAAAAACAGAGGGAGCCATTGAGTCTCCCAAAGTGTGTTTCTGGCAACCAAAAGCATAAAAACGCTTTCCAGACGTATATGACGCAACCTCCTGACGGAATTTATTTCTGAAGGGAGGTTGTTTTTTTCTGAATACATCATATTTCAAAAATATAATATAAATATTTCGATTGAAATCAAATTTTTGAGTTTTCAACGAGAGCAGTCAGAACAATTGAACGTTAGGATTGTTGAAATAAAAATAATAAGCAAAATGGTATAAACGAATAACTTGCTATAGTTCGATAATCAACTGTGAAACGAATATCTAAAACAACCTGCATTACGTTTTAACAAACTACTTAGGGCTTTTATCAATAATATTATGTAATAAATGATTATTGCCAACATTAAAATGATGATAAATAAATTCTTGCTTTTGACTTTCGTCGTGTTCTATTTGTTTGCAGCAATAGGTTTACATGCTGCCGATGTCGAGATTATGCTAAAAAAAGCTTACAATTCCCCCGATTCTGCGGACTATTTTTTTTCAAAAGCCAGAGATCATATAAAATCAAGAAAGGACAAAGCTAATTACTATTTTTACCAATCTGCTTTCCATGTTTCCAATGGAAATCAGGATGTTGCAGTTTTTTATGCTAATAAAGCCCTCACTGAACTTGAGATACTAAACGATACTACAAAATTGCTTACTACCTACAATAACTTGGCCAAGGCCTTCCAAAAAAAAGGCAGTTATCAGGAGGCGATAAATATTTTACTGACAGGATTAAGACTTGCCGAAAAAACTCAAAATACGCTTTGGTGTGGATTTTATTTTGTAAATCTTGGGTTGAATTATCACGATTTTGAAGATTATAATCAGGGAGTTAATTATGGAAAAAAAGCATTGCAAACATTTTTACAAGCGCCCAAAGCTACAGCATTCAATAAAATACTTGCTCTAAACACCATCGCCATAAATTTCGACGACTGGAATGAACCCGACAGTGCTCTGTTTTATCATTATAAAATATTTGATTTTAAAAATGAAATTGACAGCACACGTATTTCATTTACTTACAATAATATAGGCAATACTCTGTTAAAGCAAAAAAAATATCGACAGGCTGAAAACTGGATTCGCAGAGCGTTGAAAATTACCGAACTTAATAGAAAAAATATGTCGGAACTAGAGTATTTATACGAAAAAGCAACCAACTTTACCAACCTTACTACCTCAAGCTACCGACAAAATAAAACAGTACTTGCCCGACTTTTACTTGATTCCACTTTGAAATATGTTGTTGCGAGTCAGAGTGTTGAAAAAATGAGGGATTATTATCAACTTCATTATCAGTTTAGCGCCTGGGAAAAGAATTACAAAAATGCATTGCTTTATCTCGAGAAATACATAATCATGCGCGATAGTATTTTTGAAGATACAAGAGCGAAAAATATTGCTGAACTTGAAACGCGCTATCAGATTGAGAAGAAGGAAAAGGAACTCGTTAAGCATCAGGCATTGTTGCTGACCGAAGAAAAGGAAAATCGGGAAAAAACAATCTGGATAACAATTTTGGCTGTTGCAACGCTTATTGTATCGCTTTTGGCATTACTCATTTACCGGCAACAAAAAATAATTGTTACACAGCATCAGAAAGAAATAGAACTCAGTAACGAACTACATTCTGTCGAAACCGAAAACCGTTTGCAACAACAGAAAATTCATATTTCCCGGGAATTGCACGATAATATAGGCTCGCAACTTACTTTTATGATTTCTGCCATCGGTCATTTGATTTTCAGATTGAAAGGGAGTAGCGATGAAATTATTGCACAATTAAAAGATATTGAGCTGTTTACTAAAAATACAATAAGTGAGCTGCGCGATACTATCTGGGCAACAAACAGTGCAGAAATGAATATTGATAGTCTGAAAAGCCGCTTATTGCAGTTTTTTGATAAAAACAATGCTATCAACCCGCAATTAACAATAATTTTTGAAATTGATGATAGTTTGAAAGACATTCAGTTGAGTTCTTTTGTTGCGCTAAACTTTTACAGAATAATACAAGAGGCTACCAGTAACTGCATTAAACATTCAAAAGCCGGGAAACTATTCCTCAAAATAAAGCAAGCCGACAACAAAATACTACTTCATTTCATCGATGATGGTATTGGTTTTAATTTAGAACATTGCAAGCAGGGAAATGGAATTTACAATATTCGAAAAAGAACTGAGCAACTCAAAGGTAATTTTCAGATAAAACCGGTACTTGAAAGAGGAACAGAAATTATTATAGAGTGTCCTGTTAGTGTTTTGAACTCGAAATTTATTGATGCATGATAAAAGTAGCAATAGTAGACGACAACTCTTTTCTGCGGAAAAGCATTCTGGAAAAGCTGAGTTTTTTCGATGATGTCCATTGTAAATTTATCGCTGTGGATGGGCAAGATGCATTGGAAAAATTAGCCCTCAATCCAACTGTACAATTGTTGCTTATGGATATTGAAATGCCGGTGATGAATGGCATTGTTGCTTGTGAACTGCTAAAAAAAAACTACCCCCACATCAAAGTTATAATGCTTACCGTGTTCGACAATGATGAGAATATTTTCAATTCCATTATGGCTGGTGCAGATGGTTATTTGTTGAAAGAATTATCTCCTGATTTGCTGTATAAGGCAATAACAGACACACTAAACGGTGGTGCTCATTTGTCGCCAGCCATTGCATTGAAAGCGTTGAAACTTTTCCGATCTCCCATGACCACTAGACCTCCATCCAACGAAGCTTCAAAACTTACTGAACGTGAAATTCAGGTGTTGGAACAACTCTCGACAGGGATGCCTTACGAACAAATTGCAACTAATTTATTTATTTCAACAGGAACTGTTCGTAAGCACGTCGAAAATGTATACTATAAATTGCAGGTTCACAATAAATTAGAAGCCATCCAAAAGGCAAAAGCCAATAAATTTATCTGATAAGCTATATACGTATTTTTACGTATTGTTGTATTTTATCAGAGCCAATATCTTTGCTGTTAATTAAAAATGTATTAATTACAAATATATAATTATGTGCAAAAAAGTGGCGTTATGATTAAAAGATTACTATTTCTTTTTTTACTTTCACCCTTAGTTATTTCGGCTCAGGTAACCATTATAAGTGTTAAAACATTTACTGTCGGCGCTAGTACTGATGCTATAACAATGTGTGCTACAGATGACTATTTGCTTTTTGGGTCGAACAACAGCAATTCTACCGAAGGTACTGAGCCCTGGATTACTGACGGAACCACAGCCGGAACAAAATTGCTGAAAAATATCAACGAAAGCTACAGAAATAGTAATCCCAGATGGTTCAAACAAGTATTAGGCAAGGTTATATTTGTTGCCGATGTGTTCGGTTCGCCTACAACAAAATCAAAATTATTTATTACCGATGGAACGGAGGCTGGGACTATTGCTCTTTGCGATTTGTCTTATAATTTCCCTGCTTCTGTGGATGTTACGAACTCAATTTACTATGGTAAGGAGCTAAATGGAAAATATTATTTTTGTGCTGAGACTGATGCTGAAGAGGCAGAGTTCTGGGTAACTGACGGAACTCCGGCAGGAACTAAAATGCTGAAAGATATTTATTCGACAACTAATTTTGCAAGCTTTCCCAAAAACTTTGAAGTGCTTGATAATAAGGTGTATTTTACTGCAAAAAACGATATTTACGGAGAGGAACTTTGGGTAAGCGATGGTACCGAAGCCGGTACAACGCTCGTTAAGGATATTTATCCCGGTAACAAAGGTTATGTTACCGGACAGTTAATAGTCTATAATGGCAAACTTTACTTTGCAGCAGCTGATAAAGATAGTAACAAAGGTATTGAGTTATGGGTGAGCGACGGTACGGCAACCGGGACTATGCTGCTCAAAGATATTAATACGGATTACAGAGATGCAAATCCTGCAAATTTTTTTGTGTTTAATGATAAACTTTATTTTAAAGCTACACATTATCAAACTGGAGCGGAGTTGTATGTAAGTGATGGAACTGCAGAGGGAACTGTCCTTGTTCAGGATATAAATCCAGGTACACCATCAAGTAGTCCGGTATCTTTTATTACAGTTGACAATACGCTTTTTTTCGTGGCCAAAGATGCAGTCAACGGAACAGAATTAAGGAAACTGTCGGCTGGTTCACAAACGATTGCATTAATAAAAGATATAGCTGCCGGTACAATTGATGGTGTTCACGATAATTTTTTTTCTGATTCACGTTTCAGAACACTTGGGAGAATCGTTTTTGGTAACTATCTTATTTTTACCGCAAGAACTGATAATAATTCAGGATATCAGGTTTGGATAACAGATGGTACCTCTGCAGGAACTCAAAAACTATTGTACAACAATATGGCCGGCACTTCTGTAGTTGGATTTACAGAGTTTAAAAACGAGATTTACTTCTGGGGAAACTATAATTCAAAGTACGATTTGTATAAAATATCGGGTCTTACATCGGATATAGATGAATTAAATGATGAACATGACCGTTATCGGATATATCAACAAAACAATCGTCTTATAATTGAAAACCCGATCCGGGAGCCAAATGCAGTTGCTTATTTACATGTAGCAACCGGCCAACTTGTTTCTGTAATTAATGTAGATAATACAAGCAGTAGTATTGATGTTTCAGAATTTAATACTGGTTTATACTTTGTGAATATAATATCGGAAAATAGAAAAACGACACAAAAAATTATTATCAACAAATTATAAAATATGAAAAAACTACATTATTTGAAAAATTTAATTTTTCTGAGTTGTTTGCTCTTTGTAGCTTTGAGAATGCAAAGTCAGGACCTGGTTCAGGAAAGCACAGACTGGAAAAAGTTAAGATTTCAGCCTTCGGTATCGGTTTCGTTTCCAATGGCCATTGATTTGCAAAATCCGATATTGCCGGTGGGAGTAAATCTTGATGCTTACTACGAAATGTCGAAAATTGCAGATTTTAGAGCCGGACTGCAATATGGGACATTTAAAGGCGTTTCGGTTGGGGGTACTTATCATCTTGCAGACAAACAAACTTCGAAAATGACCCGTTTTATTGTTGCAGAAACAGGACGCAAAATATATTTTTTTAAAAATAATTCGGAGTACCGCACTGTTTTCGGTCCTACAGCTAATCTGCAGATAGGAAGTTATTTGCCTACAGGGTTTTATGCGCGTTTTGATGGTGGTGTTGATTTTCAGAAACATTCGAGAGCTTACTTTAAAGGCTATCCGAGTTCCAAAAACGGATTTAGTTCGATCAAATTAATGGCAACTGTTGTTAAGCTAAATCAACCGGAAGATTCGGATTTAGGAACATTAATCAAAAGCAGGGTTGGGGTCGGAGCCTCAGCAGGATATATTGCCGAAATAAAACCATGGAAAAGATTTACGTTTTTTGGAAGTCTTGATATAGGATATATAAGCCTTTTGGGCGTGAAAGATCATGTAACTCAATATTATACGACCGAAAACACTAAATGGATGATAATTGGTACTGCTAAGGCGGGAGTTTCTGTTAGTTTATAATCAAGATATGGATGGCTGAATTGGGGTTTGCTAATTCGGCCATTCAAGTTGCTCTCACTCCCGCGGGTTAGTAACCCAAACGAAACAGGTAGATAAAACACTAACTTTCTCCGATAACTTCCTCTCGCATCAGTTCTCAGCTTTCAATTTTTGTATCTTCCCTTTTCTTAAATTATTAAATATTTCAAAAATGCGTGTCTTTTCACCGAAAAGCATTAATTTTGTCAGGTTGTTCATGCCAAAATTACAGGGCGATATTATAGTAGATATGCAATATTCAGAAATACAGTCGGTTAAGCAAAGATATGGAATTGTCGGTAACTCGGAATTACTAAATCGGGCTATTGATATTGCCGTGCAGGTTGCCTCAACTGACCTGTCGGTTTTGATTACCGGTGAAAGTGGGGTGGGAAAGGAGAATTTTCCGCAGATTATTCATCAGTATAGTCATCGTAAGCACGGCCCGTACATTCCGGTTAACTGCGGGGCAATACCCGAAGGAACGATTGATTCGGAGTTGTTTGGTCACGAGAAAGGCTCATTTACCGGAGCTACAGGCGACCGTAAAGGTTATTTTGAAGTAGCTGATGGAGGTACGATTTTTCTGGATGAAGTAGGTGAGTTGCCTCTCTCTACACAAGTGAGATTGCTGCGTGTACTGGAAGCCGGAGAGTTTATCAAGGTAGGATCTTCGAAAATTATGAAGACCAATGTACGGGTTGTTGCGGCAACCAATCGCGTCATGAAACAGGCCATCAAAGATGGACGATTCAGAGAGGATTTGTATTACAGACTCAATACGGTGCCTATTTTTGTGCCGCCACTAAGGGAAAGAAAGGAAGATATTGTATTGTTGTTCCGTAAGTTTGCTTCCGATTTTGCCGATAAATATCGTATGCCGCCGGTGAAACTGAACGATGATGCCAAAGTGATGCTGAGTAATTATTACTGGAATGGAAATATCCGTCAGCTGAAAAATATTACTGAGCAGATTTCTGTGATTGAGCAACAACGGGAAATTTCAGCGAATATATTAAAAACCTATCTTCCTAATGAGGAGATGGAGCGTTTGCCTGCTTTGTTTTCAGGTCATTCCGATCAAAAAACATTCAACAGCGAGCGTGAGATTTTGTATCAGGTGCTTTTTGATATGAAAAAGGATATGAATGACCTGAAAAAGCTGGTGCATGAAATTATGAACGGTCAGCAACCGGTGTCGGCTCATTTTGATGTGGATTATTCTGCACATCTTGTGGATAAGAAAGATGTAATTCTTACCAACCACGACAGAGAAATTATTTCAGAAAAGAAATTTATCAAAAGCAATCCGTATCAAGAT
>Ga0172379_10011688_pt1 | contig 10392 bp, 6 predicted proteins | sample GrowelOW334metaG_FD_119756 | JGI IMG/M metagenome (GOLD analysis project Ga0172379, IMG submission 119756) | Groundwater microbial communities from an aquifer near a municipal landfill in Southern Ontario, Canada - Groundwater well OW334 metaG | ecosystem: Environmental > Aquatic > Deep...
ATAGGAACAACCATGGTTTCAGGAGAAACTTATTATTTCAGACTTAAAACAAAAGATAGTGCTGATAATGTCAGCACGGATGTGGGGACAACTTTGGTTTACAAACTTGATAACACCGCCCCAGAAAACCCGACGGCTGTTTTGGCTAATCCACCAGGGTATACGACAATTGATAACTTTACTTTCACTTGGGGAGCGGGTACGGATAGCTCTTCAGGGATTGCGGCATATTGTTATAAAACAGGTGCTAGTAGTGGTCCTCTCGCGACTGAACAATGCATTACTGATGTAGGAGTAACTGGGATAACTGGGATTACCAAATATCAAACTGATGAAAACATTTTTTACTTAAGAGTTAAAGACACGTCTGGTAACTTTGCCAGTAGTTCATTGACAGCAATTTATAAGTTTTCAGGAACAGCCCCGAGTCGACCAATGAACTTAAGAATGACTTATCCAGATGTGGGAACAAGTAACACTGTTAATGATTTTGCTTTTGCTTGGGATCAACCAGAAAGTTTCTTGGGAGCGGCTGCTAACTTAGTTTATAAATACTCAATAAACGAAGAACCAACGCCAAGTAATGTGAGTACAGTGGGGACGAATGTCCGTTACTTAAGTCGAAGCCAATATGCTTCTCGTAGCGGTGTAAATACTATTTATGTGGTGGTATCAGACGAAGCTGGAAATATGGCAGTTACTGATGGAAAGTACACCAACTATGCCAGTTTGGATTTTGAAGCATCAACTTCGGCACCAGGGGTGGGACGAAACTTAGATATCTCTGATGTATCGATCAAAGAAACCAGTAGCTGGAGATTGGCGTTGACTTGGGATGCGCCGGAGGCATCTGGTTCAGGTATCGCTAATTACCGGGTTTATAGAAGTACAACTGCTGGAGCCTCTTGCACTTCAAGTATAGATAATTTTGGTGGAACAAATGGATTTATTTCAACTACTACAACAACTTCGTATATCGATACAGAGCTACTCCAATCAAAATATTATTATTGTGTCAAAGCTTGTAACTCAACCGACCAATGTGGGGCGCCAAGTTCAACAGTAGCCTTGCTGCCAGATGGTAAATGGCGAGTACCACCAACTTTAACTGCAGAACCAGCGGCTAGTGTAAAAACTAAGACGGCCACTATTACTTGGTCGACAAACCGTAAAGGTAATTCGTTTGTAAAGTATGGTAAAAGTGCTGGAGATTACGGCGAAGAAGTTGGATCATCAGATCTCTTGAGTGCCCATGAGATTGCCCTAACTGGCTTGGATCCTGGAACTACTTATTACTATAAAGCGACATGGACAGATGAGGATGGAAATACTGGTGAGTCAACAGAATACAGTTTTAAAACAAACCCAGCACCAATTGTATCTACCGTTAAAATTGTAGATATTGGATTGTATTCAGTTTATGTAAAATTTGGATTGAATCATGCAACTAAAGCAACTGTTCAGTATGGTAAAACAACGGCATACGGTTCGGTGGCAGAGCTTACTACATCAACTGCAGAATCGACTTATTCTGAAAAACTGGATAGTTTGGAAGAGGGTACAAAATATCATTTAAAAATTGTGGCAGAGGATGAAGAGGGTAACAAATTTACATCGGATGATTATGAATTTGCGACTTTGCCAATGCCAAAGATTGAAGGTGTAAAAATTCAGCAAGTAAAAGGAATGGCGAGTGCCACGATTATGGTGTCATGGAAAACAAATACTGGAGTATCGTCGATCGTGAGCTATTACCCAGAAGGGAGACCAGAAATGACCCGAGATCAGGTTACTTTAACTCTAGGAATGAATCATCAAATGTTAATTAAGGATCTTTTGGATGCAACTGATTATGTAATATTGGTGCGAGGTAAAGATCAGGTGGGCAATGAAGCTAAAATGAGTACCAACAAATTTAAAACTTCGACCGATCTTCGTCCACCTTTAATAACTGATATGCGGGTGGAGGGGGCAGTAAGTGGGGTAGGTGAGGCGACTAAAGCCCAGATAATTGTTTATTGGAACACAGATGAGCCATCAACTGGACAAGTAGAGTTTGGTGAAGGAACTGGTTCTGATTATCCAAATAGAACTCAAGAAGATGGAAACTTCACCTTGAATCACGTAGTAACTATTACTGATTTGAAACCGTCTCAGGTATATCATTTAAGAATAATATCTAAGGATAGAATTGGTAACCAAGTGGAGTCGTTTGACAATGTGACGGTAACACCAAAGGCAACCAAATCGGCACTAGATCTGGTGGTTAATAGCTTATCAAAGAGCTTTGGATTTTTTGGAAGTTTAGGAAAAATAGCCCAATGACGACAATAGCAAAACAAACTAGTAATAAAGGAAAGGATGTCTTTGAAAATCTGGTGGTAGCCCAAGGAATTCGGAAAAGTTTTGATGTGGGTAATCAAGTGGTGGAAGTACTTAAGGGGATAGATTTGAAAATAAACAAAGGTGATTTTGCGATTATTTTTGGACCATCGGGTTGTGGAAAGTCGACCCTACTTCACACGTTGTTGGGTTTAGAAAAACCAACAGATGGCAAGGTAATCATGGAAGGTAAAGATTATTATGGAATGGGTGATGATGAGATTGTGACTTTCCGAAAAAATAACATTGGGATAGTCTTTCAGCAGCCGATTTGGATTAAGTCGCTGAATGTAATGGAAAATGTCTGTGTCCCAAACAGGCTGAGAGGGTTAACTCAGGAGGAAGCTGAGGAAAAAGCGATGGCATCACTACGTAAAGTAAAGCTTGAAGGTTGGCATGAATATCATCCAAACTCTTTATCTTCGGGACAACAGCAAAGAGTTAGTTTGGCACGAGCACTGACTATAGATCCATTGATACTGGTAGCCGATGAGCCGACTGGAAACTTGGATACGGTTTCTGGAGACGAACTCATGGAACTGCTACGAGCTTTGAATCAGGATGAGGGGAGAACGGTAGTAATGGTAACTCACGACTTGGAGTATTTGCGCTATGCTACAAAGCTATTTCATATTATTGATGGACTGCTAGTTGAGGAAATAGATGAAAAAGGAGCTCGAGAATTAGCTGGAACTTTGCGTAATAAAAAAGGTAAAAGAGGTGAGGAAACAGTTCAAAACAGTGATTATTTAAAAACGAGTGGTAAAAAATATGTTAGTTAGTTTGACTGCAATTACCAGTAAAGTAAGATCTGTCCCAATGGGAGTAAAAGGATTACTGTCGACGATCTGGTCTAACGTGATCTTTATATTACTATTGTTCTTGTTTTTGTTGAAGAAACTCTGTGACAGACTCGGCCGAGTTCCGGGAATGAAACAGATCTCCAAACTAAGTGGTTTAGTGATGAGGAGGATTGATCGGAGCGGGGGTGGCCAAGTGTCGAGATTATATATGGTGGAGCTGGCCTTGAAGAATTTGAGGGCAAAAAAAGTTCGGGCGATGGTAACAATCGGAGGAGTAGCAGTAGGGGTAGGGGCAATCGTGTTTTTAGTATCTCTTGGATATGGACTAGAGCGGATGGTTATTTCAAAAGTAGCCCGGCTTGACGAACTGAAAATGTTAGATGTGGGTTTGGGTGAGGTATCTAGCTTGAAAATGAATGACGAATTTGTAAAAAAAATTAGTGAAATTGGTGATGTGGATGAAGTGATTCCGGTGGTAGGAATGGTGTCAAAAGTTAGGTTCAAAAACTCAGTGTCAGATATTATGGCATTTGGGGTGGACCAGAGATACATTAAAGCAGTTGGTGTAAAAATGTTAACTGGTACTGAATTTAAAGATAAAGATATGGGCTACAAATTCGGTGAAGGAACTGTGGCTGGGGTAAGTCAGGAGATAATTAAAGCTAATGTTGGGGATAGAGTTGATAGTGGAATCTATCGACTCAATACTGTGGGGGGAGAAAAGTTGAGTGTCTATGAAAAATGTGACAGTTCTAGTGAAAATTTGGGTTATATGATGAGGGTAGAGGGTGGGGTGGTAGGTGAAAAAATTTGGGGTGAATCTTATCACTTGGGTGGAGATAGTAATACCTATGTGGAAGATGAGGTTACTGGTAAAGAATTATCACCTTGGGTTCGGCTAAAAACATCTCTATGGCAAGTGGATGACACCGGGGTAGCAATCCCAATACTGGATGAAAGTGGTGCTCAAAAATGGGTAATTGGTTGTGTCCGGGATAAGGGATTGAAAAAAGAGAGTGGAGAAGAGCTAGGTAGTTTCAAATCTTTAAATGAATATCTAATGGGAGTCGGTGGTGGCTCAGTATTGGGTGAATCAACTAGTTCAGCAACACCCTCGGCATTAATCGCTTCAACCGCATCTGAGTCAGCAATTGCCAAACTGTTTGATGTAGTGGTGGCCACTGACTCAGCTGGAGTAGAGTGGGTGGAATTAAAAAAGACGGGGGATAGTGCCAAGCCAAAAGAAGATTTGGCATTTAATGATTTACCTTCAGGTGAGGCATATGTTAGTTCGGGACTGGTTAAAATGTTTGGGATGGATAGACAATCGATTTTGGGACAAAAATTTGGGGTGTCATACATCATTCCTGATGGACTAATTCCTGGATCTAGTGGGCGAACCCAATCACAAGAGACAGATTACACGGTTAAAGCGGTGGTTGATGATGATACGTCAAACTATTATTATTTCCAGATTGGAGATGCTAAGAAGTTGGGGGTAAAAAATTATTCCCAAGTAAAGGTGTTAACTAAAGACCAAGGAAAGGTATTGGGAGTTAGGAAAACTATCGAAAGTAGTGGGTTTAGAACCATGAGTACATTGGATACGGTGGCTCAAATTGAGAATTTATTTGCAACGCTACGACTTTTGTTAGGATTTTTGGGGACTATTGCCTTAGCAGTAGCCTCTTTGGGAATGTTTAATACTATGACAGTGTCGCTATTGGAACGGACGCGAGAGGTGGGGGTAATGAAAGCAATGGGAATGCAAATTGCTGAAGTCCGGGAGCTGTTTTTGGCGGAGTCAATGATAATGGGAGTAGGAGGTGGAGTGATGGGAATATTGCTCGGCTATTTAGGTGGTCGATTATTGTCATTAATACTCAGTTCGGTATCGATGTTTAAGGGGCAAGGAGTAATTGATATTAGCTATATACCCTGGTTTTTTGTAACCTTTATTTTGACGATTAGCTTTGTGGTAGGGATAGTGACAGGTTGGTATCCATCAAAGAGAGCGACCAAGATTTCAGCCTTAAATGCGCTAAGGTACGAGTAAGTTATAATATAGTATGTTCTTCGATGAGGTTAGAGCGACCCAGTTTAGATTGGAGGCATACTTTAAGGGTGAATTGGTAGCTTTGAGAGTACGAGGGAGTAGTGGATGGAAAAGTGTACCTTTAGAAAGACCGGTGTCTGATCAGGAAATGGAATGGAAGCAGGCTAGTTTACCAGAACCAAGAAAAGCTACAGCAAAACCGAGGCCAGAGCTGGAGTATGTAGATTTTAAGGATGCGCCCTGAGATTACTTTACAGAGTTATAGATTTGGTGGGAAACTTCGCTGATAGTTTTGGTTAGTGTATAGAAATTGCTACCCCGGGTCATAATACAAACTAAGTATGGTTTTCCAGGAAGATAAACAATACCACAGTCATGAAGCTGCTTAACACCAGTTTCATTGTAACTACGTTCGCCATACTTGTGAGCAATACTGACTGATGGATCAACACCAGCAACAAGAGCGTCTTTATATTGACTTTGACTAAGAATATTGAGGGCTATTTCAGAATACTTGGGATTAAGATATGAAGCGTTGTAGAGAATGCGGAAAAATGAAGCATATGATTTGACGGAAAGAATGTCACCATTGGGGTTGGTAAATCCAAGACTGATGTCGACCCCCAGGTCAGCGAAGACTTTGACCAAAAATTGATTATCAATATTGGCAAGTAACAAGTCGTAAGCCTGGTTATCAGATTGAACTATTAAATTGTTAATCATTTGACTAACAGTATATTTTTGATTTGGGACCATTGTAGTTTTTGGGGCGATATTTTGGGCATATTCTGATGCTGAAGGTGTAGCAATAAGTTCTTTATCAAGTATCGAAGGATCAGTTTCAGCCATTTTAAAATAGGCGATCATTAGGGGAACTTTAATCAAACTAGCAGGGGAAAATAACTCATTTTGGTTGATACCAAACCACGGACCGTTGTTCATGTCCCGGTAGTAGACAGAGACATGAGTTAGATCTTTGGTTTTTGTTTTTTGGTCGATATATTGGTTAAGTTGGTTACGGAGTTGGTCAAGGTTGGTGTCAGTGCTTACAGCATCAGTGTCACATTCGAGCAAAGGATTGATGTATTTATAACCAGCAGGGAGTCGCGACTCAGTAAAAAGATTTAATTTATTAGGTGTTTTGGAGATAGACGCAGAGAGAAAACCGGCAACGTAAATGACAATTCCTAGAAATATGAATAGAATCGCTTTCTTCATTATGCCTATTAGTATAAATGATTATGGTAGAATAGGGAAATGAAAATGTTAATAATTTCCCTCCTTCTTAGTTAGTTTTTGCGGGGGAACTTATAGTGACCCCCAAGAGGGGGTTTTTTTGTATATGAATATCCAAAAATTAGTTGAATTAAGATGTGAGAATTGTGGTGGGGTGGGGATTGCTGAAGCTGGTCAGATAGGGGCACTGCGGACTAGAGTAGCTGGAAGCCACTTGGGTCATCGATTGAGTGAAGTGCCTTTCGAAGCTGTGACCGAAGATGCACAATTAGCGGCGACAACTATTGTCAGTCGTCGATCTGGTATATTTGTTTATAGTTCTAGCGATCCGAGTTAAATTTAATTATGGAAGAAGTTAAAAAGTTTAAAGCTATTGAAGATAAGTGGATAAAATGGTGGAGTGAACATCAGGAACTTTACCGGGCAGATGACAATTCAACCAAACCTAAAAAATATGTATTAGTCGAATTTCCATACCCGAGTGGATCAGGCCTACATGTCGGTCATGCTTTTTCTTTTACAGGAGGAGATGTCCAGGCTCGGTTTAAGCGAATGCAAGGCTACAACGTCCTGTTTCCCATGGGGTGGGATGCTTTTGGACTTCCAACTGAGAATTATGCAATTAAGATGAAGCGGAAGCCACAAGAGGTAACCAAAGAGAATACAGATGTATTCAAAAACCAGATGAAGCAGTTGGCTTTTTCATTTGATTGGAGTCGAGAAGTAAACACAACTGATCCGACTTATTACAAATGGACCCAGTGGATATTTGTTCAGCTATTTAAGAAAGGTCTTGCCTACAAACAGGAAATGCCAATAAACTGGTGTCCGTCATGTAAGATAGGCCTGGCTAACGAAGAAGTGTTGAATGGAAAATGTGAGCGGTGTGGTACTGAAGTGAGTCGGAGAAATATATCACAATGGGTCGTAAAAATAACTGACTATGCCGATAGGTTGGCAGAAGGTTTAAAAGATACTAATTTTATTGATAAAGTTAAAACGGCTCAGGTTAACTGGATTGGGAAAAGTGAGGGAGCCAAGATAAGGTTCACCGTAAAAGACAGACAAGAAACTCTGGAAGTGTTTACGACTCGTCCAGATACACTTTATGGAGCGACTTTTATGGTAATAAGTCCAGAACATAAGCTGGCTATTGATCTGTCTGAATCTAATAAAGATATTAAAGTCTATCTAAATGAGACAAGAAAAAAGTCCGATATGGAAAGGACTGACTTGAATAAAGATAAAACAGGTGTATTTTCTGGCCTTTATGCTATTAATCCGGTGAATGATAAGGAAATGCCGATTTGGATATCTGATTTTGTATTAGCTAGTTATGGAACAGGGGCAATTATGTCAGTGCCGGCACATGATGAGCGTGATAATGCTTTTGCTAAGAAATTTGGCTTGGAAATTATACAAGTGATAGAAGATAGATACTCTGATTACTTATTACCCTTTTACAGTGATTATTACAAAATTGATATTCGTGAAGCATTAAATGGAATCGTGGAATTTCTTAATAGTGAAACTATTAGTAAAGAGACGTTGTATTTGAGAGTACCTATTGAAAACAAAGATAAGTTTGTAAAAACAGTTAAAGAAAGTATAAAAGACGATGTCAGTGACGGTATTGTTGCCTCACGACAATCAATAGCTTGGGGGAAGGAGTGGATAACTAAAAATGGGCTGTTTCTGGAATTAGCTGATGCTAATGAATCAACGACTGATGTCGTCATGGTGAATTCTGGTGACCTAAATGGACTAGATTGGAAAACAGCAAAGTTGAGGATGATTGCCTGGTTGGTGGAAAAAGGAATTGGAGAGGTGGCGAATAGTTATCATTTGAGGGACTGGATATTTAGTCGACAACATTATTGGGGTGAGCCTATTCCGATGGTAGATTGTCCTAAGTGTGGCTGGGTACCGGAGAAAGAAGAAAACCTACCGATAGTCTTACCAGAGGTTGAAGCTTACGAACCAACGGATGATGGGTTGAGTCCATTATCTAGAATCGAGAGTTTTGTAAATTGTAAGTGCCCGGAGTGTGGGGGAAGCGCCAAACGAGAGACTGACACCATGCCAAATTGGGCAGGTTCAGATTGGTACTTTTTGAGATATATGGATCCAGATAATACTACTAAATTGGTAGACTTTGATCTATTAAAAAAGTGGGGTCCGGTTGATATTTATATCGGTGGAGATGAACACAACACCCTTCATTTGCTATATTCACGATTTATTTATCAGTTTTTGTACGACTTAGGAATATTTCCCAAAGAGTTGCCAGAGCCATACTACAGAAGAGTTTCACACGGAGTGATTCTGGGACCTGACAATCAAAGAATGAGTAAATCGAAAGGAAACGTAATTGTGCCAGAAACTGTGGCTGATATGTATGGAGTAGACGTGGTTCGGATGTATCTAATGTTCATGGGACCATTTGAAGGGACGATGGCTTGGAACGAAAAGACACTGATGGGAGTCAAAAGGTTCTTAGATAGGTTCGAAAAGTACGTAATTAAGCAGAGTGAAAGTAATTCTGATAGCAGTATTTTTGTTAAAGTGATAATAAATAAGTTAGTTGATGGAGTAACTAAGGACCTAGAGAACTTTGGTTACAATACAGCCATAGCGAAGTGTATGGGGGCTTTGAACGAATTGGAGAAGTCGGAATCAATTTCTGCTGATGATTTATCCAAGTTAGTTAGAGTAGTGGCTCCACTGGCACCTTATATGGCCGAGGAACTATGGTCAAACATAAATAGAGATACTGGGGAGTATGGTTCAGTTCATGCATCGAGCTGGCCAATCGTAGAAGAGCAGTATTTGGTAAGTGATGAGGTAACTGTGGTAGTGGCTATCAATGGAAAATTAAGAGATCAATTGGTAGTTGATAGAGAAAAGGCTAATGATGAAAAAGCGATGTTGGAGCTGGCAAGAGGATCAGATAAAATCAAAGCATGGCTTGTAGGCAAACAAATAGTTAAGGAGATCTTTGTACCAGGCCGAATGGTGAACATGGTGGTGGCCTAATGGTTTAGGTATAGCCTGTCATAACTGAAAAGCTGTCATAACGTGAATTTAGCAATCTATACTTTTTTCTGCTACGACTTTAAAAGTAGCAAATAAATGGTAACTTCCAGATATCATTCGATGCAAGACAAAAGTGTCACAAAGAATTTTAGGGTGAATGGCTTACAAGCAAAACGATGGGTAAGGGGTAGTGATAGTTTAGCTTCGGATGGTAAATGGAATATTTAGATATAGTCGATATGGTGAGGTGGTTGCGGGTAAAAAACTCAAGTAAAAATGGTTAGCGTGTAAACGGTATTATCAAAAAACTACTTACTTGAGGAGAATAATGTACCTAAATGCGGAGATTATGATGGAGATAAGATTTATTAGATATATTTAAGCAAGTTTAATATTTTGGCAAAATGCGGTGATAAAAAGAAAGAAAATTTTGATAATAATTAAAAAAATGTTTGCGGTTATATTCGGAGAAGTAGCGGAGAAAGAAGTGTTTTAAAGCTAGTAAGTGCGGAAAATGGGAGTGAAAAATTTAAAAATTTATTATTTTTAATTAAAACTGACTATTGATCACTGTTTTATGAAAAGAAGGAATATATTTCTAAAATTTAGATCTAAAAGTTTTTTTGTTAAAAAGTTTTTTATAAAAATGAAAATCCCGATATAAAACTTTTTTTAGGGGACGGTGATATTCCAATTGATAAAAACGTTGCTCTGTGAAGCTCTGGTACGATTAGTGCGAAAATAGCGTTTTATTATTACTTGTATCCCCAGGCAGAATCGAACTGCCATTTAAGGTTTAGGAAACCTCCGTTCTATCCATTGAACTATAGGGACAGGCAAACTCAACCATATGAAAATATGGTGGAATTTGTCGGGGAT
>Ga0172379_10011689_pt1 | contig 10392 bp, 6 predicted proteins | sample GrowelOW334metaG_FD_119756 | JGI IMG/M metagenome (GOLD analysis project Ga0172379, IMG submission 119756) | Groundwater microbial communities from an aquifer near a municipal landfill in Southern Ontario, Canada - Groundwater well OW334 metaG | ecosystem: Environmental > Aquatic > Deep...
CGTTTCTCCGGCAGGATCCCGACCGCATCCTGGTCGGCGAAACCCGCGATATGGAGACCGCACAAATTGCGATCCAGGCCTCGCTGACCGGCCACTTGGTTTTCACGACCCTGCACACGAACGACTCGACCGGCGCGGTCACGCGTCTGGTGGACATGGGGATCGAGCCGTTCCTGATCTCGGCCTCGCTCGAGTGCATCCTCGCCCAGCGACTGATCCGGAAAATCTGCACCAACTGCCGAACCCCCTACGAGCCGAACGAGCATGTCCTCTCTTCGCTCGGACTGACGATCCACGACATCGGCGACAAAAACTTCTATTACGGCAAAGGCTGTGAGGCCTGCAACAACACCGGCTACAAGGGCCGGAAGGGCATCTACGAGCTCCTCAAGATTTCCGATCCGATCCGCGAGATGATCAACGAGCGCGCGCCGGGTGTCCTCCTCCGCCAGAAGGCGATTGAACTCGGCATGACCACCCTCCGCGAGGACGGCATGCGCTCGATCTTCGACGGCCTCACCACGATCGAGGAAGTCATCAAATACACGTGAGCCCCAGGCGCTAAACCGGCGGGATTGTTGGAATCCCGTCAGGCGATATCAAACCACGGAGGCCAGAAGAGAGGAAAGAACGGTCGCCGAAAATGCAGCCTGGCCCAGTCCCTGACCACGCGATCTCCTCCCCCGCCATTTCCCCCCGCTCTTCCTCGGTTCAACAAATTATTGATGCGGCCGCATCAATAATCGGTAAGCGCGCGCAGGAGTGACCGTTCCGACAGATCCAGGAAAACCCTCTCCGTCAGGAATGCTCTACAAATAAATGATGCGGCCGCATCATTTATTTGTAACGGAGCTTGTGGTTTGCGTGTCGTCATCTTCGGACCCGGAACAAAAATCTCCGCCTCCGCCAAAGAACCCGTCGAAATCCTCAACGCCCGCGCCACATAAGGCGCGGGATCGAACCGGCCCGCGAATTGACGCGAATGGGCTTGTTCTGGGGAGCGGCGACTCGCCGTCCCCCTCTTTGCAGCGAGGATTCCAGCAGTTGACTGACGCCTCCGGCTTTCAAAATGTCAATATGCAAGGCTAGACCACTTTTACACAAAAGCTCCGAAGAACTCGTTCAAACTCATCGAGACGAGGCCGGATTCTCCAATAGAGGGACTTGAGCTTTTCATTGAAGAATAGGGGGGCATCGGGGATACTGGAAGGCCACGAAAATGCGCCTCTTCTCCATCGTTTTCGCCTCCCTGGCACTCATCGGATTTTCGCTGGGAATCGCTGGTGCCCACGCTGCCGAAATACAGATCAAAAAGATTGGCGTGTGTCTTGTTGCGCCTTCACCTTGGCAGGAGAAATCCGTTGAGAAAGAAGTGTCCTTGGTCCCCCCTGATGAGCGGCAGAATGCACAAAAACGTAGGCATCTTCACATTGTGATACCGACCAACCCCGCCGACTCCTTGGAGGAGGAGATGTATCGGGAAATGGACCGTTGCGATGCGCGGGCCCCCCAATGGGGAACCAGTAATGGCAGAAAGGGATTTCTAGCAGCGCCCCCTGTCAAAACCAAAAGCGGCATAGAGGGCATACGCGCGTCATTCGGCGACATCAGCCCTGAAAAAACATTCTACGCGATCAACAAATACTACTTTTGGCACCGCGATGGCTCGATCTTAAAGGTGTGCGCACATGTTTATGGGGACCAAGCCCTCGCGGACGAATATGACGCGATCATCATGAACGGTCTTCGGTATGAGAACCCCAAATAAACCTGAACTCCGAAGCTGGATAGGGCGCGGAACCGGCAGCGGCGCTTTCTTATCCGGGGAGCACATGCGTCCCGCGTGTGGGTTGCAGCGGCCCGCTGCAACGATCTTTTGTGTGCCGAGCTGGCAGCGGAGGACCCGCGCGCAGAATTGGCAACACGGCGCCAAGTTCGCTGAGGCGGGACGCCTCAGCCAGCACTCGAGACGAGTGCGCTCCCCGGAGATAGCAATCCTCCACTTCCGTGTTCGGGCTAAAATGGTTTTTAGTTTCAAATGGCAGCCATGATATGCTCCTGTTTTCAGCGCTGCTTTGGAAAAGCCATTTTCCTCGCCGTTTGCGCGGCGGCAATGTCCCTTTCTTTCGCGGCGGAGCAGCAGGATTTTGAAAGCATTCGGCAGACCGAGATCCGGAAACTGGACAATGTGCCAACATCCCCGGTGGTTGACGCGGTTCGCAGTGCCGGGAGGGATGAGCGGGGCGACGCCTCAGCATTTTCGGAGGCCCTCAAAAATGCGAGCGCCAGGGCAAGAGCGGGCGACTGGCAGGGGGCGGCTGAGATTTTTGAGTCGTTTCCGGGCGATTCCTATTACAAGCGGAAACTCTTCTCCGATCTGGCCTTCGTCTGGACGCTTCTCGAAGTTCCCACGCAGCTTCCTGACTGGCCGGAATTTCCCCAGTGCACAACCGCGCTTCCGTCCGCACCATCTGGATATCCGCAGGATTTGCGTGAAGCCACCAAACGCTATCTGCAAGTGGCAGCGCCCTTTCAATCGCTCATCGATGCGCGAAAGCCTGACAAAACCTGGACCGACTATCAGACGCACAAGGCGGATTACTGGAAACTGATTACACAGTTGCTCGCGAAAAAGGACGGGCCATTCACTGATAAATTTCTCGCCTATCGCTGGGGCGGATGGTGCGGCACCGGGAGCAATCAGTTCAGCGAGCCCCATTCCATCGCGCTCCTCATGGCGCTGGTGGCGGACGAGCGTTGGGCCGAAGCCGCAGGCGCGGCGTTGAGCGTGGCCCCGAGGGGTGAGATCGGCGGGGCGCTCCGCGTTCTTTCCGCGTGTGTTCCCGATGCCGAAAAAGTCGTGGTTGGGGGGCTCGCATTGATCGACCTCGGCCCGAAAGAATACCGGATAGAGTCCCGGCAGGCGACATTGCTGGCTTTGCTTTTATGCCTGCCCGGTGATCGGAGGGTCGGGATGATGACAAGACTTGCCGCCCTTGCTCCGCCGGAAGCGCTGCCAGTCTATTTCCGCGCGCTCGGAAAATTCGTTCGAAAAGGGGCGCCGCCTTCTGACAGAAACGGGGTTTCCCGAGGTTGGGGAACCAGCTCTGACAATTTCGACACCATCTCCGCTGAATCTACAGGAGAGGGCGCACGAAAGGTCGCATTGGACTTCCTGTGCTCGCAGGCTTCTCCCAAACTCCCCGTTGGGGCCGCCGAAACTCTGGCCATGATTTTCCATGAAAAACGTCGTCCCGAGTCGATTCCGGCGCTGCGTTGCCTGCTGGATCACCCTTCGATGTCTGTGGCGAAGGAGGCTGCGGAAGCATTGGAATACTTGGGGCAGAAGGTCGAGATCCCGGCAAAACTCGGCCCGGTGCGATATTCCATTCGCGTCAATGGAGCCCCTTACGCGAACAGGAAGATAAACTGGACGGTGAAACGCGGCAGCACCAGCATTGGTTCGGAGGTGACGGCGGATGCCGCAGGCGTGATCGAATTACCTCGCGACATGTTTCTGGACCAATCGGCCGCCCCGGTCCAATCCGTCGCCTTGCGCAGTGTCAGCATGGCAACCCCTGCCGACCCGTGGTTCGGCGTCCTGCTGCCTGCTCCTCCCGCCTCGGACGACATCATTCCTGTCGAGGTGAAAACCGCATCGCTTCGCGTCGAATTGCCGCTCCCGCGACCGAAGGAAGAACTGAAAACGATGGAGGTCGTTCTCTGGGGGCTGCAAGATGCGGAAACCCAAAAAATCGGGTTTTGGAGTCCGGCAAAACTCCAGCTTCCGGTGTCGGAGGCGCTGGATTTCAAAATGCTGACACCGGGTGTCTATCGCGCGGAGATCCGCATTCCGGGCGCCACGAGTTGGACCGGAGAACTCCGCGCGGGCGAGGCACCGACTTTTACTGTGCCGCTCCAACGCGCCAGCGATGTGAAATTCACGCTTGTTCCGCCATCAGGCTGGCATGTCAGTGCGTTCAAGCCCGAGCTGTGGCAAGACGGGAAGCGGCTCTCATCCGATTGGGATTACGACAAACATTTTTTCCACGGTGTTCCCGAGGGCCAGTATGTGCTGCATATCCCTTCCAGTGAAGAGGTTAGAAAGCTCGTGCGCGGTCTTCTGCCGGATGGGCCTGAATTTGCAGGCTCCGATGTGCCGTTCGAAGTCGGCCCGGATTCGCCCGCCGAAATCAACCTCGGGGAGATTTTCATTGCTGCGTCGAAATCCGCAGAGAGCGACGATTCCGTGAAACGGTTGGAAGCAGCCCGCCAGTTGCCAGTGAATGAGCCCACAACCACGCCTTACGACAACAATCCCCAGGCCAGGGAAGTCTATTTGGAGCAATACCGTGCCGGGTATCGGAGCATCTTGGCCGCAGTGGATATCGGCTGCCACATAGGCGTCAAGGGATCCCATCTGAAAGCGTTTCAGGATGGTTGGAACGATGGCATTGCCACCGGAAAGAAGGACCACCCAGAGAAAGCCGCCGAAATGATGGGAATCCCTCTCAGAGATTATCTTCGTGCTTTACGGGAATCCGAAAAATAGCCTCCAAGAGCGCCAGTGCGATCCACAATGACAACGTTCCCGCGATTCTCACTGCGATGAAATTACCTGCAACATTTCTCATTCTGGTGGCCACCATCCATTGTGTGTTCGCCGCAGCGGCAACCCGATATGAGGACGAACTCATTTACACGGCCGATGTGATTGCAATCATTGATGTCCATGAGGTGGATTACGGGAAATTGAATTGGGAGCGGCAACGTGTCTGGAAGGGCAAGGAATTTGAATCGTGTTTGGTCCTCTATCGAGCAACGGTTGTCCAGACATTGAAAGGTTCGATTCCCACAAGGCCGTGGCTGGCTCAGTGGGAGGATGATGGCGACTTGAGCGACTTTAAAGAGGGGAGATACCTGGCCTTCCTTCACGAATCAAACGGCATGTATTTTCCCATTGTGACGGGTTTTGAGATCGCGAAGGAGAGCGTTGATTGGTATGCCAAGCCGTTTCGTCATGGCGATTACGGTCCCTATGTGGCGCGAGTCCCGCTCTCAAAAGCCATCTCTGACATCCGGGAAATGCTGAACGAACGGAAAGCGAAGTGCCTACAGGAAGCCTGCTTTCGGTGGAAACGCCCGATTTTTTCGAGCCAGGACGCTTTTGGTCAAATGGATCGCGACTTGCCGTATTTTGGTGAAAATCCAATCAAGCCGGTCAGGGTGGATCGAAGGGATTCTTGGGGGACTCTTATCGAAACAAAAATCTATTTCTCCGATTTCCTGGCTGTCCTGAGTGCCAACGGTGACATTCTGGAGAGAAGACCCTACGCACCAATGGACTTTTTTACTGGCTGGGGCTGGGAACATCAGCAAAGCCTTGAACATCCAGAAGCCCACCAACCGAGCAGCACACCTCGATGAAACGCTCGCTCACGAAATGCCAGTTTGTCGCGTTTGAGGAGTGGCAGGTGCGCTGGATCAGCACGCTTGGGTTGGCCGAGATTGTCGGACATGAAAAGAGAGAAAAAAGCTGGGGGCCATCGCGCGATACTTTCAAGCAAGACGAGCAACTCTATCTCGAGCATTGGCGGGAGTAGGCGAAGAATCGACCCGCCCGATGAGCCATGACAATTCATTCGAAATGACATGAAGCGCCTCTTTGCACTTCTTACGACGGCGTTTTTTGCTGTGCCCCAACCATCCACCAGTCGCGGCGAAGAAGCCCCTCCGGCAATGAGCGCTGAAAATCTCATTAAAGCCTGCGCGAAGGGCGACATCGTGGCAGTCAAGAACCTTCTCGACCAGGGGCTCGATCCCAAAATGATCGACGGCAACAACCAGACGCTGCTCTTCTTTGTGAAGGATGCGGCGACGGCGGAAATCCTTTTGAAGGCCGGGGTTGATCCGAACCACGAGAACAAACTCGGATTTGTCGCGCTTCACAATGCACGCAACGCCGGGGTTGTTGCAGCGCTGATCAAAGGTGGGGCAAAAACTTCCGGGACGAAACTCCCGCTGCTCGGGAGCATAGTCCGGATGAACTCCGGGGAAGCGTTGGAAACTTTTTTTGAATCCCTGCCGCCTCCGAACCAAGCCATCTTACAACAGGCGCTTATTGCCGCTGCGCACATGGACAGAGAGAAATCGGCGGAGTTCCTTATCAAACACGGGGCCAAAGCGAATGAGCCCGGAGAGTGGGCCGGGCCGAAGGACACGATGCTTCCTCTCCAAGTCTGTTGCGTTTTTGGATCTCCGAATACGGCGAGGGTTCTTCTCGCCAACGGGGCCGATCCGAACGCAGGGGAGTTTCCGGGAGCCATGCTGCGCACCGCCATTTTTAACAAACACAAAGAGATCGTCGAAATCCTCAGGGCTGCCGGTGCCACGGGAACATCGGAACTTTCCATCGCGGTTGCCCTGAGGGAAAATCAGCGCATCGACGAGCTTTTGAAAACGGCTCCGGATTTTTCAAAAGATCCGGAGTTTTGGGAAGGAGTCTTCTCGGCGGCGGCTGAACGGGGTGACTTGGAGACTGTCAAGACGGCATTCAACAAGGGGGTCCCCACAGTTTACAAACGGGGAAAGATTCCCAATAACGCATTTGCCTCTGCCGCCTCCGAGGGACAGCACGAAGTGCTTGGGTTTCTCCTCAGCCAACGTGGGCCGGAGAGCGACCCGAACGAGCTGACCAACGCCCTCTGGGATGCCGTATGGAACTCCCATCCCTATGCCGAGCAACGTCCTGCGGGAGATTTTGAAAAATGCATCCGCCAGTTGATCGGCGCTGGTGCTCCGGTCAAAAATAGGAATGACGAAGGGTTCAGTCACATGACCGCAGCTGTCTTCACCCGATACCCCGGCGGCAATCCGCGCGTCATCGAAATGCTCGCAGCCGCCGGAGCGGATCCGAATCCGGAACTAACCGATGGCAAGCACCTCATCGAAGTGATCTCGCGATCCTGCAAGGACAAAGGATGCAGCACACCAAATGAGCAGGTCATTGCGGCGCTCGAAAAAGCCGTTGGAGTGGCCATCGATCGCGGAAAGTGAATTGCGGCCCCAAATTCGAGCAGAATACATTTTCAGACATTCCTTCTATGAAGCTTCTAGCCGCACTTGCCACGACCACACTGTTGCTCGCGACCCCGCTGCTCTGCAGCCATGCGGAGGAAACCCCTTCCGCCAAGGCTGGCGACGAGGCGAAATTTGCCATTGGCACGGTCGTCACTCCTGACGGTGCGCCGGTGGGGGGAGCCGAGGTCCGGGACTGTTCGACATCCGCGTCTGTGTCCACAAACCATGAGGGAGTCTTTGTTCTTCCCTGGCCGGAGACAAAGTGCGGCTGTCACGGGATGCTTTTCGCCACCAAGGGCACGGATGAGATCGGTTGGAACCCCGGATGTGGTATAAACCCTGCGGAGAGCAAAGATGCGAAACCCTTTCTCAAAATCACCTTGGAGAAGATGGACGCATCTTGTGCCGGCGAAGTGGTTGATGAGACTGGCAAACCCATCGAAGGCGCACATGTCAAAGTCGACCGGATTGTCACCGCATACTCCAAACATATTGCCCAGCCCATCGGTGGGGCAAAGGAGGACGGCTGGAGACTGTTCTGGGACCGACTCACAACAAAAACCGACAAAAGCGGACGCTTTGAGATGGCTCTGCCGCGAGGGGCGCAAGCAGAGTTGATTGTCACCGCACCCGGCAAGGCACATTTGCGCCTTCATGAGATGAGGCCAGGTGAGAAAAGCCAGCCGCCCCTGGTCATGACTCCCGGAGGAGAAATCCGGGGAACGGTCGTGAATAAAGCCACGGGAGGGCATCTCTCGAAAAAGGTGGTGCGCGCCAAATGGAAAACGCCCGACAAACATGCTTGGGAAACAAATGACATTTTGCTTGGGCAAGAGTTTCTGGCTGTGACCGACGACGAGGGGCATTACGAATTTCCCGGACTCCGGCTTGGCGAGTTTGAAGTCGGAGTCGATTATTCGAATTCTGCGAATCCTTCCACTGACCTCGTTCCCGATGAGCCCCAGACAATCGAGGTCTCCGCAGGTAAGACTGCCGTCGTGAATTTGACATCGTCTCCGGGCAAGCGTGTCACGGGCCGGGTCTTCCAAGGTGAGACGGAGAATCCGATTGCGGCCCCTGTCGCCATTCTGTTCACGCCCGGACGTGAAAATACAAACGCGTTTTGGACGAAGGCCGATGCCACATTTGAAGCTTATTTGCACCCGGGGCACTACCGGTTCGAATTGCAGGACGGCAGCAAGCAGTTCCCCCCGGTTCCAGTTGATGTGAAAGCCGATGGAGATACTCCGCCTGTTATCCTGAGGGCCGGCACCGATGTGTCGAAGGTCTCGATAAAAATACGAACCAGTGATGGAAAAAATATCAACGACTATCAGGGAGTGCGGCTGTGGCAGCTTGAAAGTCGGAGTCCCAAGTTTGCGTGTTCCATGGGAGAGGAATTTCGGTTTTCAGGTGTGGGGAAAGGACAGTCAGTGAGAGTGATTGCTGATGTTGCGGGCTACGGCCTCTCGATCTCCCAGCCTTTCGTTGTCGGAGACAGCCTCAAAGTGCCGGATATCCTTCTGATCCCCGTTCCCCAGGTCACTCTGACCGGCACAATCCTTGATGCGGCAACGGGCAAGCCTCTGGAAGGAGCTTGGATTGGAGTGAGCAAGTTTGCAGAGGATGGCATTCGCTGGGAGGTCTATGGCTTTTTTGGTGAACAGGTTGAAACAGATAAAGACGGTCGGTTTGCGATGCCCGGACTGCGGCGCGGCGACCGCATCAAGTTCAGAGTCTCACGAAAGAATGCCAGCGGCGCGTGGGAACCAGTCAGTTGCAAAAGTGACGCGACGGGCGCCTTCTCCGACCCAAACCGCTTGGAGGGAGCTTTCGAGGTTGGGGACTCGACGGATTTGCCTCCCGCAACGGCCGGGGACCTGAGATCTCGACGCCCTCGAATGCCGTTTCCCGAGGCTGAGAAGTTTCCCGCATTGCGCCGGGCATCGGAAGCGCCGGTTGTGATGTCTTTGCCCGGCGGCGGTATCAGCGTCATTGTTAATAAAGTCGGAGAGGATCTTGTCGTGACATCCGTTGTTCCTGGTGGTCCGGGTGACAAGGCGGGGCTTCGTGCAGGTGACCGACTTCTCGAAGCGGGTGGAACAAAGCCGAAAGATTTACTCGAAGCGGTGCAACTCATCAGGGGGGAGGTCGGCACCAAGGTGAAGATCCTTGTCCAGCACCAAGGTGAGGAAAAGCCACAGATTTTCGAGATCGAGAGGGCCGCTATTCAGTTTGAAAAGTCCGGATCGGGACCGGTCATCTCCGGAGACCCAAATTCCGAGCATGGAGCAGATCTGAAGGTTTTGGCAAAAATCGCGCTTTCCAAAAACGCCTCCAAGGAACAGGTGAGAGCCTACATCGAGGAAATCAGCCGTGCATCGCAGCAACAGAACATATGTCGCTCAGACGACCCACAGGTAAAGATGTTGGAGAAAGTCGGCCGTCAAAACCTGGACCTCTTGGTTGAGGAACTTTCAAAAGGTTCCCCGGCTTCGATGTATCTCCGCATGGCCATAAAGAGCCTGGCGCACTCGGAGGACCGCGACATGATTGTCGAGAATCTTTCAAAAGCCCCTCAACTCATCGAAATGATCCAGGAGGAGGGGTGGGCAAAGGAAGCCAAAGCAAAGATCTGCGAGATGCTTCAAAAGAAACCGGAATGGATCCCGAGCGGTTTTGTCCTGGCGCTCGCGTCACTCAATGACCCGGCAACCTACGATGACCTCTCGTACGCATTCAGCATCTCGTATGGAAAGTATCGTCTCTTCGAATCTCTTCGTACGCTTCCCAACTTCGATTTGAAGAAAGCCGTGGACGCGGGGTGGGAGTATCAGAAAACGGGGCGGAGATATGCTCCCGCGTGGGGCGACAATGAAGATTACACAACAGCCATTCTGGCTGCACGATATGGTCACCGGGACGCGCTTGACTATCTGGTCAAGGTTTTCGACGCCAAGGTCGAAGTCCAGTCGGATGCTCCGCAGCCTGGCGAGGCGATTCGCTCCGTCGCGGAGATTCCTGCGGCGGAAGATCCTGCCGATTGGTTGAAAAATAGCGGCGGAAAACTTCGCTTTGATGTGAGCAAGCAAAAGTTTGTTGTTGAGTAGTCCCCGCGGCCGGTCTCGGAGAGCTCATGCCCTTTACACTACGAAATCTCCTTCCGATCAGCCTATCTCTCGCCCGCCGGACGCCGTCCGGAGAGCGCCCGCTGGAGCGTGATCTGGTCGGCGTGTTCCAGGCCGCCGCCGGCCGGAAGCCCGTGCGCGATCCGGGTGAGCGGAACGCCGAGCGGAGCCAGAATTTCAATGA
>Ga0172379_10011690_pt1 | contig 10392 bp, 9 predicted proteins | sample GrowelOW334metaG_FD_119756 | JGI IMG/M metagenome (GOLD analysis project Ga0172379, IMG submission 119756) | Groundwater microbial communities from an aquifer near a municipal landfill in Southern Ontario, Canada - Groundwater well OW334 metaG | ecosystem: Environmental > Aquatic > Deep...
CATGATCAAGGAAGCCATCCAGAACACCGCCGTAACCGGCGACCCCAAGAAGCTCAAGGAAGAACGCAAGATGATCGCCGATTATCTGCAGAACATCAAAGGCTTCAAGGGCATCATGTTCGACTGGGACATGAAGAACGGCGTCCCCACGAACAAGCCCACCTTCATCTTCTCCATCGAAAATGGCGTGAAGAAACTCGTCAAGGAAGTCAGGCCGTAAGCATCAGGTTTAGGTTTTATTCAGGGGCTGTCCGCAAAGGACAGCCCTTTTTTTTCCAAGGGTGTATATGTTTTTCCAAGCCCGCCCGGTATCGAACACTCACCCTACATCTGGATTGCCTCCCGATTTCCTTGACATAAGATCAGGTCTACACGATCATTTAATCATCCGGTTCTGCCGGGTAAAAATTTTGGCTGCGTTGTCCTACGGATCGGTAACCGGGCTTGGCGACGGGCGAGATGCTTGGCGATTCCGCTAATTACCTGATGTTCCATCCTGAATGACAGTTCACCCTCGGTTTTTCATCACCCACACTTTGCGGGAAAATCGGAGGGACCATTGTTCTGGAATAAGACCGCGACCAAGACGCAGGAATACTCTGAAAGCATCATCAACACCGTTCGCGAACCGCTGATCGCCCTGGATCAGGACTTGCGGGTCGTCTCCGTGAGCCGTTCGTTTTATGAAGTGTTCAAGGTAAAACCGGAAGAGACCGTGGGGCAACTCATCTATGATCTTGGAAACAAGCAGTGGGACATCCCCAAGCTGCGCGAATTATTGGAAACGATACTACCCCAAAAAGCGACCTTCGATAATTACGAGGTCGAACATAATTTTACGACCATAGGTAAGCGGATAATGCTGCTGAATGCCCGGCAAATCCAACGGGTACGGGAAAAGGAACGTATCATCCTTCTGGCGATAGAGGATATCACCGAACGCAAGGAGATCGAAAACGGGCTGGAAAAAGCCAGGCGCGAACTGGAATCGACCAAAATATCCGAAGATGAGGCGCGGGAATACGCAGAGAGCATCATAAATACCGTACGGGAACCCCTCATTGTCATGGATCAGGACCTGCGGGTCGTTTCCGTCAGCCGTTCCTTCTATGATTTTTTTAAAGTGAATCCCAAAGACACTGTCGGACAGCTGATCTACGACTTGGGCAACGAGCAATGGAACATACCGAAGCTCAGGGAATTGCTGGAGACCATCCTGCCCCAGAAATCATCCTTCGACAACTATGAAGTCGAACACGATTTTGCCACCATAGGCAGACGCATCATGCTTCTGAATGCCCGGCAGATCCAGCGGGTCCTGGGAAAGGAACGGATAATCCTACTGGCTATCGAGGACATAACCGTACGCAGGGAGGTCGAGAACGGCCTGGAGAAGGCTCACGAGGAACTCAAGGACCTTGCGAAGGAACTTGAGCGCAGCGCCCGCGTGAAATCCGAGTTTTTGGCCAATATGTCCCATGAACTCAGGACCCCGCTAAATTCGATAAACGGGTTTTCAGAAGTCCTTTATGACGAAACTTTCGGGCCGCTCAACCAGAAACAGCGGCAATACGTGAACAACGTCCTTACCAGCGGAAAGCACCTTCTCCTTCTGATCAACCAGATACTCGATATGGCAAAAGTCGAAGCCGGAAAGATGAAACTTGAGCTTTCGAACGTGCCGATCAAAAGTCTGTTGAACGATATCTCCCTCCTCTTCGTGGATATGGTCAACAAAAAGGAGATTGCTATGCAAATAGAAATCGCCGAGGATCTTCCGAATATCGAAGCCGATGAACTTAAGGTCAAGGAGATCATCTATAACCTGATCTCGAATTCAGTCAAATTCACCCCAGAGGGGGGCCGAATTGGCATGAGGGCGAGAAAGCTGCCCTCGGAGATCGAGATAACCGTATGGGATACGGGCATCGGCATCGCGGTAGAGAATATTGAACGGGTGTTTGAAGGGTTTTTCCGGGTCGATACACCGTATTCCCGCCTGACCGAGGGGACAGGATTGGGTTTGCCGCTGGCCAGGAAAATGGTCGAACTGCATGGAGGGATCCTGTCCGTCGAATCACCGGGACTCAACAAGGGAACCTCCGCCAGGTTTACGCTCCCCATCGTTTCCAGGGCGGATAACTGAAAATGGGTAAAAAGGCATTGGTGATCGACGACAACGGGAACAACCTGCTGCTCGAAAAGGATCTGCTCGAAGTCGCCGGTTTTGAAGTGTACGAGGCGGAAAACGCCGAAACCGGAATGATGTTGGCTAGGCGGGAATTACCCGACATCATCATCATGGATGTACGCTTGCCGGACATGCGCGGAACCGAAGCGGCAACGATCCTGCGCTTGGATGAGGCAACCTCGAATATACCGATCGTATTCGTCACGGCCTCTGTCATGACAGAGGGTATGGAAGAGCTCCGTACTATCGGGAGAAGCGCCTTGATCAGCAAACCGATCAATACCCGAACTTTTGCGAAAGAAGTAATCCAACTAATGGATTCTCTTTAAACCACAAACCGATTCATAAGATTAAGGGTACCAGGATGGGAATACGAAACGAACCCATGAATTGCATATTGGTGGTTGACGACGTGCTTCAGAATACTGAACTCCTGGAAGCGCTTCTGGTGCCTTTGGGTTACGATATAATCGCGGCGGAAAACGGGAACCAAGCGCTGGAAATCATTGCGAATAAAAACGTTGATCTTGTCCTGCTCGATGTAATGATGCCGGATATGGACGGCTTCGAGGTAACCCGACGGATCCGGCAGGATGGGAGGCACCACAATTTGCCCATCGTGCTGGTGACCGTATTGAGGGAGACTGAGGACCGGGTGAAGGGAATAGAGTCCGGCTGCGATGATTTCATTTCCAAACCTGTCGACAAGATGGAGTTGACCGCCAGGGTGCGTTCCTTGCTGAAAGTCAAGGCCTACAACGATCTGATGGAGAATTACAGGGAGGACCTGGAACGGGAAGTCGCCGCAAAAACCGAAGAATTAAGAATGGCCCTAAAAAGCATCAAGGACGCGTCACTGGAAACAATCTTGAGGCTTTCCATGGCATCCGAGTACAAGGATGAGGACACCGGCGCCCATATCAAGCGCCTAAGCCAATACGCTGTCGCCGTTGCTCGCCGTATGTCGCTGGACGAAGGGACAATCGAATCCATCGCCTATGCCGCGCCCATGCACGACTTGGGTAAGATCGGCATTCCGGATTTCATTCTCTCGAAACCCGCAAAACTGAACCCGGCCGAATGGGAAATCATCAAGAAGCATCCTGTAATAGGGGCTGAAATCCTTAAAGGATCCAGCGCTGAATTCATCCGCTTGGCAGAAATCATCGCCTATAGCCATCACGAGAAATGGGATGGAAGCGGCTATCCCGAAGGCTTGAAGGGTGAGGACATCCCCATTGCCGGTCGTATCATCGCGATCGCGGACGTATTCGACGCGCTTACTTCAAAACGCCCCTATAAGGAACCTTTTTCCGTAGAGAAATCGCTGGACATCATTCGCGAACAAAAGGGAATCCACTTTGATCCGGCAGTGGTGGATCCGTTCCTCGCCATCCAGGGTGAGATCACCGAGATTAGGAAGAGACATGACGAAAATGAGTCGCAGATCGTCGACATTCCCGAATTGGTCGCCCTGATGAAGGGTGCCACACGGATGGAGATGGAAAACAGAGCCCAGACTTCCTGAATGCGACTCACTGGATGCATCTCGATCCAAGCCTTCACTCCGGGCAGATCAGGGCCAGATTGGGGAAAGGTGTATTGCTTCTTTTGGGCTCCCGGGTCAGGAGGGTCATGCCATCCACGGCCGGATGGGCACCGATGGAAAAGATCCGGAAGTGGCGCGGTCTTGGTGCCACCGGCCTTGCGATAGGGGACAAAGGCTTTCGCGGCTGGAAACAGCGCTTCCTTGGGTATCTGCCTGTGGGAGAGGTCCAAAAGCGTTAGCCCGCCCCTATTCCTCACCCTCGTTCCAGTGCCCTACCTTACGGATTTTCTGGTTCCTGTAGCGGACCAGAACCGAGGGATTGCGGGTGCAGAGGTCGTCGAGTTCGCGCACCAGCACGTCCTTGATGAGCTTGGCGGCTTTGTCCGGGCTGGTATGGGCACCTTCGGCGGGCTCGGGGATGACGCCGTTGACCACCTTGAAGTCCAGCAGGTCCGAACTGGTGATGCGCAGCATGACGGCGGCGTCCTTGGCCTTGCCCGCGTCGCGTAGCAGGATTGAAGCGCAGCCTTCGGGGCTGATTACCGAGTAGACGGCGTTTTCCAGCATGTATATCTTGTCGCCCACGCAGATGCCCAAGGCACCACCGGAACCGCCTTCACCGATGATGACGCAGACGATGGGGGTCTTGAGCTGGCTGAACTCGCGCAGGTTACGGGCGATGGCCTCGCCAATGCCGCGTTCTTCCGCTTCCAGGCCGGGGTAGGCGCCGGAGGTATCCACGAAGGTAACGATGGGGCGGTGGAATTTTTCGGCCTGTTTGGCCAGACGCAGGGCTTTGCGATAACCTTCCGGATGGGCCATGCCGTGGTTGCGCCGCATGTTTTCCTTGAGGGTGCGGCCCTTCTGGTTGGCGATGATGGTGACCGGCCTGCCGTTCAGGAAACCAATGCCGCCCACGATGGCGGCGTCATCACCGTGGTAGCGGTCACCGTGCATCTCGGTAAAGTCGTCAAAGATACGGTGGATATAGTCCAGGGAGTAGGGGCGGTCCGGATGACGGGCCAGTTCGACGCGACGCCAGGTGGATTCGGTCTTGGAAGCGGCCTTCACCTTCTCCTCGACCTTTCCGAGTTCCTCGCTCAGGTCGAGTCCGGAAGCGGCGGCTAGCTTCTTGAATTCCTCAAGCTTGTTGGCAAGACTGTTTTTTGGCATGTCAGATCTCTTCCTTTCCGATTCCACTATTGGAAGCGGATTCGGGTACGCAACCTGGCTTGTGCATGTCGATGAGGCGGACAAGCATCGCCCGTTGCTCATTGCGGGGTACTATCAGGTCCACAAAACCTTTATCCAATTGGAACTCCGCCCGCTGAAAACCTTCCGGCAGGGTTTGCCGTATGGTTCCTTCGATGACGCGGGGCCCCGCGAAACCGATGAGGGCTCCCGGTTCTGCGATGGTGACATCCCCGAGCATGGCGAAGGAAGCCGTGACGCCACCGGTGGTGGGATCGCAGAGAACCACGAAGAAAGGGACACCCGCCTTGTCCATCTCCGCGGCGGCGCTGGAAGTCTTGGCCATCTGCATCAGGCTGAAGATGCCTTCCTGCATACGCGCTCCGCCCGAGGTGGCGTACATGATGACCGGGACGCGCTCGGCGGCGCCTTTGAGCAGGGCCCGGGCGACCTTCTCTCCCACGACGGAGCCCATGGAGCCGCCCATGAAGTTGAAGGACATCACCCCGAGTATGGCCGCCCGGCCTTCGATGGAACAGGTTCCGGTTATGACCGCTTCCTTCATGCGTGCCTTGGCTTCGGCCTCGGAAAGTTTTTCCTCGTACCCGGCAAGGTCGATGGGGTTGAGAGAGCGCAGGTTGGCGGAAAATTCAACGAAAGAGCCTGGATCCGTAAGGTAGGCAATGCGGTCGTTGGGTTCCATGCGGTAATGGTGGCCGCAGGAAGGGCAAGTCTTGAGGTTCGCCTTGATCTCCGCAGGTGAATGGATAGCGGAACAGGACGGGCATGCACTTGGGTCTTTGGCCGGTATGGCCGAAACCGCGACCGTTGCATGGGTAGCTTGGATTACCGCGCCTTGCGGAGTGGCTGCGGACTGTATGACAGCGGCGACATGGACGCTCGGGTTCTGGGTATCAGACACGCTCGACCTCCTCTTCAATCTCACCGTAATAATAGGTGCCGAAATCTCCGGACTTGAATGTGGAATGGTTAATGATCCGCAGCTGCTGGTCACGATTGGTCCTGATTCCCTCGATCACCAGTTCACGAAGGGCGCGATCCATCCGCGCGATGGCGCGACTACGATTTGGTGCGTGCACGATGAGCTTGGCCACCATGGAATCGTAGTGGGGCGGAACAGAATAGCCGGTGTACAGGAACGAGTCGAAGCGTACGCCTGGTCCGCCGGGAACGTCCAGCCGGGCTATCTTGCCTGGAGTAAGCGCGTTGATACGGCACTCGATGGACCAACCCTCAAGCCTGATTTTGGCAGGGTCGATTTCCATTTTCCCTTCCACGCAGGCGAGTATCTGCTGGCGTATGACATCCACGCCGCTGACGAACTCCGTGACCGGGTGTTCTACCTGAACACGGGCATTTACTTCCATGAAATAGAAATTCTTGCCGTACACGAGGAATTCGATGGTACCCGCGCCACGGTACTTTAGTTCCCGGAACATGCGCACCGCGCCTTCCGCCATGCGTTTTCGCATGCCGTCGTGCACACCCGGCGATGGGCTTTCCTCGATGAGCTTCTGGTGCCGTTTCTGGACCGAGCAATCCCGCTCGCCCAACACGGCCACGCTACCGTTGCCATCGGCGAGGATCTGTAGTTCCACATGGCGCGGATTCTCCAAGTACTTTTCGATGAATACGGTCCCGTCGGCGAAGTTGGCCTCCGCCTCCCGGCTCGCGATGGAAAGGTTTTCCGGAAGTTCGGCACTGTTGCGCACTATGCGCATGCCTTTGCCGCCGCCACCGGACGCGGCCTTGATGATCACCGGATAGCCGAGTTTTTCGGCGGCCGCGACAGCCGCGACCGGGTCCGAGACAGCGCCGTCGGTGCCGGGGGTTATGGGCAGCCCATATTTTTTGGCCGTATCCCGGGCCTGCACCTTGTCGCCCAGTAGGTCGATTACGTCCGGATCGGGGCCGATGAAGATAAGGCCTTCCTTGATCACCGCCCGCGCGAAGTCCGCGTTTTCGGAGAGGAATCCGACTCCGGGGTGTATGGCCTGGCAATCGGAGCGCAGGGCGGCCATGATAAGGTTTTCCCGGACCAGGTAACTTTTGGACGAGGCTGGCGGCCCTATGCACACGCTTTTATCTGCCATGCGCACGTGCAGGTTTTCCTTATCTGCGGTGGAATATACGGCGACGGTTTCTATGCCCAACTCGCGACAACTACGGATTATGCGTACCGCAATCTCGCCCCGGTTGGCTATCAATAAACGCTTGATCACGAATGGTTCTTCCTTTGAGATTTTCTCGCTTAGAGACGCTTGACCTCGAAGAGGGTTTGTCCGTATTCGACGAGATCCGCGTTCTTTGCTTTAACGGCGACGATCTCGCAGTCGAATTCAGCTTCGAGGTGGTTCATCATCTTCATGGCTTCGAGTATGCAGAGGGTTTGGCCCGCCTTGATCCTTGCTCCGATGTCGGCGAAAGGCGCAGAGTCGGGTCCGGCCGAGCGGTAGAAGGTGGCTACGATGGGGCTGGTGATGGCTTCCGTACCGGGAGCGGGTATGACGTGGCCGGCAGCGGCGGCGGCGTCCGCATCCTCGGTTTTGGCGGGGAGCCCCAGCCGGACGGGCTTGGCGGCCGCTACGGCAGCTGCTTCCTGGGAGGTTTCCTCGGAAAGGGCCATATTCGCCACGGCTGCGGCGGCACTGGCGGTTATGGCTACGGCTTTTTTCAGTACGAGTCTGGTGGAGCCGTCTACCAGCTCGAGCTCAGCCAGGTTACTGGAACCGAATTTCTCAACCAGGGCGAGTAAGGTTCTGTCTTCCATGAATTGCTCCTCTTTTACAGACCGGAGGGATCGATGTCGGCATCATAGTCGACACCGGCTACGTCAAAACCGTGGGTTTCCATGAAATCGTGCCGGAAGCCGGCAACGTCGGCAAGTTCGTTCAGGTTTTCCTCTGTAATCCGACCCATTAGGGCCTGGGTCCTCTCCTGGATTTCGGGGCGCATTTCCCAATCGTCCACGCGGATGCGACCTTCAGCGTCCACAGGAACCTTTGCCGCATCCGTAAGCGATGCGGGGGAATAGAGGCGATCCCGATACAGGCGTATCAACTGTTCGATACAACCTTCGTGGGTGCCTGCCGCCTTCATGACCTTGAAAAGACTGGATATGTAAAGTGAGATTATGGGGATGACCGCGCTGGAGCGCGTGACCAGGGCCTTGTTGATGCTGACCCAGGCACCGCCACCTCCGGAACGCAAACGCGCATTCCAGTCCTTGGCGGTTTTCTCAAGGTGCTCCTTGGCCCTGCCTATGGTGCCATCCTTGTAGATGCCCCAGGACAGTTCGGGTCCCAGATACGAATAGGCTACGGTCCGGACATCGTGGGAAAGCAGGTCCGCCGCCTTGAGCGCGTCCATCCACAAGGACCAGTCCTCGCCACCCATGACCTTCACCGTTTGGGCAATCTCGTCTTCCGTCGCGCTTTCCACCGACACCGGGCTAAGCTGGCCACTGAGTACGTCCATGGCCAGGCCGGAATAGGGCTTGCCGATGGGCTTTATGACCGAACGGTACATGGTGCCATCCACAGGATCGACACGGACGGGTGACGCCAGCGAGTACACCACCAGATCGATTTTTGCGGGCAGGCTGGCGGCCTTGGCCACGCGCCTGATCGCGGCAATGGCCTGGGTTTTCATGTCCGAGGAAAAGGCGTCGCCATCCAGGGTTTCTGAGGCCAGACCAGAGGCAGCTGCCACGCGGTCGAAAGCCTGGTTATTGTAAAAACCCGGGGTTCCGGGCTTGGTAGAGGTGCCGGCCTTTTCATAGGAAACACCCACTGTGGCAGTGCCGTAGCCAAAAGCCGCGGCGATGCGGCTGGCCAGGCCGTAACCGGTGGAACAACCCACAATCAGGGCGAGCCGGGGTGTCCCGGCAGGGGCTTGGGCACGGGCATCGGCGGGATTCTTTCCATGTGCCAACGTTTTGGTTACGTACGCTATCTCCTCGTTCACGACCTTGACGCAACCCGCAGGATGGCTATTCAGGCAAATATTATTTCTGATCATCGGTGAAATTATCATTCAGTACCCTTTATTTGCAGTGGCTTAATAAACGTATCAGGCAGAGGTAGCAGCGGCAGTCGCCGATCCGGCGGATCCCACCAAGCACAGCCATTCGGCTTCGGCGGCGAGTTCCTCGCCCACCCAGGCCTTCCCCGCCTGCTTGATCATCTTGCCGGAAACGCGCAGGTTCTCTATTTCGAGGCGTACCTCGTCACCGGGACGTACCTGCCGTCGGAATTTTGCCTTATCGACCGTGGCCAGGAAAAAGAGCGAGTCGTCACCCATCACCCCAAGCTTGCGCAGGCCCGCACCTCCGGCCTGTGCCATGGTTTCCACCAGGATGACTCCGGGTACCACGGGATACCCCGGGAAATGGCCCTTGAAGAAAAACTCGTTCTCCGTGAAGGTATGGCGGGCGACAATGCGCTCCTTCGACACCACATCCAGGATATCCACGAACAGGAACGGCGCGCGGTGGGGCAGGAGACTCTCGATCCCGTTCACTTGTATCTCCTGAAAACGACCACGCCGTTGTGCCCGCCGAAACCGAGGGACCCGGATGCCGCCACTTCGATCTTGCCGGGTTGTGCCTTGTTGGGCACGTAGTCCAGGTCGCACTCGGGGTCGGGCTTGTCCAGGTTGATGGTGGGCGGGTAGAAGCCTTCCCGGATGGCCAGGATGCAGGCGAGGGCTTCGATACCACCGGCGCCAGCTATGCAGTGACCGGTCATGCCCTTGGTGGAGGAAACCTTCATCTTGTACGCGTGGTCGCCAAAGGCGATCTTGATCATTTTAGTTTCCGTGGGGTCATTGACCTCGGTGGAGGTGCCGTGGGCGTTGTAGTACTGCACCTCTTCCGGCTTCACGCCCGCGTCCTTCAGGGCTGCCGTAATCGCCCGCGCCCCACCCATTCCCGACGGGTCGGGGCTGGTGATGTGGTAGGCGTCGGCGGTGACGCCGTAGCCTGCGAATTCCGCCAGGATGGTGGCGCCCCGGGCCCTGGCGTGCTCCTCGCTTTCCAGTACGAAAATGCCCGCGCCCTCGCCCATGACGAAACCGTCACGATCCGCGTCGAAGGGACGGCTGGCGTGTTTGGGGTCGTCGTTGCGCTTGGTGGAAAGGGCCTTGAGCATCTGGAAGCCGCCGATGGAGAAGGGTACTATGGCCGCCTCGGTACCGCCGGAAATGATGACGTCGCAGCGGCCGGCGCGGATAAGGTCCAGCGCCTGGCCCAAGGCGTCGGTGCCGGAAGCGCAGGCTGTAACCTGGGTAAGTGCCGGCCCCTTGATCCCGTAGACCATGGAGATGTTGCCTGAAGCCTCGTTGCCTATCATCATGGGGACCGTAAGGGGAAGCATGCGCTTGGGACCGTTGGCGATGAGCTTGCGGAAGGATTCGTCAACGATTTCCCAGCCGCCAATCC
>Ga0172379_10011691_pt1 | contig 10392 bp, 11 predicted proteins | sample GrowelOW334metaG_FD_119756 | JGI IMG/M metagenome (GOLD analysis project Ga0172379, IMG submission 119756) | Groundwater microbial communities from an aquifer near a municipal landfill in Southern Ontario, Canada - Groundwater well OW334 metaG | ecosystem: Environmental > Aquatic > Deep...
ATGTCCTGGCGGACAAGATGTCCAGCCGCGTCGTAGGTTCTCAGAAGGCTCTTCGTCGCGACGTCGTCGGGACCAAAGTGCAGTTCCTCGGTCCAGCGGTCTCCCACGTAGCGATAGCGGACACGCCAGGTAAGGTAGACATCCTCACCCTGCCACTTGTCGTAGTGGTCCAGCTGGATGAGGCGTCCGGAGGCATCCCGGGTGTACACCTCCTTCTGGACGTCGGCGGGCGGTTCTACCTGCACCACCAATTTTTCTGACATCCGCCCGGCCGCGTCGTAACGATAGGTGACTCGGTTCCGCACGTCGCCGTAGTTGGCGATGAAATTCCGTTCTTCCACGAGCTTTCCCGATTTGAAGGTAGCGACGTATTCGTTCTTGTATTTTCCGGAGTAAGCCACGGTCTTGGAAGCGAGCCTGCGATCGGGGGTCCAGGTGTAACGCGCCTTGCTTACCTCGCCGGGCAGTCGGTCTTCCGCGACCAGGTTGCCCGCCGCGTCGTATTCGAACTTCCTCCACTCGAGCATGTTACCGGATTCATTGTAACTCTGGTACTCGACGAGGCGGTCCTGGTCGTTCCATGCAAAGCGGTAGTAATAACTTATTCCGACCGAGACCCCATCGTTGAAGTAGCCGTATTCGTATTTCTCCACCATGCGGCCCCGCGCATCATAGATATTCCGGATTGCCGGCAGGAAAGCGCCTGGCTTACTCCCTTCCTTCGCCATGAACGTCGCCTCGAAGTACCAGCCTTCCAGGGATTTGACCTTCCTGGCGGGCGCATAGGGAATCCTGATCACTGCTGGCGTCCGGTATGCGGCTTCATGCAGGAGCTTCAGTTCCAATTTTTCAAAGTCGGAGCCGTTGTAGCTATGGACGGGTACTCCGTACACGGCGGGATCTGAAAATTGTTCATCGGTAATATTGAAAAAGAGTATGGACATAAGCAAGGTTCCGGCCAATTCTATTCCCACAGGTGCGCCTCCACAGGATGCGATTCGGATTTGCCAAGTATCGATGCGTGCAGCCGGGGATGCAAGGGCTATTGCGATGGCAGGGAATGCTTCAGCTCAAGTCAGTACCAGTTTGTTGACGAGGGCGACAAGTTCCTTCATGACAAGAGGTTTCGCCATCGTATAGTGGGCTCCGAATATTCTGGCGTGCTTGAGCAACTCTTCTCCCCTTCCGCTCCTGCCTCCGCACGAAATGGCTACGATCTTTCTCTCCGGTCTTAGGCGTTTCAATTCCAGGATGGTTTCCATGCCCTCCTTCCTGGGCATGAGTAAATCAGTGATCACGACTTCACAGGGTTGGTCCGCTATCCGCTCCATTCCCTACACGCCATCCCCGGCGGTATACACGTTAAAGCCGGCGGCCTCGAGGACGTCCTTGAGCAGATTCCGGTACTCGGAATCATCCTCGATCACCAGTATGTTCGCCATTTTCTGTACCTCCGGTACCTTCCACTATCCAGTCAGTCAGCAATATGGTTCAGGACTTGGTCGATGGCATCGACAAGGGAGCGTATCGTCAGTGGTTCCTGAAGGACATCCCGGATTCCTGCATCATCCATTTCAAGGGATCCCATGCTCCCACCCTGCTCCGCATACAGGATGAGCGCGACTTCGCGGTTTAGGGCATGAAGCGTACGGCAAAGTTCCAGCCCGTCCATGTCCGTGCCTTCCTTGCTGACAAGGATGACATCGAAGCCCGGCGTAGGATCGCTGAGGAGGTCCCGGGCCTTATCGGCGTTGTCAGCAACGACTACCTGGTATCCGAGGATTTGCAGGGCTTCAATCAGTATAGACAGCCGGTCTGCTTCCTTGTCGACGAAGAGGATCTTTCCCTCGGCCACCTTTTCCCCATATATCCGGGAAGAGGAACCGTCGGGATTGGCAACTGGGTTCACACCTTCATCAAGAGCGGGAAAGAGGAGCTCGAACGAGGTCCCTTTTCAGAATTCGCTCTCAAAGCCTATCCAGCCGCGATGCTGCTGCACGATTCCGCGCGGTACAGACAAGCCCAACCCCACGCCTTTTCCAATTTCCTTGGTCGTGAAGAATGGATCAAAGATTTGCTTTCTGGCCGAAGGAAGTATGCCCCTGCCGTTGTCCTTGACCACCAAACGAACCCAGGAGCCAGGTGCCAGATCGGGATATCTTTCGGGGGCGGTCCCGAATACGACATTCTCCACGAGGATTTCGACCGTGCCCGGCTTGTCCCCCATCGCCTCGATCGCATTCTTGCAAAGATTGACGATAACCTGTTCGATCTGTACCACCGTAACGCGGATGGGCCTTGTGTTCGCTGCGATGTGCTGGACCAGTCTGACGTGGGAAGGGAATAGGGAATGTGCCATAGTAAGCGTTTTCGGCACAATTGCGGAAAGTGACGCGATGGTTTGTGCCTGGTAGGAGGTTCGGCTGAATTCCAGGACCCGGCTGACGATGTCCTTGCCTTTCTCTCCTGCCCTGTAGGCTTGTTCCAGCCGTGTGCGTCGGGTATCGTTTTCGGGAAGGGTATCGATGACCAGTTCGAGCGAGCCCTGCATCATCGCGAGGATGTTGTTGAACTCATGGGCAGTCCTGCCGGCCAGCTTGGCGAGGGCTCCATTCCGTTGTGCCTGCCGTAGACGGGTTTGACTGTGTTTCAGCGCATCGAGCATGGAGTTGAGCGCGCGGTTGACATCCGCCAGCTCGTCGTCGCCATTGACGGCGATACGTTCAGACAGATTCCCGTGTTCCCGGATGCGTGCGGCGTCAACACTGAGGCCGCTTAGCCGTTTGAGCACCACTTTCTGCAACAGCAGCCACAAGGTCACCCCAATCGCCAGGCTGAGGAACAAGGTCCCGGCCATGAACCAGGCGATGGTCCGCAGGCCCGAAGCATGGATCTCGCGGACAGCAGGACTACGCCCATGATGGACGGACTGTCATCTCCGGCGGGAATCAGGGGTGACCCGGACGCCATCAGGATATCGAAACCTTCAGGCAGCGGGATTTCAAGGCCCGATTCAATGTCGACAGCCTTGGCGAAGGTCAGTTTGCCCTGTCGGTCGAGAAGCGCGATAAGGTTTATATTAAGCCCCACAAAGGCGGAGTCCATGAAATTCTCCGCGATGTAATCCTCATGGCTTCCGGCCAGATAATCACGGGTATCGTTCCAGGATGACCAGTCGTGTATCGTGTAATCCATCTTTTCCAGCCTGTCGGACAGGGCGGCGATGGCGCGTTCGACATGTTCAGTCATGTAGGAGCGTTCCAGCCGGGTATAGCTCCCGATGATGAGCAGGAGGGCCGAAGCGAGGATGAGCGCATTAAGGATCAGGATGAGGGTGACGAGAATGCCGAGGATCTTTTCGCGTATTTTCATGAGGATGCTTTTTCCCGCCGGCAACAACCCTGCAGGTGGTCGTCCACCAGTCCGGCGGCCTGCATGAAGGCGTAGACGATCGTTGGGCCTACGAAGGTGAAGCCTCGTCGTTTCAGTTCGGCGCTCAGGGTTATTGACAAGGCGGTTTCGGCGGGGACGTCGGACATGGTTTTCCAGGCGTTGACGATGGGCTGGTCGCCGACGTAACTCCAGACCCAGCGGCTGAAGCTCCCCTCGGCTGCTGTAAGCTCCAGGTAGGCACGGGCGTTTTTCACGAAGCCGCGAACTTTTAGGCGGTTTCGAACGATCCCCTCGTCCTGTAGTAGCGCAACGATTTTGTCTTCGCTGTAATGGGCTATCTTTACGGGATCGAATCCGTCGAAGGCGATCCTGTAATTTTGCCGCTTGCGCAACACGGTAATCCAGCTCAGCCCGGCCTGGGCTCCTTCCAACAGGAGCAGCTCAAAAAGCTTGCGGTCGTCCCGCAGGGGGCGTCCCCACTCCTCGTCGTGGTAGTGGATGTAAAGTGCATCTTCCCCTGCCCAAGGGCAGCGGAGCAGGCCGTCGGAACCATTGATCAGGCCGGTGTTCATGTCTGGTATTCCTTCCTTCTAGTCTCGTATCAAGTTACGGCATAGCAAGGCTGTACAGGTACTATGCTATGTCGATCTGAAAGCTGCAAGCAGGTACGGTGGTGGTGCCGGGTACTGGAAAAAATACGGGAATTCCCGATAGGCTTGATACTTTGCATCGATCGATCTATGCTTTTTTCCATACTTGCCTGTGTGTTCGGGGGAACAATGAGGAACCGCGAATTTATCATCTACGAGGATTATGACAGCCTATCCAAGGCGGTAGCCTTGCGGATGGCCGAATTCGTTCGGACAAACCCACAATCTCTTCTTTGTCTCGCTGCCGGCGAAACGCCCTTGGGTGCGCTAAGAGCATTGGTTGCCCTTCAGTCCGAAAATAAAGTCGATCTACGTACTTGTTGGTACGTAGGCTTGGATGAGTGGTTGGGTCTTGGATACGGAGACCCCGGATCTTGCGCCCAAATCATGCAGGATATTTTCTACGGACCCGCAGGCATTCCTTCCGATCACCTGTCAGTCTTCGACGGTCTCGACGAGGATACGGACTTTCAGACCAAGAAGGCTTTTGATTTTATCAAGGCCCGTGGAGGGATCTCTCTTGCGCTTCTCGGTATCGGCATGAATGGTCATCTTGGTTTCAACGAACCAGGCACAACAGTGGATTTTCCGGGTGGGACGATCGATCTGGATGAAACGACAAGGACTGTCGGTAAAAAATACTTCGCCAAACCTTTTCCATTGGATAAGGGGATTACCATTGGATTGAAACACCTACTCGCCGCGAAACGGATATTGCTGATGGCAAATGGAGAAAAGAAAGCAGGTATCGTAGAGACATGCATGAGGGAGAGTCCCGATCCTTCCCGCCCCGCATCGTTTTTGCAAGACCATCCTGGATTCGAATTGTACCTCGATAAAGGAGCTGCTTCGCGGCTTCTGGATCGGAACCAGGAGTAGGCGCAATGGCGCGCGTATCTGAATAAACATGAAAGCATATGTCGCCTCAGATCTGAAGGAAATGAACAGGCGGACGGTATTTTCCTTTATCGCCACTGCTGGTGAGACGAGCAAGGCCGAAATCAGCCGAAAGACCGGCATCAGTTCGCCTACGGTAATTAAAATCGTCAATCACTTCATCAAGAAAGGACTTGTCCTGGAGCAGGAGTCCACCGAGGGCCAGACGGTGGAAAGCTATGTGGAATCCGGACAGCGTCCTATGGGAAGGCGTCCCTGCGTGCTTGCGTTCAACAGGAATGCTGCTTGTTCCCTGGGTGTCGAGTTCGAGGGAAATTACCTGAAAATCGGCTTGGTCAACCTCGCGTATGAAATGGTCGCATTTGAAAAAATTCATGTAGAGGAAGGTTTCGAGCAAATCTTCTCGCGACGCCTTCCTGGAATAATCAAGTCCATGACAAGACGTTCCGCTCCCAAGACGTCCTTTATCCTGGGCTTGGGAATAGGCATTCCCAGCGTGATCGATCCCCTTACCAAGGTTATTGAGGCAACTCCCTTGATAGGTCTGGAATCCCGTTTTGATGCGCGTCGCCTGCTGACCAAGCTGGAACACGAGCTTTCCATGCCTGTGTTCATCGAGAATGATGTCAAGGCGGCGGCTATGGGGGAGTATTGGTCCCGGGGAACGGGCATTCCCGACATGGCCTATGTCTCATTGGGTACGGGATTTGCAGCGGGCATCATCATGAACGGAGTACTGCGTAAGGGGCCACGAAATATAGCGGGTGAGATAGGTTACCTGGTTTCGCGCGGCTCCATATCCAACAGTCTGGATCGGCCAGGCCCATTGGAACAGGAAGTGAATATCTCACATATAGAACGAAGTCTGGGCCTGAGCTGGGAAGCGGTTGTCAGGGATGAATCGAAACGGGGACCTGTTGCAGACTTGATCGCAGAATCGGTCTCTGTGGCTATTGCGAACGTATGCATTTCCCTTGATATCGATTGCGTGGTGTTGGGGGGCCTGCTTTCCGAATATCTTGGAGCAGCCTTCGTTTCACGGGTGGATGAACGGGTCCGCAACCTTTCAATTACGGATGTCCACGTGTCTGCCAGTTCCCACTGCCAACCCGGTATTGCCGGTGCTGCACATATAGTCATGACTGCTACACTCGACTCGTTGTTAGCCTGATTTCCGCAAAATCGAGTGGATGCTGAAATTTATTGACAGTTCACAGAAAGCATGATACATACATAGTAAAGTTAGTTATGTATGTAGATCGCCTGCTGGAGTGAAGATGGAAAACGGGAAGGTCGATTATCGGAGACTATTGGCCTTGGCGGAATTGCCCTCGCTATCCAAGCCCCAATCGCGGGCGGTCATGGGTTTCGATGGTTTTGTCGACAAGATTGTGCGGGTGCGCCGGGACCGATCAACGGATTCCGGTGAGGATGCCCTCACTGATAGGCACTACAAGACCCTGGCTGAATTCGTACGCTTTCTTGGTTCGAAGGACGGATTGAGTTTTTCGGTGGAGCTGGAGACCCAGGAAGAGAAAAAGGGTGGAAACATGCCTCTCACAGCCAATGCCTTGGGTAGTCTGGGGGTGGAAGTCCACTGTCTCGGCGCGCTCGGAGCGGCTGGAGTCGTAGACGCCCGTTTTGCATCGATGTCCGATAATTGCGTCCTATATCCCATTGTGGATCCGGGGTGGTGCCTGGCGATGGAATTCGTCAATACAAAGCTCATGGTGTACGATAACCATCGCCTTAATTTCATGAATTGGAACTTGATCAAGAACGCTCTCGGCCTTGGCAAGATCATCGATATTTTCGAACAGAGCGAATTGATCGGACTCTTCAATTGGAGCGAAGTCCGCAATTCCCAGGACATCTGGGATGGGTTGATAAGCGAAGTCCTTCCACTGCTTTCCCGTAAGGCCGACAGGAACGTTTTCATCGATGTCTCGGATTGTACCGGTCGCAAGCCGGAAGATATACGCACACTATCCCGGACAATCACCGGTCTCGCCCGGAGTTCACCGGTGACCCTGAGCATGAATGAAAATGAATTCCTGCATCTGTACACGGTACTCACAGGAAGACCTCTTGGAGAAGAGCGGATCGGGAAGGAACGCTGTATGGGGCTTTTTCCGGAAATGCGGGAAAAAATTCCCGGCGTATCCCTGATCCTGCATTTGGCGGACTCAGCCCTTTCCATGGATGCCGATGGAACACCTTTGTATATTCCTGGGCGCTTTGTCGAGAATCCGGCGATACTTATAGGTGGTGGCGATAATTTCAACGCCGGATTCTGCTTCGGCCTTCTCAATGGTGAGGATGTGGGCGGGTGCATGGCTTTGGCGGGTGCGGTGGGTAGCTACTATGTGGAATTCGGCCGAAGTCCGGATAGGAAGGAATTGTACTCGTATTTGGCAAGAACCTTGGAATTGGCGTGCGGAGGAGCTTCATGAATACGGGTAAGATAGTCTTTATCGGGGCGGGAAGCATGTCCTTCGGCATCAATATGTTCAAGGACGTTTTTTCTTCCAAGAAATTGGCCGGTTCCGGGTTGGTCTTGGTGGATATCGATGCCCAAGCATTGGACAGGATGTACCGCGTCGCAATGGCCATGAACAGGGAATCCGGCGCGGGGCTGATCATCGGGAAGACCCTCGACCGCCGCCAGGCATTAAAGGGCGCGGATTTTGTAGTCACATCCATGGCAATTGAACGATGCAAGCTTTGGCGACAGGACTTTCTGGTACCCAAAAGATTGGGTATCCGCCATACACTGGGGGAAAACGGAGGGCCGGGCGCATTGTTTTTTACCCTGCGAACGATTCCTGTCGTACTCGATATAGCCAGGGATATGGAACAATTATGCCCGAATGCATACCTGCTTAATTTCTCCAACCCCGAAAGTCGAATAATTCTTGCCATCGGCCGGTATTCAAAGATCAGGGCGGTCGGATTGTGCCACGGTATTTTTATGGGCCACGAATCTGTAGCCCGTATTCTCGACCGTCCATACGGCGCGGTGGATGTGGTGGGAGCCGGACTAAATCATTTCCAGTGGCTTCTGGAAATAAGGGATGCGCTTACAGGTAAGGATCTGTATCCGGAATTCAAGGAAAGCGAACTCGCATTCGACCCAGCCTTCGAACCGCTTTCGAGGAACTTGTTCCGTGCTTTCGGGAAATTCCCTTCCTGTTCGGACGATCACATTGGCGAGTACCTTCCTTGGGGATGGGAAGCCGGGGAGCAAGGTTACAATTTTGACGGTGACGACAGGAACAGGATCGAAACCATAAAGGACATCGAATCCCGTCTGGAAGGAAAGAAATCCTTTGCAGATTGGCTGGACGTATCGGGTGAACGGGCGGTGGAGACCATCGCCGCAATACTGCACAACAAGCGGCTCGCCATTGAAAGCGCTGTGGTCTACAACCGGGGGGCAATTTCCAATCTGCCAGATGACGCCGCCGTGGAAGTGCCTGTCGTCGCTTCGGCTGCGGGGATAGTGCCCTACAGGATCGGCGATCTGGATCCACCTTTGGCGCGCTTGCTGGTTCCCCAAGTCGGAATCCAACAGATGGCTGTGGAGGCCGCGGTTCACGGCAGCAAGGAGATGGCCCTCCAGGCATTGCTCATGGACCCTGTAGTCAATTCGGCCGATGCCGCGCGGAAACTTCTGGACGAGTTGTGGGAAATCAACAAGCCGTATATCAGAGCTTGTATCTGACGGGGCAAAGGAAAGGATATGAATGGGTTGCGCGCACACCTGGCTGTGCTGTCAGAAGATGAGATAAGCCACATCCACAAGGCGTCCCTCGGGATACTAGAACGTGTGGGCTTGTTCATGCCCAATACCGAATGCCTCCGTCGTTGCGCCCGGGCGGGCGCCATGGTGGACTTCGACAAGCAGCTCATGAGGATACCGGCGGAAGTGATGGAAGACCTGCTCAAGGACTTGCGGAATAAGACTGCCCCCCAAGCAGATCAGACCTTGAGGAAGCCCATCTCGGGTTCCATATCCACCCAACTGTTCATCGTAGATTATGGAAGCCGCGAACGGCGTCCTGGACGTTCGGAAGATATAATAAAAGGTATCTCATTGGTAGAAAAACTGAAGAATATTCCATTATGCAACGCTGTGGTAATTCCCTCCGATGTCGGGCCGGATTTTACCGATGTGCACAGCTTCTATCTCCTTTACAAATATTCGAAGAAACGTGGAGGGACCTATATCCTGACACCCGAATCGGCAAATTCCATCCTGGACATGGCCGATATAATGGGCTGTAAGGAAAGCTATCTTTTCGAAACTATAAGCCCTTTCAAGCTCCGCAAGGAAACCCTCGAAATGGCACTCATTTTTGCCGACAGGGGGCATGGCCTCGGACTCGCTCCAATGATTCTGGGTGGAAGTACCGCACCCCTCACGCTTGCCGGAACAGTCCTATCCTTCAACACCGAAGTCCTGGCTTGCCTGTTCAGCATCTACGCCCTGACAGGGGCGATGCCTGCCTGGTATTGCCATGGAAGTCATATGGTGGATCCTTCATCCCTCCTTTGCTCCTTCGGATCGCCGGGTCAGGCACTTATAGGCATCGCCACCGCCCAGCTTGCAGGATTCTATGGCATTCCAGGCGGTTCCAATTCTGCCTTGACCGACGCACTATTACCGGATTTCCAGGGTGGCTTCGAGAAAGGGGCAAACGCTATTTTTTCATGCCTGGCTGGTACGGTGGGCATCGGTTGCCAGGGTATAGCCGGCGCTGACCAAGGTTTCAGTTTCGAGCAGCTGGTCCTGGATAATGAATGGATCGACTCCTATAACTACATCGTCTCAGGATTCGAGGTGACTGAGGAAACCATGGCGCATGAACTTATAGAATCCCTTGGCATCGGTGGCGTCTTCATGGCAGAGGAACATACCGTGGCGCATCTAAGGGATAGCTGGTGGCCATCCAGGCTTTTTAGCCGTCAATCCTTCGATGTGTGGAAAGCACAGGGTGGAAGAGATCTGATCGACAGGGCTCATGTGTTGGTTGAAGAAAGTACAGAGGGGTATCTGTCCATGGAGCCGGTCGTGGAGAGCTCTGTTCTGGACCTACTGGAACGGGAATATAACAAAGCGAAAGCTGATCGAAAAATGTGAATCCACCGGTCACGCAAGGGTGATTCACTTCCGGCGTTGCCGGAAAAAAAGGTAAGGGCGAATCCAATGCATCAAAGGAGGAGATGATGGATGGCATGGCAGAACGGAGCGTTCAGTCCGTCCTGGCCCTGTTCATGGTTTTTCCGTTCGCGTTCGGCGACGGGCAATTTTTAGCAGGAGGAGAAGGAAAATGAAAAGAGTAATCTGTATTCTGCTTATGCAGTTGGCGTTGTTGGCCGCATTCGCGACAGGCGCGCAGGATGATGCCGCCAAGGCTCCGGTTAAGGATACCGCTTCTACCTTGGCAGA
>Ga0172379_10011692_pt1 | contig 10391 bp, 12 predicted proteins | sample GrowelOW334metaG_FD_119756 | JGI IMG/M metagenome (GOLD analysis project Ga0172379, IMG submission 119756) | Groundwater microbial communities from an aquifer near a municipal landfill in Southern Ontario, Canada - Groundwater well OW334 metaG | ecosystem: Environmental > Aquatic > Deep...
GTATCATCGGTTTTCACCGGTGTACAGATACCCGGGGTGATGAGCCCCTGGGTGAGCATTTTCCTTACACGGGATTGGTTCTGGCCTGAGTTCTCATAGTAGGCCCCGAACGCAGAGATAATTTCCTGAATATCCATGTTTGTTGATTTATTGGGGATTAAGGGGTTAGTATTTGTCTTCCTGCATATGCGGCAGCGCATTCAAGGTTGCCCAATCAACTCCGTCCGACGATGGAACCGGATCCTGTTTGGTCTGCACGCCGGAAGGAGCAACGGCGGGTTTAGAAGCCATGTGAAGGCGGATAGCCTCGATCTTTGCCTCAATGGTGGTTGCAGTAGCAATTGAGGGGTCTATGGCATCGAGAGCAGCCAATGCGCTGCTGCGATCAGTCACTGCCTGGTCCCGGGCGCCAATGGCGTTATCCCGTTCCGTCACGATCTGCTGGTTGGCTTCGAGTGCCGTGTTAATGACAGCAGCCTGGGTTTCATTCAGGTAAATTCCTTCCTCCGTGCTTTCCAGGGAGGGCACAGCCAGAAGGGTGTTTAATGCGGTATACTGTTTCATATGAAATAAAGAATTGATGGTTTTCTTGAGCGTTGTGGTCACTTTTTCGATGATCCCCGGCACCGGATCTTCAAAGGATTCGATGCTGCATGGAATTGGAAGTTCCGCACAGTTCAACATCGTAATCATCTTTTCATTCTTAAGCAGGTTCTCCCTGAGCGATGGTTCGTTGATTTCATCCACGAATCCCCAGCTGAATGCTTCTTCAGCATTGAGCCAGGTTTCTTCTTTCATCAGGCCAAGGATTTCAGCAACCGGTTTCCCGGATTTACCTGAGTACATTTTTGCCAGCTGGAGAGTGACTTTCTCCAGAAAGAGTTTCTGCTTTTCGAGTTCGGCGATCACGGTATCAATATCGTCGGGATTCATGTTTCCCCATTCGTTCACCCAGGCGAGAGCCTTATGAATCAGGTAAAATGAATTGGAGTTGATAATGACTTTTTGAGCACCCAGTGTGATCAGGGTGGCAGCGCTTGCATTGAATCCCGTAAGCTGAATGGTTACCTGGCCATGTTCCCTGAATTGATCATGAATGGCCAGGGCGTGATCCACATCACCGCCGAGTGAAGACACCCGGACACTCACCGGACCCTTGCCGGCGGCTGCCAGAAAGTTCTTAATGTAGGACTTTGAATAGCCCCATGCACCAATAAATCCATCAATATCAAGCTGTAATGTGCCCATGTTTGCCGTTTTGGTAATCGAAATAAATGACCAGAGCCACCAAATTAGAGGTGGCTCCGGCGAAGAAAAAGGACAAAACAGGACCCAAAGGCCTGTAAAATCAAGGATTTAAGCAGGTTTATCCACGAAAACTGCCCGGAATGGTGATTGTCCTGAGAATTTCATGGCAATGTGATTCAGATCAGAAATTTCGGCGCCGGTTTTAATATTGGCTACCATGCGAAGCGGGTAATCCCGGCATCCAATCAGTTTGTACTTCGAATTCTGGTCAAGGATCAGGATTGCCCATAGCCGTCCGGTCAAATACTCCAAGGTGGCAACATTAGATATGGAGTGCCTGGGGATCGTAAATGAAACGGTTTGGTTGAAGAAGTGGCCGGCCGACTGCTGGCCCTGCTCTTCATCGAATGAGGCGGATTGAAATACCGGCCAGAATTCGAAAGCATTTTCCAGACATCCGGATGGTGCAACGTAGGCTCCGGGGGTCTCACTTCGTTCCAGTGAAAAGATCAGGGCTGCCGGCATCACCCAGATTTTGGCGATCCCCCCGAGGTTGTTTTGTTCTTTTAGAATTAAATTCATTGGTTATTGGATTGATTTTGGTTATTGTCCCGGATTTCGCCAGGATGCCCACAACTATTTTTTGAATCTTGGAATAAATCTCTGTTTCGAAGTCGATTTTATCAGAGGGGATATTACGGTCCAGGTCCTTCTTGATGGAGTCGAACGGCCAGACTGAATCCGGGTATTCATACAAGTCCTGGAACCGCCGGATGCTTTGAGCCAGGTTACCGGATATGGAAGCGTCGATCGAGATGCAGGATCTCATGAAGATCTTGGCAGCCTGCTCGAATGTTGAGTTCAGGGTGGACATGTCGGTGACCGATATTTCCCAACCATAATGGTAGAAGTCCGTGTCCGAGATCATGAATTCAACCGAATCGGTAAGGGTGGACTTGAATGCCAGTTTCTTATCCCTGCGTTTGCATGGCTTTGCCAGGAATGACCTGAAGAGATAGATGTACTGGTTCTGGATGGAATACAAGTTCACCGGATCACCAAAATTCTGTACCAGGAATCGCTTGACATAAGGCTTGCAGGGAACCTCGATCGACTTGAAGGATTGCACCTTATTTTTTTCAGGAATCATATTGATGGGGTTTTGCATGGAATCGACCAGGTTACTTTTCCAGTTCCTGTATTACTTTTTCGAAAGTGTAGTTGCCGGATTCAGCCGGATCGGTAAAACTGCTGGACTGTTTCAGCTCGCCATACAGGTGAGCCACCCGCAGCATCCGGAGTACATCCTTATTCTTGAGCAGTTTGCGGTTACGAAGCGACTGACTCATTAACTCTGACGGGTTGAAGCTAAGGATCTTGGTAACGAAGGATAGTTTCATGATTGGTTATGGGGATAGGTTAGCGTTAAGGATTGCAGCGTGTATCCTTTTTGCAATAGCCAAAAAGATACGAGTGGAAAGCCTGACCCGAAGGGAAACGCCCGAAGAACAAAGCCGTTCATGTAATAAATGTGATTATTGATGCTGGTAAAATCTGGATTTTGCCTTTTATCTCTATTATCGCCTGAAGTGTGCCACCGACCAAGATCCATTCATGAAAGTGCCCATTATTGACAGTTGGGAACTTGTCCATGACGGTGGATTCAGCATCCGAGTACCCATACCATTCCCAGGTCACCTGCCTTAGTAATTCATTTTTCATACCAGTTGGTCTTATGTTGTTTAGTTAGTTTTTGAAACTCGAAAGGCTCTGAAATAATCAGGCTAGTGTAGTCATTTGAGAACGAAACATTAAGAAGCCACTGCCCATCAATCAGAAACTTGACCGCCGAGGTGAACTTCTCAGGCTCCCGCAGGCCGGCGATTGGATAAACGCCAGGAACCCGGTCCTTAAGAGCCACATAAACCTTGTCGATGTAATCCATAAAAAAGAATTTGGGTGCCAAAATCCGGCACGTATATTCCGGAACAAGCGGAACAAATAGACACACTACTCTAACTATCATATAATCAATAAAATCCTTAAATAAATGTTGTTCCATAAGACCAGTATCCTGTTCCATTCTGTTCCATTTGTTCTAATTGTTCCAATCGTGTTGCAGAAAATCTCCAACCAACAATTTGTAATTCACCGTGTTCCGTTTGTTCCATATGTTCCGGGTCATTTGAGGATTTAAAAACTGTCGGATAATTTTTTCTGCCCATAATCCAGTGGCTTCGCCAGATTCGATGGCCGGCCTGGTGCCATACGTTTGGCTGTATCTTCATTGATTTCTTCCGAATCGTTATAGCTCGCCGAATTAAGGTCAATGCCCAATGGTTTGTACTCGAAACAATGTGCCCATTCAGGACGTGAGCCCCAGACTCCTTCAGCTGTACCGGACCGGTCCAGAAAGCGGAACCGGGCTCGCTTCTTACCCAGGTATCTTTTATCGTTACGCAGATAATGATTGATCGAATCGATCGGCAAAACCTTTTCTCCGCTGGATTTACTGTGCTTGCGATAAAGCATCAGGATCCTGGACATCTGAACGAAAAGCACCGGGGTGGGATCCTCGAATTCTTTGGGAGTTGTCATTTCATCCGTCTGGATCTGTAAGACCTCCTGTATGCGGTAATCGATTCCATCATGAATGAGCCCGTCGGCGGACATGTATTTTACCATATCCCAGAACTGCGATATTTCGCTGGACTTCTTGGTTTCCGAGTTTTGCAGCACGACCTGGGAAGCGGCTATCCGCAGGATGTCCTGGTACGTGAATGAAACAGTAATACCTGTTCGGATGGCATGGTAGGTAGCAATCACCACAAGCCAGTTCTTGAAAATCCGATCCTCGATCAAAGATTCACCAAGCATAACGGTGAGGTCCCGGCCAGCCTGATCGTAGCTGTCGGAGAAACCGGATATGAAAAGCTTGCGAAGTGCAAGAATTTCATTGGTAATGTGCGTATTGCCAAGCTGCTCAATCGCTTTTAGTTCATTGAAATTTTGTTTCTCCTGGTCCGAATATTGAACTTTCCAAAAGGTCAGGTAGATTAACCGGGAGAAGAGGGCGATATCCGCCGTAGGCATTTCCTGGCCCGATAGGATTACCCCACAATCGACCGCGGTGGTTTCCTTCTTTTTGTCCTTGTCCATGTTCATCCGGGTGCGACCGGTGCCGTCCCAAAGGCCTTTGAGGAATTCGATCTTGTCCAGGTCGATATTGTTCTTGTATTCATCGATATGAGCGCAAGCATTCCGGAGTTGCGAAACATGATCTGCAAGGGCAGCCTTGCTGGTATTGTTGATGTTTGGCCCTTTACCAAGCTTGCCGAAGAACGACATGATAGAAACAGCCAGTTCCGTTTTACCGGCGCCTTTTGGTCCGAAGAGATCGAGGATGGGAAAGAAATTGAATTTCCGGATAATGACATCCCGGAATAGACTGGCGAACAGAAAGCAGAGGGCTATGGCCGCATTGTCGCCAAACACGGTAATCAATCTGGAGCTGTAATCGAGTAGGGTGACTTTGTTTTCAGTCCGGTGTATGAATTGACGTTCGGATACATAGTGCGTCAATTCCTTTTCCCAGATCGAGGAGAATGCCGGTAGATAATAGTTCACCTCATCATGGGTAACGATGCCATTTACATCAATCGGAGTGAAAGAGCCATTGTAAATGCCGTTTCCCCAGGAATAAAAACCATCCTTGTGCCAACCAAGCTGAGTTATTTCCAGGCAGGATTTTGTTTCCTGGTATAGATAGCGTTTCAGTTTATTGAGTTCCACATCGGATACCTCCCAGAGGAAATTGCCAAGACTTTCCACCGCTTCCTTGAATTTTCCGAGGCTGATCAGGGAACTTTGGGGTAATTCAATGACCCGGGTAATTCCATATTCATTGGTGATGCGGAATATTCGTTTGGCATTCTGGACAGACTCAATGTGGAATAGGGGAACCAGTGTGAAATTGCATCCTCGTTCTACTGCTCCTCTCGCGGTGCGGAAGTAGTAGCAGTTTTTGTCCTGGTAAAAACCATACTTCTCCCAATCCACCAGTGAAACGTGCTCGGGAATACGGTCTACTTTCTCCTCTTTATCATTTCCAGGGTTATCTTCCTTGAAGATCTGATTGATTCGGTCTGTCCAGGCCTTCTTAGGTTTGATCAGCCGGCTTACCTGATCGATATATACCTCCCGGTTACCCGAATGCATGCGGGTTATCAGGACCGAGATTTCATCAATGGCCCGTTTGGTGTTCTCGGGAGTTTTAGGTTTCTGGCTCCACTCTTGGGTCTTATATATTATATAATCCTGAACATGCGAATTGGCGTACTTGTCAAATTGCTTGAAATCAAGGAAATATGAATCGGCGTCAACCTTCCTGTTTTTTGTCTTACCATCGGTATCAATGAATTCCTCTCCCTTTGGAAGCAGGAGGATATTGCAGGTTATACCTTCATCCATGATCAGCTTTGCGGAACGGTCGAGCGATCTCATACCGGCTGTATCAGTATCGGGAATGATGGTAATACTGGTGCTGGTTTTAGAGAGTATCTGAAGCTGTTCCCGGGTCAGGGAGGTTCCGCAAATTCCAACCGTATTGGGAATATTGATGCTATGGAGCTTGATCACATCGGCATTCCCTTCAACCAGATATGCGGATTCGTGGTACCTGATCGCTTCACGTGCGAAATTGAACCCAAATAGATTCAACCCTTTATGATAGATGTCCGTTTCCCGGGTGTTGAAATATTTTGGTTCGGATCCATCCAATGAACGGCCGGTAAATCCTATGGTATGACCGGTTGGATCCTGAATGGGAATCATCAGGCGGTTGCGGAAGGTGTCGAACAGTTTTCCGGTAGTCTTTTTGCTTTCCGTTATGAGTCCTGCTTCCAGAAGTATTTCGGTCTTGACACCGGAGGTTTTGGCATGATTCATCAATCCTTCCCACGAGTCAGGAGCGAAGCCAATGCCAAACTTTACAAGCGTTTCAGCATCCCAACGACTGAGCGCATATTCCTTAACCGAATCGTTATCCGGATTATTCAGGCAGTCTACAAAAAAGGCTGCAGCGAATGAGTTTACCACATACAGGGACTGCTTATGGTCATGGACCTCCTTTTCTTTGGCGGTAAATTCCCGGTGGGGGATATCGATATGGTGATTTTTGGCAATCTCTGTACAAGCTTCGATAAAATCCAATTGGCGATATTGCTTGACGAATTCTATGCCGTCTCCGGCTATGCCGCATCCAAAGCACTTGAATATGTTCTTCTTAACGGAAATCGAAAAACTGGATGTTTTTTCAGTATGAAACGGACACGATGCCTGATAGTCTGATCCTTTTTTCTTGAGGGTGATATAGTGACCGATTACCTCACCTATAGGAAGTGACCTGATTTGGTCTTGTATGGAATCTGTAATCATATGGTGGTTTTCGGAGCCTTGTGAGGCCTTTTGTTTTTTTGTGGTGAGAATCTGACTTTGAACGGACTTTGTTAAAGATTTACCCTCCGTGGCTAATTGGGAGAGATTCTCATCAATGGTTCCCACCATGGGATCGGATGATTGTGGATTTGGTCCGCTTTTTCAGACAGGGATTCAAAAATGAGCTTGTTTTTCTCATAATGGGTTGATCCCTTGCCAGGCATTATTATTTCGATCTGGTTGGCATGCGTGACCCAAAATCTGGCCATTTGCTCATCGCTGTTATACTTATTTGCAGACAGATGGTTATGGATAATCTCCATACAGTCGAAAAGCTTTTGGCTTCTTTTCAAAGACCGGTTGGTTCCGAGTAAATAGATCCTTTGCAGGAGCAGGGCATGGATAAATGACCTGGCGACCTGATGAAATTGTTCGTTACGCATCCATCCTGGAACTTATATAGTTGCCGATATCCTCAGCCAGTTGTGCAGTGGAGTTGTATTCCACATCAAAGGGTTCTCCTTGAATGGCCAGCGGAATCCGGGAGCCAGGATTCTTTGATAAGGAGGATAGGTGGGATAGGAGAGCCCTGTGGATCAATTTCAGGGAACGGGTGCTGGATGTAAGGTCTATTACCCTGGCCTGGGGATCGATCAGGGTCCTAACCGGAAATGCTTTGGTCATGGTACTTAGGCTATTTGAAGGAATGTTTTGGTGGAATACTGAAACCTCATCAGGGTTGTTTAAGAAAATCAGCGCCTTTGTGCCCTGTTCATTGGGATGAACGAATAATGCTGTTCAACCGATCGTAGTTTAGTTGCCTGACTTGTTCGGCATCTTCCGCCATCGAAAGTGCAATGTCGATCACGCGCTGGTCACTCCGTGAGCCATTAAAAACGCGATCAATGGTGGAAACAGAAAGGTTTGTGGATTTGCTGATCATCTCCCTGTAGCCTTTCGGGAGTTTTCTTTTGAGTGTTAGAAGAGCATCTGGTGACATGGTGAAAAATAAATGGTTATCTGTAGTAACATTTAGAAAATGTAGTGTAAATTGCGTGTGAAATGAGTGTGAATAGCGTGTTGGCAGATTGAAAATAGCGTGTGAAGTGACTTGTACATTGCATTATAGCGGCGTGTAAGGTGATTGCAAGTATAGTAATAGTTATTTCAAAAAACTATGGGATATTATCAATATACAAATGGATTTTTCAAATAACATTCTAAATGCCTGATAACAAACGACTAAATGAATTCCTCGTCAGCAAAGGGGTTCATACGAAAGATTTGGCTCAAAACCTGGGAATAACTCATGGAGCCGTTTCCTCTTTAAGGAGCGGAAGGAACAAGATGAGCTTCGAGACACTTAAAAAAGTTCTGGAGCTTTACCCTGACCTGTGTGCCAATTGGCTATTGCGTGGTGAAGGGCAGCCCAATTGTCAGAAGAACATTCTAACAGACAGCCGTCAGGAGATCCTGGTCAAGGAGCAAGAGTTAGAGATGCTCAGGAAATATGTAAAGGTTCAGGAAGAACTTATAGACTTTTTAAAGAAGAATAATGCTGAGTTGGTGAAAAGGGTAGGGGAAGGAAAATGAAAACAGGAATGATCCGGAATGCACCCTATTTAGAAATCGGAACGCCCTCAAAGTGGGCAAAACCATATAGTCTGGTAGTTGAAAATTTTAAGAAACCGAAATATTAACAAATGACGTTACGATGACGTTACGATGACGATTTTGAAAAACGCTGGAGCCCAAGACCAGCGTCGGTTCTGGAAGAAACATCAGGAGTTTCTCCAGGTTCACCAAGACTTTTTAAAAACCCCGGAAACGCTAGAGTTTCCGGGGGAATCCCTTGGTCTTCAAATCCTTAAAACACATGAAAATCAAGGGCAAAAAACAAGAATCCGTATCGGATCCGTACCAAGCACTTTCTTATCGCATAATCGTCTATCACAGAAGCGATTGCCGCAAAACTGACGGTAAAGCACCTATTATGCTGGAGGTGAACATGATGAATCAGCGAATCAGAATCAACACTAAAGTGATGATTCCGCCGGCTGCCTGGGACTCTGAAAATTTAACTGTCCGGAAAAACTTTCCAGATTACAAGAATCTTAACCTGGTTGTGCAGAACTGTAAAGCCAGGATTAACGATATATTTGTGCGTTACAAGTTACAGTTCAAGGAGTTAACGCCAAGTATCCTGCAGGCTGAATATCTCAAGCCATCGGTGAACATCGATTTCCTTGAATTCATGGATGCAGCGATCCTGGAGAGAAAGGGAGAATTGACCGAAAGTTCTTTAGCCCAGCACCGGGCACACCTGAATAAGTTGAAGGAATTTCGTCCACAACTCACATTCAGTGAGTTAACTGAAGATTTCTTTGCGGATTATCAGCGATGGCTAAAGAACAATAAGGAAAACGGCCAAAACACACGTTGGAATTCTTTAAAAACAATTCGGACCTATCTGAATATTGCCAAACGACGGAAGTTAATCGAGGAAAACCCGCTTGATCGCATGCCTGTAAGACAGGGCAAGACGGATCGGGGATATCTGGATGAACTAGAATTGCAGCGGCTCGTGGATCTGTACCGGGCCGGTACGCTTCCTGACAATTATCAGCGCGCCCTGAGACATTACCTTTTTTGCTGCTTCACTTCCATCAGGATTTCAGACTTGAAAAGGATACAGATGGAGGATATCATCGGTAATATACTGGTACTTATGCCTTACAAAACGAAAAATGTCGACGCTCATACGGTGAGGATCCCGCTCAACAAAATGGCGATCCAGTTGATTAAAGATGAATCGCCTTACCGGATAAAGGGATTTTGCTTTACCCCATATTCCGAAGCACGTGCGAGGTTGTTTATGAAAGATGTTTTTGTGCACGCGAAAATCTTGAAGAAGCTGTCTTTTCACTCCTCGCGACACACCTTCGCCACAGTATTTTTAAGCAAAACGAAAAATCTGGTTGCCCTGCAAAAGATTTTAGGACATAGTCATATAGAACGTACCATGATCTATGCCCATATAAATACCGAGGAGATTGAAAGTGAAATGAAGGTGATGGATTCGTTTTAGACCAGGTAAAATTCACAATCCCCCGGTTCAACTCCATCATATCTCAGTGATATGCTTCTGCTCTTGAGGATATAGTGATTGTTATCAATCTCATACACCGTAAAGAAATCCAGCTTCGAAGGGTCGGTAATCGTCCAGGTTACGACCTTTCGCTTTTTCCACCAGGTCAGGTAGTCTTTCCAGAGCTGATTGTAAAGGCCGGTTTCCCCCTGCCATTTCAAACTGAGTGTTGCATCCGGAAGAAGCTCACCTTCTGAATCGAAGGCATCAGATGAACCATAGGGGTAGGGTGTGCCTGTTGAATCCTCAACTATCCCACGGTAAAACAAAAACCTGAGACTACAGGGCAAGGATGTGCTGCGAATGATTGAACTGGAGAGTTGTGCCGCTTGCGGGCAGCGGATGATTGGACCCCCAATGGAACGCTGGTAATGGATCATCGGCAAGGTGGATGCCAGGGCTGTGTATTCTTCCGGCTTATCTCCAATGATAAAATCCTGAAGGTCATTGGAAAACAACTTCCAGGAATATTCGGTAACTCCGTCCACTTCTTCTCCGGCGTACTGATAATACAGGCAATAGCTCGTAACCAAGCGGATTTCATTAATCGTGGCTTCTA
>Ga0172379_10011693_pt1 | contig 10391 bp, 9 predicted proteins | sample GrowelOW334metaG_FD_119756 | JGI IMG/M metagenome (GOLD analysis project Ga0172379, IMG submission 119756) | Groundwater microbial communities from an aquifer near a municipal landfill in Southern Ontario, Canada - Groundwater well OW334 metaG | ecosystem: Environmental > Aquatic > Deep...
ATCATCCATAGTCACGATTGGATGGCGGGGGGCGCCATAACCGCCTATGCACGGGAAACGGGGCTCCCTGTCCTTCATACCGTTCATAACGTCTTTACGGCCCATCTCCCCATGGAGTTTCTGGGGGGGGTTAATCTCCACAATTTCTCCAAGAATCTCTTCTTATCCTTTGATGATGGCAGACAATGTGTGGATTGCCAGGCGACGGCGATCAAGAATGCGACGATGATCAATTTTGTCGGCGAGCGGTTTCTTAAAGAGGTTGTTGACGACTACTTCATGGACCGCCAGATTATTCCGCCGAGCGTTCGCCAGGAAGTGAAGGCAAAATATTATAACGACGCAGCGCGGGCGATCATCAATGCCCCGGCATCGAATATGTATCCGGAACATTGTCCCCATCTGACGAGAAGATATGACGCCAGTGAAGATGTTATTGCCGCAAAACAGGAAAATAAGCTGGCATTCCAGAAACTTATGGGATTAAATCTTGATAGGGAAGCTATTCTTTTTTATTGGCCATCCCGTCTGGATCCCTTTCAGAAGGGCGTTGAACTCTTGGAGCTATTTGCCCAGGCTTTCGTCAATTCCTATCCTGACGTCCAGATTGCCATCGTCGGCGACGGGGTGGGAAATGATCGCACCCATGTCGATATTCTCGGAAGGATAGCATATGCATCCCAGGGGCGAATTGCCTATCATCCCTTTGCGGAAGGTCTATCGATGCTTGGTTATGCGGCGGCCTGCGACGTCTTCGGAGCTTCCCTCTATGAACCATGCGGCCAGATTGATCAGGTGGGAAATCTCTTCGGCGCCACGGCGACGAATCGGAACACCGGGGGGTATCACGACAAAATCCGGGAATTGAGATTGAAGGAAGACGGTTCCCCCCAGGATGTGGGTAATGGCTTTCTTTTCAATGACTATGATGAAGGAGGGCTATGGTACGCCCTGGAAAAGAGCCTCCATTTCCATCGGAAGGGAAGGGAAATAAGGGAAGCGCAGCTAAAGCGGATCATGCGTGAAGCAAGGGAAAGATATGATCTTGGTAATATGATCGCCGAATACATCCGTATTTACGAGCGTTTGAATGGTGACCAGCCACTAATTTGATTCATTAGCTAATTTATGTTTCGTGACAGAAGATTCTTTTATCTGGACCTAGTTATCATCCTGTTTTTGCTGTTCCAGGCGGATCCGATATCAGCCCAAACCCGACTGCGTATTCTCCACGTCAATGACTTTCATGGCTATGCCGAACCCCATACCCCTGCAGGCATAAAGGAAAAAATCGGAGGCGCCGCCTATCTGGCCGCGCGCATAGATGCTTTAAGAAAAGAGAATAACGGCAATACCCTCCTCCTTTCCGCCGGTGACATGATTCAGGGACATCCCTGGGCAAATTTCAATGAGGGCAGGGCGGTCATCGAGCTCATGAATGCCATGAAATATGATGCCATGGCGCTGGGAAACCATGAATTCGATTTCGGCGGCAAGATCCTTGAGCAAAGGATCAGAGAGGCCAAATTCCCAGTATTGGCTGCCAATCTCGAGGGAGTTGCCGGTGTAGAGCCCTATGTGATCCGGGAGGCGGGAGGGGTCAGGGTCGGCCTGCTCGGGATTATCACGGAACAAACGCCCGAGCTTACTCATCCAAAAAATGTTGAAGGTATCAATTTTCTTTCTCCAGATTTGACCATTCGGAAATATCTGCCTGAACTTCGCAAGAAAGCGGATATCATCATTCTCCTCACCCATATTGGTTATGGGGAGGACCGGCTTCTTGCAGGAAAGAGCAAAGGAGTCACTGCCATAATCGGCGGCCATTCCCACACGAAAGTAACAGGTCCCCAAGTGATCGATGGTACAATCGTCCTTCATGCTTGGGAGCACGGCAAATCTGTCGGCATCCTGGATATTGAAATTGATAACGGGAAAATAACCTCCCTTCGGGGAACCCTTGAAGACATCAAGCCGACCGGCCATTATCGAGCCGATGTAGCGTCCATTGTCTCCGTTTATGAAGACCGCATGGATAAGGCGATGAACCGGGTCATTGGGAAAACAGAAGTGGATCTTGACGGTCGCCATGTCCGGAGCAGGAAAACAAATCTGGGTAATTTCATCGCCGATGCAATGAGAAAAGATGCCAACGCGGAGGTGGCCTTCATCAACGGCGGCTCCATACGGGCGGGTATTGCCGCCGGTTCGATAACGATTAGAGACATTTATACCGTCCTTCCCTTCTCGGGCTATTCAGTCCTTATGGAATTAAGAAGCGACGAGATCCTTACCGCCCTGGAACATTCCCTTGCGGGTGGTAAAGAAGGCTCGGGAGGTTTCCTGCAGGTGTCGGGAATGAAGATCGACTACAACCCCGGCGCAGCAGTCGGCTCCCGGGTCAAGGGTATTACTGTAAATGGGGCACCCCTCGACCGGGCGAGAAAATACACGGTAGCCACGAGTGATTTCCTGGCCGCCGGGGGAGACGGCTACTCTTTCTTAAAAGCTATCCGTCAAAACAGGGTGCAGGGACAGGGAAAAGACATCAGAGAGATCATGATTGACTACATCAAAGCCCGGGAGGAAATATGTCCGCAGGTCGAGGGGAGAATGAATCAACAGACGCCCTGACCGTTTTTGTCGATGGGCGTCATTTTCACCTGGTAAAGGGCATGTCGGTGCGACACGCCCTCCTCGCTGCGGGGATGATTTTGAATGACCGGGAAATACCGGCCGTCCTGGACGAATGGGGGAATCTGATCAGCCTTGACGGTGCCCTTACTGAAGGGACAAAGCTCTTTACATCAAAGCATGGGTAAGACTGCCATTTGTTGAGAACGTTTTACTGCCCCTTATGTTGCTTGATCAACGCCTCCAACCCAAATCGAGGGGCAGGTTTTTGGGGGCTTCGACAACGACACCGGTCGAGACGATCTTCTTCTCTCCACCCGGAATATCCAGCAGCCAGATCTGGCTGGTCGGGTTAGTTTCAGATGCCTCAGGGCTGTTCTTGATCGTGATTTTAATCTGTTCGTCCCGGGATTGAGGTAAGGGCTCCTCCATCCGGACCCGTACCCCATAAGCGCGTCCGTTAGCGATTTCGATCCGCCATTCCCAACGGAAAGTCTGTTTGTCGGCAAAAAAGGACTTCTCTCCCGACGCCTGGCTGAGCAGAACGGATGACGCCTTGATTAAAGGATCGGCGCCGAAATATATGGTATCTTCCCGTCCCGTCAGGGAAAAGGGTCTTTTCCCGACCAAGGCGCCGTCGATCATGAATGACGCCGTTCCCCGGGGGATTTCTTTGTCTTCCTGAAACTGAACGGCCCCGCGGACAAATGTCTGATCGCCCTGGGAAGGTCTTGCCAGGTGGGTGAATTCAACCGGCCAGGTTTCTTCCTGGACCTGGATGCGTTGCTTAATGCCTGCATTAAGCGAGCGCTTTCCCAGGTTCCAAACATGAAAGGAGCTTTCCCTGCTCAGGCTGGGCACCGCAATTGGGCTGGCGGCAAGGGCTAGCGGTTGTGCCGCTTCTTCGCTCATTATTTCCTGCTTTGCTCGGCGCTTGGCTTTATAGACCACCTCTTGACGTGGTTTGATTATCCAGGCAGGCAAATCTTGCGGTGCAATAGTCGCGTTTGGTTGGAGAGTCGCCAAGCGGACATCGACCTGACGCCAATCATGACCGGAGCTCTGCCAGATTTCCGCTTCCCAGGAAAAGAGAATACGTTTTCTCAGGGGTTGCGCTTCCAGACGGTAAAGGGACGTCCATCCGCAACCCGACATGGTATAGGTATATGTCAGCGTGGCTTCGACAGCGGCGGGTCCTGACAACAGGACCGTTACCTCCCATGCCGTTTCTTTTTTGCCGGCCATCAGGGCTAATTTATCTTGTAATTCCTTTACTTTTTTGGTTGATTCCTCAAGTAAAGGTTCAAGGGCCAGTTTATCCTGAACCATCTTCGTCATATTCTTTCCGATGGCATTGGACATATTGCCGGCGTCGGCGATGGTCTTTACCTTGGTCTTGGTCTGCAACTGCCAGAACTGTATTTGAGTATCCAGGGCGCGGATACCGGCTTGAAGCCTGTTCTGTTCTCTTTTGAGTTCCTCAAGTTTTTTCCTCATGGCAACGATGCCCTGATCATCCTGGGGAATTATCTGACGCCAGGTCTGGTCCACGATGGTCAAGGAGGCAGGACTTGTGATCTGAGTCGCCAGGGTATCGGGATCCGCCTGGCCGGGAATCGTGATGGTGGCTTGCTTCAAACTGCTGTCTATCGGTTTGAGTCGAACCTTCTGTACCTCTTTGACTTGCGCTGATTGCGGATAAAACGTCACCTCAACCGGGGCGGCAAAGAGTTGTAATGGGACAAGAGAAAGGGCGAATATTACGGCGGACAATATTTGCTGGGCGCTTCTACTCATTATCAATCCTCCTAAACCGATTATGGTGGTCATCATAGGGAGGATGGGATGGGATGTCAAATAATTATTTAAATAGAGAGTGTTTTATGTCATGGGCTATCTTATTGACGTTATCCATAACTTCTTCCAGATCAATCGTCAAAAGTCGGCGGTCCTTCATAACGACCTTGCCATTGATGATACTTGTCTGGACATCGGCCCCCGAGGCGGCGTAGACAAGCTGGGAACAGACGTTATAAACAGGCGTCAAATGCGGTTTCTTTAGATCAACAATGATCAGATCTGCCTTCTTGCCCACTTCAATGGAGCCGATCAGGCGATCCAGCCCCAATACCCTGGCCCCACCCCTCGTTGCCATGGTCAGCACCGTTCGGGCACCCATGATAGAAGGGTCTTTTTTTATAACCTTATGTAGTTTAGCGGCGGAATCCATCTCGCCAAACATGTCGTGATCGTTATTGCTGGCGCAGCCGTCCGTGCCTAGTCCCACATCGATACCGGCGGCAAGCATCTCGGGAATTGGACCCACGCCGGCAGCAAGTTTCATGTTGCTCTGCGGATTATGGGATACTTTCACGTGGTTTGCAGCAAGACAGGCGATTTCCCCTTCATCGAGCCAGTTACAATGGACCGCAACGGTCATGTCGTCCAGGACCCCCAGGGCATCGAGGTGGTGCACAGGAGTGTTGCCGTAGCGATTCATGATGATTTCTCTTTCATCGCTTGTTTCCGCCAGATGGATCAGGAAGGGGACGGCATGGAGACGGGCTACCTCCTTGATGGCGCGGATCGTTTGGGGAGAACAGGTGTAAGGGGAATGGCAGAAGAGGGCAGGGGTGATCATGGGTCTTTCCGACAGCCATTTGCTGAGGAATTTATCCGCCCCCTGCCTGTGTCTTTCAATCTCGGATGCAGCGATGTGGTCCATATCTGCGTCCAGGAAGCCCATTCCAGCCACGCAGCGGATACCGCTCTCGTGGGCGGCCCGGGCCACACTGCTTTCGTAAAAGTATCCGTCGCAAAAGGTTGTCGTTCCCGAGAGCAGCATCTCCGCAATCCCGAGGAGGGCGCCCGCATAGACCATTGCCCGGTTCACATACTTTTTCTCTGCTGGAAAGATATGATTGTTTAGCCATTCCATCAAGGGAAGATCATCGGCGAGGCCGCGAAAACAGACCATGGGAACGTGGGTGTGAGTATTGACAAGGCCCGGGAGAATGACGCAACCATCGGCATGGATGATTTCTTTGGGCGCGTAGAGGCTGACCAGGGGGGCATGGGCTTCCTCGATGAAAAGAATCTCACCGTCGCGAATGCCGATGAGGGGTTCTTCAATAATCGTATTATTTTCGGCGAGAGTGAGGAGTCGGCCGCCCTGAATCAGAATATCAAGAGGTGCGCTGCAATGGTTCATGATAAATGTTTACGGCTTTCGCAGGCTTTCCCTGACTTTCAACGCTATCTGGTTGACCCGTTCCATGATCTCCTCTTCATTTCTCGTCAGGAGACGACGGTTTTCCATGACTAACTTGCCGTTGATAATGGAGGTGTCCACATCGGCTCCCGTGACCGCGTAAACAAGGTGGGAGTATGCATTGTACATGGGGGTCAGATGAGGTTTCCGGGTATTGATCAGAATTACGTCAGCTTTTTTCCCTGTTTCCAGGACGCCGGTTAAATGGCCCATCCCCAATGCCTGCGCCCCGTTGCGGGTAGCCATTTTAACTACAGTGGGGGCGGGCAGGACGGTGGGATCCAGGGTGGCGACTTTTGCCAGTTTTGCCGCCGTATCCATCTCCTGGAACATATCCAGGTTGTTGTTGCTGGCGCAGCCATCCGTGCCGAGGGCGACGTTAAGGCCAAGTTTCAGCAGCTGAGCGACGGGGGCGATGCCGGAGGCCAATTTCATATTGCTTTCCGGATTGTGGACGACCTTGCAGCCGTGGTCTGCGAATATCCGCATATCCTCTTCATCCATGCAGACGCCATGAAATACGATCAAGCGTTCATCAAGATAACCGATATCCATAAGAAAGTGCGTTGCTTTCTTCCCATATTTATCCATTAATTGTTGAACCTCGGCGCTGTTTTCTAGAAAATGCATGGCGATGGGAATGTTGTATTCCCTCGCAATATCTTTAGCGTTCTTGAGGAGGGACGGCGAGCAGGTATAAAGGGCATGAGGCTCGACAACGATATGGACGAGAGGGTCACCGGACCATTTTTCAATGAGTTTCCTCGTATAGCTTATTCCTTCCGCAGGAGTTTTGAAATTGGGGGAAGGAAAGTCAAAGAGGACCTCCCCGACAAGACATCTCATGCCGGCGCTTTTTGCTGCGGAGGCAGTTTCATCCTCGAAGATGTACATATCACAGAAAGTGGTAGTGCCGGCTTTGATCATTTCAGCGCAGGCAAGCATACTCCCCCAATAGGCAAGCTCGGGAGATACATTTCTGGCTTCAGCGGGAAAGATATAGTCGTTTAACCAGGTCATGAGATCCATATCATCGGCAATGCCCCGGAAGCAGGTCATGGCGGCGTGGGTATGACCATTGACCAAGCCGGGCATGACAATACAGTTGCGAGCGGATATTTCCTTTTTCCCCCGATACGCCTTTTTAATGTCTTCCGAATGCCCCAACTCAACTATCGTATCATTTTCAATGGCAAGGGCGCCATGATCGTAGATGGTTCCCGAGTTATCCATGGTGACGATCAGCCCTTCGGTGATCAAGATGTCGACGTCACGCATATGCGTCCCCCTTCAGTCCTTCAGTGTTCGGCGAAGTTTGCATATCTCTGAGAAAATGTCCAGAAGGAGTAGATGAAATTCTTGACATGAATTGCTGGAAATAATATTGAGACAATCACATATAAAGCCTGGGTGGCGGAACTGGTAGACGCAAGGGACTTAAAATCCCTCGACGCTTGACGTTGTGAGGATTCGATTTCCTCCCCAGGCACCAATAAAAAACAAGGGCTTACATGGTGATAGCTGACCGGTAAGCCCTTTGTTGTTTCTGCCGATTGTCCGATTTCTCCCCACCCTCTCCCCACTGTTGGAAATTCTATGTCCAACTCTCAGACAAAAAAAGGGGTGACCTTGCCTTGGTCAATCTTCTTTCATCCGGTTCCTGATTCTGGTATTTGCCGGGTTCGATGATCCGTGGTTTAGACTATGCCTTTCCGCATATTCCGCATATGTGAATGTTCATTGACTTTCTTTTTATCTAGGCTTATTGTTTCAACCATGGAGGGCATATCTAATGAGATCGGTATTGATGGTGACATTGATTGTAGGGGCTATGGTTATCGGTGGATGTGCACACAGCGCTAAGGATATTGATGAAAGTAAGGTTGATCCTGTTTGTGCGCAGCGATGCTCTATTTCATATTCCAAGTGTACCTCGGGAATGAATATGATGAGCAGTCCTTTGATGAGCAAATGTAATGAGGCCTACGATGCATGCATGGGCTCTTGTCCGGCTAAATAATACCCCTTCCTCTCAGCACCCATAAAAAAGGCGGATGCTTTCACACCCGCCCCTGCTATTGAAATTGCAACCACATGCCTTACGGTTTATTGTGTTCCTGCATTCTCCGATTTAACTCATTGGTAATGACTTGTTCCTCTCTTATAAGCTTTATCATTTCGGCACTTGATATTTTTCCATCAATCAAAAGATCATCGCTCTCGTTAATCCTGTCTTTAGAGCGGGTTAGTTGATTCACCATCTCTATCATCTCGTGATTTTCTTCATCTCCCTGATCAATTTCATTCAGTAGGTCTTTTTCGTTATTTGCCGCCATTATATTTGACTCCTTTCCAATAGAGGCCAGGACACCCGCCCCGGCTCATGGTTGATGTCAATCGGTTTTTAAAATTGACCTACCCCCGAAAGAGTTATCCCCCGGACGGAAGCGAAGCGATCGCGAGGCCCATGGGCGGAGCCAGTTGCGGCGCGAGCTTACCGGAAGGGGAGATCAGCTTGAGGACAGGCAAACAGAATTCTGTCCATGAACGGACAGGAGCGTCCGATACTACTTGGCAGAACGCACCGGGAGGGCACGTGTGCTACTGGCGTGTGACCGGGGCTTCCAGTACCAACTGCCAGTGTTGAAACTGAAGTAGGCAGCCTGGGAGCCACGTGTTTCTGATGCCCACGTAGCATAGCAGTTAAGATCAATCAATTCCGTGGCTACATGGATATTATAAACTGCATTACAAGCTGATGGCCTTGATTTGCTGCTTTCAAATAACCCCGTCAGTTCATCTGAGGTCGGCAGACGCCAGTCCGAGTGGCCTCCGCCATGGTAGTTTTCACAATATTCCTTAGCTTCCTTCCAGTTAATGCCACTCCCGTTATCCTTCGCTGCCCAAATCAAATTCGTCTTTGTATCTAAAACCGTCCCATCGTTATTAACAATAAATCGGCTTCTGTTTTGGACTTGCGGGGCAACTGGTTTTTGTTCATCTGCCGATCGATTCCAAAACATGACTACTAAGATGACTACAATAATTACGGTCAGGATCGCAGCAGCAGGAACCCAAATTTTCATTTTAACAGGGTGTTCTTTCTTAGTGGTTATTTCCTCATCCATGACTATATCCTGATCGTAACCTAAGTGGCAGAACGCACCGGGAGAACCCGTGTGCAGTTGCCTAAGTGATGGGGGTCCCATGCTTGCGTGGGCACCTTGAATCGGTCAGTTTGGTTGTGGGTGAAATTGGATCTTAATTGTAGGTTACTATAAATGGACAACCTATTTGTGTCAATAAAATATAGAGGAATGTTGTTTATCCTGATAAATTCGGTCATTTTCCATTCAATAATGGTTGATTTAACACTAAATAATGTCTATATACGGGCAACACTTCGTTCAGAAGGGAACATCAGATGTACGATCCAGCCAGAACAAATCATGAACTCCTCGAAGAGATTGCACTGCTGAAGGGAAGAATCAAAGAACTGGAACAAGTGGAAGAGGCGCTTAGGAAGAGCGAGGAGTATTTCCGGGTAATCACCCAGAATGCATCAGATATCCTCTTTACCGTGGATGAATTGGGAATAGTTACCTATGTGAGTCCGTCGGTTGAAAAAATAGTCGGTTACACTCCGGGCGAGTTGCTCGGGACGAGCACTTTCGATCTCTTTATATCTGATGATCTTCCCAGAGCTATACATGACTTTAGCCAAGCTCTGCTTACAAAAGATGTTGATATACCCAACAGCTTCCGAATCAGACATAAAGGCGGTACCGAATGCATCATGGAGGGTACCGGCAGAAATCTAATGCACAATCCCGCTATTGCCAGTTTTGTGGTTAATGTTCGCGACGTCACCGACAAAAAACGGGCGGAGGAGGCGCTGCGGGAGAGCGAAGGAAGATACAAGCTTCTTGCTGAAAAAATGACGGACATGGTGTGGATTCTGGACATGAATTTGCGCACCGTCTATGTCAGCCCGTCCACACAGAAGTTACTTGGTTTTACACCGGAGGAAAGGATAGCACAGCAATTGGCTGAACAACTAACCCCATCTTCAGTATCTGTAGCGCAGGAGGTCTGGCTAAGGGAGCTTGCCCTTGAGCAACAGGACCAAGCGGACCCTGATAGGACCATAACCCTTGAATTGGAATATTATCACAAGGATGGTTCCACGCGGTGGATCGAAAGCCTCGTAAGTGGTATTCGCAACGATCAGGGACTTCTGACCGGATTTCATGGAGTCTCCAGAGACGTCTCCGAGCGTAAAAAGGCCGAAAAAGCACTAAAAGAGAGCGAAAATCTTTACCGCACCCTGGTCGAAACATCTCCGGATTCGATTATCATGTATTCCCCGGACGGGACGATCATTTCAGCAAACACCCCTACCGCAATAACTTACGGCACATCGAGCGTTGTTGAGTTTCTTCAGGAGGTAAAGACGGTATTTGATCTTCTTACCGAGGATAGTAAA
>Ga0172379_10011694_pt1 | contig 10390 bp, 8 predicted proteins | sample GrowelOW334metaG_FD_119756 | JGI IMG/M metagenome (GOLD analysis project Ga0172379, IMG submission 119756) | Groundwater microbial communities from an aquifer near a municipal landfill in Southern Ontario, Canada - Groundwater well OW334 metaG | ecosystem: Environmental > Aquatic > Deep...
AAAGACGCTAAAATTTTTGATTTTAATAAAATTAAACAACCCAAAACTATAATCGCCGTAGAGTGGCCGGAAAAAATATCTAAAGCCCTACCAAAATCATTATTTAAAATAAAAATAAACCACTCCACTTCCGAAACTCGAACCCTAGAACTACCGATAATTTTAAAAACTCATGTCTCGCGCCTTATTAATTGACGGCAATAGTCTGATTCATCGCGCTTATCACGCGCTACCCCCACTTACCTCTCCAGATGGTCGAGCGGTTGGAGCGCTATATGGGCTTTCAGCCATGATGCTAAAAATTCTATCTGGCCAAAAATTTACTTTTGCTGCCGCTGCCTTTGATTTACCTGAACCAACTTTTCGCAAAAAAATGTTTGCGGAATATAAAGCCCATCGACCACCCGCCGAAGCTGACTTAATTTTCCAACTTCAAGAAGCCAGAAAATTATTTGAAGTTTTTGGTATAAAAACCGTATCTCTTGGTGGTTACGAAGCAGACGACATTTTAGGAACCCTGGCCAAAAAGTTTGCCAATGAAAAAGTTCCAACTGTTATTTTATCTGGTGATTTAGACACCCTTCAATTAGTTAACGACCCATTAGTAGAGGTGGAAACTCCTGGTAAAAAAGGAGAGGTAGTACGTTATAACGAAGCGGCGGTTGTTGCTAGGTTTGGGGTTTTGCCCAAATTAATTCCCGACTACAAGGGTTTGGTTGGCGACACCTCCGACAACATTCCCGGAGTTCCCGGCGTAGGCCCTAAGGGCGCTAATCAAATTCTTTCTCAATATCAAAACCTAGAAACAATTTTAGAGTTACAACCCAAAAATGATAAGGTTGGTCAAAAAATATTAGCCAATGAAAAATCTGCCAGACTTTCTAAAATACTAGCCACCATAAATCAGGACGTTCCAGTCTCCGAAAAAATAGAAGATTTAGTTTTTTCTGGAGTTTCCGAAAAAAATTTAGAAACATATTTTTCCTCTCTTGGATTTTCAAGTCTTTTAAAAAGGTTGGTTCCTAGTCAAAAATTAGGAGAAGAAAAAAACCCAAAAGAAACCAAAAATCTTATTTATATAGAAAAAGTTGAAGATTTAGAAAAAAAGTCCGATCACAAACTAATTGCTTCTTCTTGGAAACTAATTTTAAGAGAATTACTAAAAGCTAACAAAAAAATCCCTAATAACCGGGGTGATCTATCTTTGGCTGTGTGGCTATTAAACCCGGATCAGCCCCCTGAAAAAAGTGGTGCCCTTCAAAATTTATTAGAAACAGAACGCGAAGAAAAGATTTTAAATTCTTATATTCGTACCGAACAAAAAATAATTGAGGAGGGTTTATTAGATATTTATAAAAATATAGAACTCCCCCTTACCCCAATTCTTGCCCAAATGGAAAATTCGGGAATCTTAGTTAATAAAGAAAAATTAGAAAAACTAGCCAAAGATTTAAAACAAACCATACAAACAAACGAATTAGAAATGTTGCGTTTAGCCGGTGAGGATTTTAACCCAAACTCTCCCGCTCAAGTTGGTGAACTTATTTTTGAAAAATTAAAAATAAGCCAAGACAAGAAAAAAACCGCTACTGGCCAATTTCGTACCGACCACGAAACCTTAGAAAAACTTAAAAATAATCATCCGCTAATTCCACTTCTTTTAGAACACCGAGAAAATCAAAAGGTTCTCTCTGGTTTTGTAGAACCCCTTTTAACCCTTCAAGAAAAGGATGGGCGAATTCACACAACTTTCTTACAAACCAAAACTGGCACCGGTAGATTATCTTCGGAAAATCCTAATCTCCAAAACATTCCCCAGGAATCTTCTTGGTCTACTACCCTACGGAACGCTTTTGAAAGTGCCCCGGGTTTTTCCTTGGTTTCCCTAGATTATTCTCAATTAGAGCTTCGATTATTAAGTGTTATCTCGGAAGACATTGGATTAAAAACCGCCTTTTTAAATGGGGAGGATATTCACACCCTCACCGCCTCCAAGGTTTTTAACGTAAAAAAAGACCTAGTATCCAAGGAGATGCGTCGACTAGCTAAGACCTTAAATTTTGGAGTTATTTACGGTATGGGCGCCCGTGCTTTTGCGTCTCAAAGCGGACTAGATCCCAACACTGCTAAAAAAATGATTGAGGAATATTTTGAAGCCTTCCCATCTGTGAAGGCTTGGCAGAAAAAAACCATCGAAGAGGCTAAACAAAACGGTTTTGTAAAAAATTTATCTGGACGTAAGCGCTGGTTTAAAGAAGGTCCCCCAGCGGTTTGGGAAAGAGCGGCTATTAATATGCCCATTCAAAGTTTGGGCGCAGACATTTTAAAACGCGCCACCATCCGAATCGCGGATTATTTACAACAAAAAAACTTATGGAATTCGGAGGTGAGGCTTCTTCTTTCTATTCACGATGAATTGTTGTTTGAAATCCGAGATGATATTCTAGAGAAAACCATCTCCCCCATTAAAGAGCTTATGGAGCAAGCCGGCGAAGGCATAACTCTAAAAGCAGAAGTCAAAATAGGAAAAACTTGGGGGCAAATGGAAAAACGTGTTTAATTTTTTTTCTACCCCCAGCCCCACCCAATCTGCTTCAGATAAATTACTAGACTCCCTAGAAGAGGGGGTGGTGGTGTATGGAGCAGATTTTCAAATAAAAAAGATTAATAAATCTGCAGAAAAAATATTAAAAATAAATTCTCAATTAATAGTTGGTAAAAAAATATCTACCACCGACCTACAAAACCCGGAATTGAAAAATTTAACCCAATTAATTTTCCCCTCTCTTGCTCCCGCGGCCAGAGTTTTGTCTGAACCTGGGGTTTGGCCACAAAGATCTGAGTTAGAAATTGGAGAACCATCTAAAACCTTAATTGTCTCCTTACTACGAGACGAGACCGGAACCTTCTTTAAAATAATCCGGGACATGAGTGATAAAAAATCTGTAGAAAAAACCCGAGAAGAATTTATTGCGGTAGCTGCCCACCAAATTCGTACCCCACTGACTGCTCTTCACTGGGCCCTAGAACAACTTAAAAGTTCTAATCAAGATCAATCTCTTTCCCCAATTATTAGCGAGGCTTTGAATACCTCCGAAAGAACCCTAAAGATTGCAAATGATCTACTAGATGCGGCTCAAATAGAAGATGGCCGATTAGAGTTAAAAACTACACCCACAGATCTTAAAAATTTAATTGAAAAAATAGTTAAACAATTTGAAGACTTAGCCAAAAATAAAAAAGTTTCTCTATCTATCTCCGCTCCCTCTAGTGCTATGGTTTTAGCGGATGAAAATCAAATTTCTATGGTTTTGGCCAATTTAATAGACAACGCTATTAAATACAACCTAGTTGGGGGTCGGGTAGAAATAATTATTCAAGAAGAACTAGGAATGATAAAAACCTCTATTAAAGACACTGGTTTGGGGGTCTCCAATGAGGAGTTACCTCGTTTGTTTGAAAAACTATATCGTGGCTCCGAAGCAATTAGGGTAGAACCCAATGGAAGTGGGCTAGGCCTATATATTGCTAAAAACATAGTTGAACGACATGGCGGACGAATGGGGGCTAACTCGGAGGTTAATCGTGGCACCACCTTTTGGTTTACTCTTCCTATAAATCAGGAAAATACTAATGAGGGTTTTAGGTTTTGATCCAGGAACCAACCGAATCGGTTTTGGTTGTTTAGAAATTAAAGGTTCTAATCTAACCCACCTAGGCAGTGGCCTTATAGAGTTTAAGGGGGGTGGCCCAGAAAAGCTTTTACTTTTAAGGGTGGAGATTCTTAAAAAAATAAAAGAATTTAAACCAGACTTAGTTGGGGTAGAAAAGTTGTTTTTTTCTAAAAACAAAACCACCGCCCTAAAAGTGGCGGAGGCTAGAGGGGTTATTTTGGAGGCCACCCTAAGTAGTGGTTCTAAGTTGAAAGAGGTTTATCCTGGGGAAGCTAAGTTGGCGGTTGGTGCCAGGGGCAACTCTCCTAAAAAAGAGGTTATAAAGATGGTGGGTTTGATTTTAAATATAAAAACCAAGGGTTTAAAAGACGACACCTTGGACGCCTTAGCAATTGCGGCGGCGGCCGGATTTAAGAAATGGGACTAAACCCCGGTTGACACCTTACAAAAGTAAATTATATACTCCACAACGATATGCCGAACAAAGTAAAAAAAGTTCAAAAAAGAGAGGACGACCTTAAGGCCTTAGGGGTTTACCCAGAAAACCCGGACGAGACCGCTGTTGATCTTCTAGAAGAAGAGAACATTGAGGGGTTGTCGTTGTTAGACGACACGAGTACTAGCGACGAAGAGGAAGAGGTAGAATAGACAAAAAACCCGGATTAGTCCGGGTTTTTTATTTATAAAAAACAATCTATCAAGTATCATTAGAGATAATGACTGCAAAAATATCTCTGAAAAATAGAAAACCAAAATTTAAATCTTGGTGGTGGAAACTTAGTTTATTAGCGCTAGTTGGCTTTTTAACTTATGGTGGAGCCTTAGTTGCTAATCTACCCTCCCCCGAAGAGTTTGAGGGAAGAAAAATAAGTGAGTCTACTAAGTTATATGACAGAACCGGAGAACATCTTTTATATGAAATACATGGCGACGAAAAAAGAACCATCTTACCGTTTTCTGAAATTCCTAAAACCATAAAAGATGCGGTTTTAGCAGCAGAAGATGCGGGGTTTTATACCGAACCAGCTTTTAATTGGAGGGGTATTTTGCGGGCAATTTTAGCGAATTTAAAAAGCGGACAACTATCCCAAGGGGGCTCTACTATTAGCCAACAATTAGCTAGAAACATCTTTTTAACTCCTGAAAAAACCATTACTCGTAAATTAAAGGAGCTCGCTCTAGCTATTGAATTAGAGCGTCGTTATACCAAAGAGGAGATTTTTTCTTTGTATCTAAATCAAATACCTTTAGGTTCTAATGTGTATGGGATAGAAGCGGCTAGTAAATTATATTTTGGTAAATCTGCTAAAGATTTAAATACTAAAGAGGCCGCCACTTTAGCCGCTATGATTCAAGCCCCTAGTTATTATTCTCCGTGGGGAAAACATATAACCGATTTAAACTATCGCGTAGATTATGTTTTAGACCGCATGAATAAATTGGGCTGGTTAAACGATGGTGATTTAATTAAAACAAAAAAAGAAACGGTAGTTTTTGCTGAACAAAGTTTAACCGGAATAACCGCTCCTCATTTTTCTCTTTGGATCAAAGATCAGCTTATTGAAAAATATGGAGAATATGAAGTTTTACATGGGGGGTTAAAAATAATTACCAGTTTAAATGTAGACCTTCAAAAAATCGCTGAGAAGGCGGTAGTAGATGGAGCTAAAAGAAACGAAGAATTATATTTCGGAACCAACGCCGCGCTAGTGGCGGAAGACCCGAGCACTGGGGAAATTTTAGCTATGGTTGGTTCTCGAAATTACTTTGATAAAAACATTGATGGAAAATTTAATGTGCCCATACAAGGTTTACGTCAACCGGGATCCGCCTTAAAACCATTTGTTTATTTGTCCGCTTTCCAAAAGGGGTATTCTCCTAAAACAATTTTGTTTGATGCAGAAACAGAATTTGATACCCGAGGTGGGTCTAGTTATAAGCCCCAAAATTTTGATGAAAAATTTCCAGGGCCGGTTAGTATGGAAAAATCTCTAGCAGAATCTCGCAACGTACCAGCGGTAAAAACCTTATATCTAGCCGGAGTGCCAACCGTCTTAAAAAACCTCTCTGAGGCGGGAATAACCACCCTCCAAGACCCTTCTCGTTATGGCTTATCCCTAACCCTTGGCGGTGGAGAAGTAAAAATGATTGAGTTGGTTGGAGCCTATTCCGCACTCGCCCAAGATGGTGTTTGGAAAAAACAAATTTCTATTTTAAAAATCGAAGATTCTTCTGGGCGAATTATTGAGGAAAGTAAGCCAGAAGAAAAAAGAGTCTTTGGAGAACAAGAATCTCGTCTAATAAATCAAATTTTAAGTAATTCAGAGTTAAGATCTGGAGTTTTTCAAAGTAGCTTACCCCTGACTGTTTTTTCTGGTCACCAAGTAGCCCTTAAAACCGGTACTACTCAAGACTATCGAGATGCTTGGACCTTTGGCTACACCCCACGTCTCGCTGTGGGGGTTTGGGCTGGTAACAACGACAACAAACCAATGAAACAGCGTGGTTCTAGCTTGTTAGCGGCAGTTCCTATTTGGAATGCGTTTTTAACCGAGGCCTTAAAACAAGTGGAACCCCAAAACTTTAATTCTCCAGACCCACTAAATCTACCAAATAAACCAATGTTAAACGGGGAGGCTTACTTTAATTTAAATGTGGGTGGAAAATTATTCCCCCAAGCCCACTCTATTCTTTTTTATGTAGACAAAAACGACCCACTAGGTCCGATCCCGGTAAATCCTGGGGATGATTCTCAATTTTTAAATTGGGAAGAGGCTATAACTAATTGGATGAAAGAAAATTCTTCTAACTCTTCAATTTTTAATCAATTACCTAGTGGTTTAAACTCCTTTACTAATCCCAATATAAATATTTACAATTTAAAACCTCAAAATGGCCAATTTATAAAAAATTCTTTTCAATTTGAAGCTACCTTAAATTCCCCAAACATGATTCAAATGATTAGTCTTAATTGGAATGGAAAAACAATAGACAGCGTTCGTCCGTTTTCTCCGTTTTATCAATATAAATTCACTATTAATGAGCCGAATCTACAAAACCAAAACACCCTGGAGCTAGTTGCGGTAGATAATAAAAACCAAGAAAGTAGGCAAACTATAATTCTTTTTAAAGAATTACAAACTCATTAATTATTAACGCCGAATCGGCATTACAATATAAACCAAAGTATTATCTTTTGGGTTTCTAACACACACTGGTTTATCTGAAGAATTAATTCCAATTAAAACCTCTTCACTAGAATACATCTTAAAAGCGTCAAATAAATATTTCCAATTAAACACTGCCTCAAAATTTTCTCCTTTATTTTTAATTGCTATCTTATAAGAGTTATTACCCAACGAGTCTGCGGAAAAAATCTCTAAGTGTTTTCCCTCTAATTTAACCCCCACATCATTGGTTTTTCCTGCAAAAGAACTTACCAAACGAACTGCCTGTAAAAATTCTCCCCTATCTCCCAACACCTCTGTCTCGGTTTTTTCTGGAATGATAACTTGGTAATCTGGAAATTTTCCATCCACCAATCTAGAAATTAATTTTCTTCCAGGAGAAATGAAACAAACTTGAGATTCGTCGATTATAGCGGTTATTTCTGAATTAGGGGTAAATACTCGTAAAAGTTCTTCCGCCGCTTTTAAGGGTAAAATAAAAGCTATAGAATCGAAATCAGAAACCAACTCCGAACTATTTATTTTTTTCTCCGCTAACCTAAAACTATCTGTTGCTACTAAAGTTAAAATTGATTCTTTAAAAGAAAAATAAATTCCACTAATTTCGGGTCTTATTTCGGAATATTGAGTAGCTGGCAATATTAATTCCAAAGAACTCATAAACTCTGTTGGGAGTTTTATGGTGTTTTTATTTTCTTCAATAATTGGAATTATTGGAAAATCCGAAACTTCGCTCCCCTGAATAGACGCCTCGTAATTATCTGTAACCACCATCAAGGCTTGGTTTTTAGATTCTAAAGTTAAACGTTCCGAAGTTAAATTTTTTATTACCGAATTAAAAATAGAAAACGGTATTGTTACGGATCCATCCTCTAAAACTTTTCCTGGTACTAAACAAGATACCGCAATTTCTAAATCAGTAGCTTCTAAAAATATCTTCCCATCCACCCCCTTTATTAGGATATTTTTTAAAATTGGTAATTTACCAGTATTACTAACTGCTCGTTCTACGCAGTTAAGACTATCTGTTAAGTTATTCTTTAAAAGAATTAATTTCATAGTAGTAGTAAGTAGGTGGATATGTGGATAATTATTTTTTCTCCTTGGTGTTTTGTCTTTTTGGGTGGGTTTTGGTTGTGGATAACAAACCGGATTAATTTTTAAACAATTTCTCTTTAATTAATAAAATCTTCTGGGCGAGAGCAGTATTATGGCTTAATTCCTTGTTTATTTTCTCATAAGCGTGAATTACAGTAGTGTGATCTCTTTTCCCCAACTTCTCCCCAATGTGGGGGTAACTCATCCTCAGGATATCCCGAAGTAAATACATAGTAATTTGTCGGGGTTCCACCACTTCTTGTTTTCTGCCTCGCTCAGTTAAGTCGCTAATTGGAATTTCAAAAAATTCCGCCACCGTCTTTAAAATATCACTAACTACTAGATTTTTAGGAGAAACCTGAGTGGTCTCTTGGATTATTTCATCTAACTTCTTTAAGTCTATTGGAATATTTTTAAATTGCTGATAAAAAACCGCTTTATTTAGAACCCCATCTAACTCCCTAATATTTTTTTGAACCTTTGTTGCTATATGATTTAGGATTTCCGCGTCTACCTGCCAACCCCGTTCTGAACATTTTGCTTTTAAAATAGCAATTCTTGTTTCGTAGTCGGGGTGAGTTACATCTACTATCATCCCTCCCTCAAACCTAGATCGCAACCGCTCCTCTAGGGTTGGAATAGCGGCGGGAGGCCGATCCGAAGACATAATTATTTGTTTATTATTTTCGTAAAGAGCGTTAAAGGTATAGAAAAATTCCAACTCGGTTCCCGCCTTTCCTCCAATAAATTGAATATCATCGATTATTAATACATCTACATCGCGATATTTTTGCTTCATATCTTCCGTCCGCTTATTTCGAATAGCCCAAACCACGTCGTTTAAAAATTTTTCGGAAGTGACATAGAGCACATTCATCTTTTTTTGGTACTTTGCATTTATTGCGTTCCCCGCCCCTTGAATAAGGTGGGTTTTTCCTAGGCCCACACCCCCATATATAAACAATGGGTTGTATTTTTTTCCTACACTTCCCACCACCGCTTGAACGGCGGCGTGGGCCAACTCATTAGATGGTCCAACAATAAAAGATTCCAAACTATAACGAGGATTTAAATTGGTTTTTGGATCTATTTTAGATTCAGTAAGTGGTAGTTCTTGTTCGTCCGCTGGTTTTTGAACCTTTGGTTTCATAGAAACCACATTTGCGGTCACGGTATAATTAACCGCTCTAACCGAACCATCAAAATTTCTTAGAGATCCTAAAATTAATTTGTGATATCTATTTTTCACCCACTCTTTAGCAAAGTTATTTGGGAGTCCTACTAACACTACTCCATCCTTCTCCCCCTTCTCCACGAGTTGGCTATTTTTTAACCAAGTCAGAAAGTTTGGTCGAGAAATTTGTAGTTCAATTTCTCCTAAAACGTTCTGCCATAGCTCGTGGTGATTCATGGTTTCACTCATCCTACGAGTATTCTAAAACTTTTCAACTTGACTACCAAGCCACTCATTTTATGGATTGGGGTATAAGGTGTTGATAATTGATTTTTTTGCTGGTAATCTTTATTTATGAGTCAGACTTATCAACCAAAAAAGAGAAAACGCAGTAAAACTCATGGTTTTTTGAAGCGTAAACAGACCCCAGGTGGCCGAGCCACTCTTTTACGTCGCCGCCGTAAGGGCCGAGCGCGTTTGTCTGTATAGGAATGCCGGGAAAGTTTCCAATTTCGGTACGTTGGTCGGTTAAAAAGTCACCAAAAGACCCCAATTTGATTTTAACCGTACCTAAGAAGGCTATAAAAACCGCAACTCAAAGAAATCTCCTAAAACGCAGATTAAGAGTTGTTTTTAAGCCCCTTTTTAACGGTTCACTAACCTTTAAAGTTTTTGTAGGTGTTGGGTCAGACAAGTTAACCTTTAAAGAACTCAAAGAAAGCCTTTTAAACCTACTTAAAAATCATGAAAGAAATATTTAATAGTTGGTTTTATGAGCCAATGGTTTCGGTTCTCCACTATTTATATGCAACAACTGGAGATGTTGGTTTATCGATTATAATTTTGACCGTTCTAATTCGGGTGGTTTTATATCCCCTGTTTTATCGGGGAGCGAAGGATCAATTAGCTCTACAGTCCTTACAACCCCAAATAAAAGGGCTTCAAGAGAAGTATAAAGACGATAAAGAACGTCAGGCTAAGGAAATAATGGCCTTATATAAAGAAAACAAGACCAATCCGTTTTCTGGATTTTTAGTTTTATTAGTTCAAATCCCTATTTTTTTGTCTCTTTTCTATACCTTTAAAGATGGGGCGGGTGATTCCTGGTTTGACAGCTTTTCTCTTCTGGGGTTAATTGATTTAAAGAGTGGTAGTATTCCGTTAACGATTTTAGCCGCCGCTCTTCAGTATGTTCAGTTAAAAATGGCTGCTAAGGCCGCTAAGTCCCCCACTCCAGCCTTTTTAGAATGGTTGGG
>Ga0172379_10011695_pt1 | contig 10390 bp, 17 predicted proteins | sample GrowelOW334metaG_FD_119756 | JGI IMG/M metagenome (GOLD analysis project Ga0172379, IMG submission 119756) | Groundwater microbial communities from an aquifer near a municipal landfill in Southern Ontario, Canada - Groundwater well OW334 metaG | ecosystem: Environmental > Aquatic > Deep...
CGACCCACCTTTTCAATTTTCATAAATTTCTCTCACACATTTTTCTCAACAAATATTATAAATAATCAAAATTTCACCCTATTTCTCACCACAACATTTTCATTCCATCATTTTCTCTCAGAAATTTTTATCAACAAATTCTTTTCGCAAATATTAAAAATCTCCTCGACACTTGAAAAATCAAGATAATCGTGTATATGACGTGATGTACATAGAAATATTACATGTTACACATTATATCTGTGTACACTTTCTGCTCACTTTCTACATTCTATCTGCATACGCATTAAGATTGAATTGAGCACAAATATAGTCTACTCATTTTCTACTCACTCTCTGCTCACTTTCTGTGTACAATCTATGTACTATTCTATGTTCTTTTACCGTTTCGTAAGCTTGAAAGTATAAAGTAATAAACAATATTGATGAACAATAGATCGCCATATAAACTATTGGGAGTTTAGGCTAGCGTCTTCGCCAGTGTACCTAGAACGGTCTTTCTAGCGACTTTAGCGACGATATAGGACTCATGGATGAAAGACACCCTAACCCGTCTAGTTTAGGCTTTCGTCGCGAAAAGCCGCAACTCAGCCTAGAATGTCATTGTTCTGAAAGCTATATTAGTATTTCATAAGATAGAACGTAGTAGGGTAGTGCTTTGATCGCTTTGATTTTTCTGTTTATAGTGTCCCTTATTTTTGTCAGATCGCAGAACAGTATGATAGATTTTCATAAACATAGTGACCTAAAACCGAGTTGAAGGTTTTTCATTCTATAGTGACCTAGTTTTCTGATGAGGTCAAGCGGCCCAAGAAAAGGGACACTATAAGACGATTTTACTGTGACTTTTTCTTCCTATAGTGACCTAAAACCGGGATCGCTGATTGTACATATGAACAAAGATTAGCGGCGGTCTCCAAAGCGACACCTTGCTAACAATGTCACTTCACAATTTACATAATATCTTCGATATTATGAATTTCTCCTTTTCAATCCAAAGTTTAAATATTTTTTGATTATTGTTTTGGGGTTGACAAGATAGGAATTAGGGATTAGATTATCCTTAGTTTAAGGGTGCGGTTTCTGCGACCTGAAACCTTCCCTTAGTTTACAACATAGGAGATCGACAATGAAAATTCCATTCAATGAACTACCATTCATCATGCAGAATAAATTTCTTGTGATGTGTAAAAATCACGTCATTGATGAAAAGTTTCTTTATAGTTTTTCTATTGATGACAGTGGTGTGACATTAGAAATTTTGTGGGATATTCTGGACGAGGATTATCAAGATTTTCTCGTTCATTCATTTGCTGAATCATATCAACATAAACATGACACGTGTCAGAATTTTCTCATTCAACTTAAAAAAGGATTTACTCGTCCTTCAATTCTTGATCTGAAAAATAAATCTAAACCCTATCTTGTAAATCAGTAAGATGGGACTATAGTAATCTGTATCAAAGGGAACAACTCCCTGAGATAAAGGCAAATAGAACAAGGAGAACCAGATTATGGCGCACGGCATCGTAAAAGGGATTGACAAGGGCATTGTGGGGCTTTGTGATGTGTTTGGCGGCACGTGGCACAACTTCAAGGAATATCAGCAGGTCAATGGCAAGGTTCCGTTTCAGGATGTGGTTGAAACGCTGAACTACAAAGTTGAAAAGCGTCAAGTTCACATTCCTGTCAATCAACCTGATGGAACAATCGTAATGACTGCGGTTCCTGAAATGTTTGTGTTGACTCGTGCGGATTCGCAAGTTGCAGTTCACAACATTTCCGTTTCGGATGAATTTCAGGTTTATCAGAACTTGGAGTTTCTGAATGAAATGGAAAATGGTGTTATGAAAAACAATCCTGAACTTGGGATTGAGTCGTGTGGAAGTTTGTGGGCGGGCCGATTGGCTTTCGTGAATTTCATTCTTGACAAGTATTGTGTTAAGGGTGATACTTCCGAAACCATGACACGCCTGATGTATTACAATGCATTCGGCGGTCGCTCCATATCATGTTGCTGTTCAAGCGTTAGGGTGGTATGCAACAATACCCTTATGCTGAGTGAGGCACAAGGCGCGGCGAATCAGACTTTGCGCAAATTCAAGCACACTTCTGGCGCTCCGAAACGTGTTGAATCGCATGTTTCGGATTTGGCAAAAGTGATGATTGCAACTGCGCATCACAAGGAGCAACTCGATCATTTGGCTTCGCAACAAATGCAAGCGCGTGAGGTTGAGCATTTTCTTGGACATATGTTTGAGATTGAGGAGGGGGATTCCAAGAAGACGCAGGCGACACGTGTGAACAAGCGTGGTGAGATTTTGAAGATTTTCGAGAGTGGTGTGGATTTGCAGGGTGCTATTGCTCGTACTCGTTATGCGATGTTGCAATCGGTTACTGCATATTCTCAGCATGAAACTTTGTCGAAGGACATGGATGAGACTTCGACATGGTTTGATGTGGTGAGTGGTGGTGGTCGTCACAAGTTCAATCAGAAAGCGTTTTCGATTTTGGTTCAGGATGAGATTCCTATTCCGGCTGGTGCGGTTTCTGTTTGTGATTTGGCTGAAGCGAGTAATTTCAACTAAGAATAAATTTGGTTGAAATGATTGAACTCACTTGACAAACTCAGGTGGGTTCTTTCATTTTCTGGTTAGGTAGGTTTTTCTTCTTATAGTGACCTAAATTTTTGGACGGTCCTAGATATAGAACACTATAAAGGTGATCTATTTACTAAACTTTATTTTATAGTGACCTTAAATTCAGTCTGATTCCAATGCATTTTAGGGGTGGTTATTGGTAGAAAAACAACATACAAATTAGTTGATCGTCACAAAACATTTTCTCTATGTGTTTTTTAACATTTTTGTGCTCAAGTTTTCAAAAAGCAAAAATTGAATTAATGGTATCTTTATTGGTATCTTTTGTAATTACGATTTGACAATTCAATAATTTATGATATTGTATGATTAAACAGGAGAATAATAATGAATGTTCCACAACGATTTAATGTTTCTCAAATACCTTCTGGTCATTTTTTCTCCGAATTGACTTCTGACAAGAAAACACAGTATCATATTATCCGTGGAAATCAGAGTTTAGTATTATGTGGATATGGTTTTGATGGATGTAGTTTTGAAGATGCGCGAGATTTAATGCGTACGAAAGCATTTGCTGGTGACATTGATGCGAAACAGGATATGGCAATGTTTCAACTTCTTTCTGATGAAATAAAAAATTTGTTCAAAACTAACTTGACAATCTCCAAACAGGCATTATAGTAATTGGTAACTTAGGGAAAGACATTAGGGAAAGACATTTAGGAAAGACATTTAGGAGAACAAACAATGATAGAATCAGTTACGATTAACATAAATGGGATAGAGACGGTAGTTGAGATTCCATTTGGTTTTATTCCTTTGACAGAGAATGGTCCATTAAAATATGGTGATAAGGTTTACATGATTACAACTGGAATTTTTGACGAATGTTCGGTTAATGATATTGAGTATTTTGAAGTTCGTGATTTTTATCTTGTCATTCGTCCTACTCAGCAATAAGGAACAGACAATGATTAAATTCATACGATACTTACGTTACTGGTTAGAGATTTACGATCATTACGGTTTGAATGGGATTTTGTCTCATTTCATTCTGTGTCATTTTCAACAGGACAATCTTATTCACAGGAATAATGGTTATGACATTATTTCTTTGAAAGACAATACGAATAGTTATTACACTGGCAAGTTTCAAAACAATCCTTACTGGAAATAACAATGGAAGACATACAGAAAAATCAAGAATACCGTATTAAGATTGGTAAGAGTTATTGGTTTGAGTATCATTGTTTTGAAAGTGATTCTTCTGCTGACGCTAAACTTTGGCATCATTCTCACCAGAAGATAAAGATAATTGCAATGACTGAAGCTGGTTATGGTAAAGATGAAAATGAAAGATGTGAAAATACTCAGGTTGCGGTATTTAAGGTTAGGTTTGCTGACGGGTATGAAGATGAAGCATGCGAAGATGAAATTTTAGAATCGAAAAAAGAATTTCAGCGTCCTGATCCGCCAGACTTTAATAAGGTGACACGATGATAAAGACAAAACATTTTTGTATGGTTATTGATCGTTACACAAAGAAGCAGATCGATAATCTTGAAATGGAGATTGAGGTTGAGCATCATGAATTTGATACTGCTAATTGGTATCATGCTCGCCAACGGTATTTGGGGATTATTTGTGAAGATAAAGAATTGTTAAAGATGTTGGATGAAAAACATGCTGGTTGGTGTATTGATTCTTGTGATATGGATGATTTGTCTGAATACAACAAACAAATTAATCGTGCATTTGGAAGACCTGAATGAACGCTTGTAATTGCCGGGACAAGCATTATAGTATTATCATAACAGGAGAACCAGACCATGATGAATCCTATGACTGATACATTGCTTGCTGAGATTAAACAGGATTTTACGAAATGGGTTGATGAAAATTGGGGATTGGATCGTGGTCAACCCAATGTTTCCTATCATGCATCACGTTTAATTGTTAATGTTTCGATCATTGACAAAAGTGGGAAAATGGATTATAGTCCCGATTTGCTTTCCATGCGTGATGAAATGAAAAATGCAATGGAAGATTTATTGATCTTCATGCAGAAATTTATTTTTGAAGAACCAACTCACGTGACATATGCTGGGAATCAGATCAATTTGGAATATTTTTACTGAATGGTCTGTAATCCCGGTTTCAAGGGTTATAGTATTTAGCATCAACAAAGGAGAACCAACAAATGAACGAGCAATTTCCAGTGTTGTTTGAGAACGCGATGATTAAGGTGTTCAAGAATCCTTCGGATGAAATTTTTATTGAACACAAACATTCTGGCGTTCAACTTCGTATTGCTGATATGTCAAATGATTTGAGTATTCTTTTTTCAACTAACAGCGTTATTGTTCCGTATAGCATGAATGGTCTTTCACAAATTCTTGTCAAGGATCGGTTCAATAAAGGCTTGTAATCCCACCTTTAAGGGTTATAGTAACATCATAACAAGGAGAACCACAATGAGCAAAGCAACAGAGACCATTAAGTATCGTTGTTTCAACATCAAGTATGACACTGATGGCCATAAAGTTAAATTGCCAAAAGAGATCATTGTAGAAGTTGACAAAAATCTTAATGAAGATGAATTGGAAGAAACTTTGTCTGACTCCATTTCCGATAAGACTGGCTTTTGTCATATGGGATTTGATTCTGAAATTTTCACGAAGTAAATTTAACAGGAGAACCAACAATGGATAAGATCATCGTTAAAACTCAGCCTGACAGTAACATGGTAGAAATCAAAGCGACATTGAGTTATGGTAAGGTTTGTGTAATTATGAATGCTTTGAGGGAAAGTGACTCAGTTGTCGCCAATGATCTTCGTTGTATGTTGCGCAATGCGATTTACAATGATGCGCAGAAAAATCCAAATTCTCCCATCCCGGCACATTACTGCGATTAAATAAAAAACGGGACCGTGGCCGAGCGGTTTAAGGCAGCAGACTCATAATCTGTCGGAGAAATCCATCGGGTGTTCAATCCACCCCGGTCCCACCACTTAAAATAAATCTTCATAAGGGCTTGCTTTCCTTAACCTTGAGACTATAGTATTAGTAGTTCAAGTCCAGTAAGTCCCACCATCTTCTTTCACTTCAACACTTTACGGAGAAATCACAATGAAAATTCCGAAGAAAGATTTTGTATTAGCGAAGACGTATTTTCGGACTAACCTGCGGAATGGCGGTTTTGAACTAAGCAATGATTCGCAACAAGAATTGAATGTTGCGAATATTGACCGTTTAATCGCCAGGAATCAATGGGTTAATTTGATTAAGGTTTTGCGAACGATTGGCGGTTACAGTTTGAAAGAAGCGAAAGATAAAGTTGATGCTTGTCGTACTTTTGAAACAGTTGATCGTCTTGCAATGTGGAAAGAAATCATGGATACGATTGACAAATACAATGAGATTGTTGTTGAAGAAAAAGAAGAGAAAAAGACTAAGGTAGTGGTTTGTGTTTCTGGCGGAACTGTTCAAGCGATTTTCAGCAATGATCCAGATATTGTTGTTGAAATGATCGATCATGATAATTTGAAAGAAGAAGGAAAAGATGTTGATGAGCGTACCAAAGTTTATGAGAATGCAACCGAGGGCATGACTCAGATTTATTAATTAAAGATAGTCCGGGTAGCTTGACTTCCGGGCCTCAAGGGTTATAGTATCTAGTATCAAAGGAGAGCCATAAATGATTATGACATGTGGCGAAGCGAGTTGCAAAGCTAGGATGTGGTTTTACCTTAAAGACGTGATCTACCGTGAGATCATGCAAAAGGTTGACATAGCGATTGAAAACTTTGAAGCCCAAACAAACTATGTTGTAACGAATTTCAACCAGTCTGAAATTGAAATGTTGAAGAGACTACTTAATAAGAACGGGTTTAATGTTAAACAGATTTATAATCCAAATGACATTAACAGGGAAGTGCATGAAGACACGATGCTGATTATTTCAGGCTGGATTGAAGAACCAAAAAAATAAATCTTTGAGCAGGCTTTACCTTCGGCTTGACTTTTGGGGTTTAAGGGTTATAGTAAGTAGTATCAAAGGAACAAAGGAGTTAATGGAGCTAGTAGAGAATTGGCATATCATAGGCGAGCGGCGGCTTCCAGAGCAAAGCCTAGCTCCAGTTGGTTAGTAGCCCTAATGACACGGAACGCAAGTTCTAGCGGGTGAGGACTGACGACAAATCACTGCCGGTCAAAGGTAAGCGGCGTTTTCCAGAGCGAAACCTTGCTTCACAGGAGGATTTGTAAAAGGCTTGAGACATAGCCGTTCATATGGGTTCGACTCCCATCTAGCTCCACCACTTTTTTCACTTTTAAGGAAACTTCACTGATAAAATGACGTATTATCTTACAATGTATTCTATCGCACTCCCAAATCTTGTTTCGCTGAAGAAGCACAAGATTACTAATGTGGATGTTGCGAGGAAAGTACAAGTGACGGATTATACGCCTTCGCACGGCGATCAAATCCGCTTACCTGATATACGAGCACCCACTATAAATTAATTAATATTATTTTGAATTTTTTAATAGGATAGATTTGTGTGGAAACTCTCACTAGAAAGACAAAAATAGTGAGAGTTTCCTTTTTTGTATTTTTACCAATAGCAAAGGTTAGCGGCGGTCTCCAGAGCGACACCTTGCCAACCCATATATAAAAATAAAATCCCTCAATCTCTTGCATTCCTGTCTTTAAGAACTATAGTAACTAGTATCATAAGGGAGCATAAGGGAGCATAAGGAGATACAGATGAAAGCAGTCTTACAGCAAAGTATGTACGCAAGAGATTTGGAATTGTATATTCCAGATTGCAATAAGATTGTTGAGATAACAAAATTCACACATAAAGGAAATCCTGTTATTGGAAGTTTGATATTTTCAAAAGAAACAGGACAATTAATTAATAGAGTCCTGAAACATGCCAAACATGGCGCATATTGTAAACTCTGTTACGATCATCCATTACTCAAAACAGAAAACTAGTATCAAAAGGAGAACCAACAATGAGTATTTATTACAAGTTTTCACAATGTGCTCGTGAGCTTTCAACTGAGAAATTAGATGAAATGGCAAAAGATTTTTTGAAAAAATGGGGAAATCCCGATAGTTTTGAATGGAATAGTTGTGGCCATTTCGGTTTGGAAAATGTAACCCGTATAGGTTGCTATATGATTGTTGGTTACAGCTTCGATCTCAAATCTGTGTTGAGAAAATTCGTGGTGAAAAATCGCTACGGTGATGTTCGTCTTTATTACGCCCCAAACAAAACTGCATTGCGTACTTGCAAAATCGCAACAAAAGAATGCAAAATTATGGAAGTTCCTATTGATTGGTAATCCCTCTTGTAATCCCATAATACAACGCTATAGTATAGGTAGTTAACACAAACAGGAGAACCAACAATGACTGAAGCAATCAGGAATCAAGTATGGGAAGCAACACAAATCAGCACAAGCTCATGTGAGACCGTTTACACCTTCAATGGGTATGAGATACGTCTTTGGATCATGACTGGCGGGATACCCTGTCTCTCCTTTAACTATTGGCCGTTTCAGGAACGTTACCCGGTTGTCGAAAAGTACTGTGATGGTGAATGGGATCAGAACAAACTTGTAAATCATTGGAATCGTGATTTACGTTGTTTCGATCATCAAATGGAAAATAAACTTGCAACTGGAAAAATTCAAGGACCGACGCCGGAAGATTGTTTTGCAGATGGATGGGCGACCTTCTGGAATTTTTATCATTCCAATATTCGTAAAGTAGAACTGTGTAACAAACGCATGAAGATCATTTCCGATTTTACAAATGGAAATGGCCCCGGTGGTGTTCTCAAAAGCAAACGCGCTCATGACAAAGAAGAACACACTTATGTTCATGCAGAATTGCGATTGAACGGAACTGGAATATCACCAGTAATTTATGTTTCTTCTCATTATGTTGGACGTTGCGAAGAAAAAGTTGTGCTGTTCAATTCGTGGTGGAAGAAAGCACAAGACCTTTTCAATCCAATCTTTGACAATGGTTGGCCATGTTGGTATAAACTTTCAGAAGAACAGTTTACACAAGTCACTGATATTTTGTCGGAGTTTGAAGCATAAGCACTGCTGAGTGTCAAGCCCCGCGAGACGCGAAGCTTTCCACTGAATGCTGTCCACTGAATGCTAGGCAGGGCATAACTAACACTCACGTAATACACTCACGTAATACACTCACTGAATACAGGCACAGAATATGCACGTAATGAATGCACGTAATGAATGCACGTAATGTGCGTGTGAGAAAATAAAGTTTCAAAACAGTTTGGCATTAGCATTTGAGACTGTATAGTATTAGTAGTTGAGGGTGAGGTTTCCGAAACCCGAAACTTCCCCCTTAGTTCAATGACAATCAAAAAGGATAATCAAAATGTTAAATGCAACTGTTAATGGTTATACTGGTGAAGTTAAACTTGAAGTTGTTCCTCCGGTTGTTCAGCCAATTCTCCCCGATTTTGAAGTTGTTCGCATTGATGAAACGAAAGATTGTCATGGTTTTGAAAAATATGGCATCAAAAAAGTTTATGGTGTTTATCTCTATGACAAAAATTGTGAAACTCGTTGCTGTTCTTTTCAAAAGGACCATTATCTTCGTTTTGTTGATTTCGCTTATGAGACTATTGATTACCTGACTGAAGAACAAGGTGAAAAGGCGTATGATTTTTTGATGACGGCAAATCGTGAAACAGAAGATGGTTTTTACATGGCAGTCTCAGCAGTTGAACGGATCGCAGAAGAAGATCGTCATGAAATGAATATCTTTTCTGACAAAGAAAGACTCGAAGCATCTGAAAATCGCGATGATTATGATGACCTTTTTAATGCAACTATGGAACATTATCTCGGTAATCCAATTTGGTGAGCTAGTTTTAGTTAATTGATAAATTCTTTTTTTTGAGACAAGTCTTTCTGCATAAGTTGGTGGTTCTCCGTATGCAGTCGGCTTGTCTCTTTTTTGTGTTTACGAATCGCCACATACTACCTATGCCATATCAAATTACTAAACAATAAAAGTTAGTGTTTCATAGTGTCCTATTTTTGGGTTGCATCTGGTTGCGTGGTTGTATCTGGTTTTTTCTTCCTATAGTGACCTAAATTTTGTCGAGCAGATAAAGGGACACTATAAGAAGGAAATTTTGCAAGTTTTTAGTCCTATAGTGACCCAAAATTGAGGCAAGTTTCTGTTTTGTAGTGACCCAAACCCGGCCCCTGATTTCAGTACTATATGACGTGCGCGGGCATGCGCGGGTGCGCGACTATAATACAATGAGTTTAAAATACAATCCCAACTAATGAATTTATTTTGTCAAGTCCTTTTTGATCGGAACATGAAAATAATTCCTGTCAAGTGTTTTTTGTTTCAAAATGAAAATTTATATACATGTAGAAAGTGTTTGCGTGAGCTTGTAGATAGACAGGCACGGGCTATAGTATCTAGTATAAGAAAGAACAAGACCTAAGACCTAAGACCTAAGACCTAAGACCTAAGACCTAAGACCTAAGACCTAAGAACCATAAGGAGGTAAGCAGAAAAACGAGACCAGAAAAAAAGTTCAAGAAAGTGTTTGCAAGAGCTTGACTAAGGCAAAATCGAGATTATAGTGAGTAGTATCAAAAGGGCAATAACGCTCTGAGATAAACAACCGAAAGCAAGGAGATGAAGACCATGAGTAAGAACAGCAAAAACAGCAAGTCCGTGAAGTCCACCCCCAAGACCCAGAAGACCGCCAG
>Ga0172379_10011696_pt1 | contig 10389 bp, 11 predicted proteins | sample GrowelOW334metaG_FD_119756 | JGI IMG/M metagenome (GOLD analysis project Ga0172379, IMG submission 119756) | Groundwater microbial communities from an aquifer near a municipal landfill in Southern Ontario, Canada - Groundwater well OW334 metaG | ecosystem: Environmental > Aquatic > Deep...
AGATTATTCAGATATCGCGAGGTGGTTGAAGAGGCTGGTCTTAAACTTAGTCCGAATTTAATTGCCGGCTATTTACATGATCTGGCTTCGGTTTTTAATAATTTTTATAATCAGCACTCAATACTAGCTGCTGATAATAGTGGTGTAATCGAGTTCAGATTGGGATTAACAGAAGCGGTGGCTCAGGTAATAGCTAACGGTTTGGACGATTTGGGGATTAAGACTATTGATAGGATGTGATATCCTTTGGAACATATGAATTTTCAACTATCCAAATTGAAAAACGGAGTGAAGGTTGTTTTGATTCCCATGCAGGGAGTGGAGAGTGTGGGAATTGGTGTATATGCTAAGACAGGTAGCAGATATGAGAATTTAAAGATAAATGGGTTATCTCATTTCCTTGAGCACATGGTATTTAAAGGGACGAAGAAATTTCCAAGCCATAGAGAAACAAGTTATCTTGAAGGGTTGGGAGCAATCCAGAATGCCTGGACCGATGTGGATGCAACTGCATATTGGTGCAAGATAGTGGCTGATAGATGGAATGAGGGTTTGGAATTGATGAAAGAACTTGCGCTTAATCCGTTATTTCCAGAAAAAGATTTAGAAATTGAGCGAGGAGTAGTGGTGGAAGAGATAAACCGAAGAGAAGATAGACCGGATGAAATTGTTTCTGAGGTGTTGCAGCAGGAGCTTTTTGGTCCTAATTCATTGGGAATGACTGTTTTAGGTGAAGCAAGCGTGATTAAAAGTGTGAGCAGGAAAGATTTTGTGGATTACCATTCGGAACAATATGTGTCAGAGAGATTGGCCGTGGTGATTGCGGGGAAGATAAAAGATGAAACCGCTGTGCGAGACTCAATTGAGAGTTGGTTTGGAGAGTTACCATCTAAAGCTGGTCGGACTTTTGAGCCACTTGCGAGCCTCACAGCGGGTCCGGAGGTCAAAATTTACAAAAAAAAGACAGCTGATCAAGTTCATTTTGAGTTAGGATTGAGAACTTTTAACAGTAAGGACAAAAAGAGGTTTGCATTGGCAGTTCTAACATCATATTTAGGGCAGGGGTTATCCAGCAGGCTATTTGTGGAGTTGAGGGAGAAAAGAGGGTTGTGTTATTCTGTTAATGCTTCGTCTTTCCATTTAGAAGATGTCGGCATGTGGAGTGTGTATGCCGGTGCTGCCAAATCCAAGGTAATGTCTGCAGTTGAGGCAGTGTGGGAAGAAATGAAAAGGTTACGTGAAATAAAGTTGAATCCTGATGACCTTTTGGCAGCAAAGGAAAAAATGAGAGGGCAATTACTATTTGCCAAGGAGAATCCAATACATCAGATGGAGTTTTACGCGAGACAGGTATTGGATAAACCAGAAGAAATGATGGATTACGATACTGTTATTGATAGTTTGATGCAGGTAAGTAGTGAGGAAGTAAGGGGAATTGCCAGTGAATTGTTCTTATCTTCAAATTTAAGGTTGGCAGCAGTGGGTGAACTTGTAAGTTCCGATAGAGAAAAAATGAAGAGGATATTGAGTGTATAGGCGAGTCAGGGTAAAATAGGGCTATGGCTTGGAACTTGAAATTTACGGAAAGAAGCTTGGTGCTTATTAAACCTGATGGAGTGCAAAGAGGCTTGGTGGGAGAAGTAATTTCTAAATTTGAGAGAAAGGGTTTGAAGATTGTGGCTATGAAAATGGTATGGCCGACGGAAGACATGTCGAGGAAACATTATGATCAACCTGAACATGCTGCCAGGGCGTTAGGAGAAAAAACAATTGCAGCTTATAAGGAGAAGGGGATTGACCTAGATAAGGATCCTATAGACATTGCTAAAGATATCCAAAAGAAATTAGTTCACTATTTGTCCGGAGGGCCGGTTGTGGCAATGGTTATAGAGGGAGCACATGCTATCACACATGTAAGAAAAATTCGTGGCGGAACAAATCCTCTTTCTGCGGATGTGGGATCTATTACAGCTGACTATACAGTCGACTCTTATTTTATTGCAGACGATGATGGTCGAGCAGTTAGAAATTTGGTTCATGCATCGGGTTCAGTAGAGGAAGCAGAGGTAGAAATCAAGATTTGGTTTTCGGAACAGGAAATCCATGACTATAATTTAGCGATAGAGGAGATTCTGTATTCCAGAGAATGGGAAAATACTTTCAGGAAGATAGTAAAAGGGAAAAAATAGTCTTATAGTAATGAAGAACAGGTGACGCTGATAGAGAGGAGTAAGTGAGTCTTTAGGCCGATTTATACGCAATATTGAGATAGCAGTTGAATAACTATTGTGATCGTTTTTAAGGACTGCCTATTGACAGAAATTTGGCAAAGTGGTTCTATGGATGTATGACAGCAAAGAAAGTTGAGATTTCTTCTAGGTTAAAAGTGAGTGGTATTTTTGAGCAGACTGAGGCTTTATTTGAAAATGAGGTTAATTCTGATTCGACAATCCTGGATAAGAGTCCTGAAGCAAAAAAAAGCTTCAGAGGGCTTATAGATCAGGTGCTCCAGTTTGTAAGTGTGGGCGGGGACTTTGTTTAGGTGTAAGAGAGTGATGCTCTTCTCTGGTCGGGGTGGAGGGAATTGAACCCTCTGCCTCTCGGTCCCGAACCGAGCGGTCTACCGATGACCTACACCCCGTTTAAGCTGGAACGCAGGTTGTCTGCAAGGCATACAATCCTGCCAAGATATGATTCTACCTTAGATTAAAGGACTTTTGTGTCCCCGCTCAGAATCGAACTGAGATTTAGGGTTTAGGAAACCCTTGTTCTATCCGTTGAACTACGGGAACATTCGGAACAATTGGCACCTCTTAATTATACTAGACTAACTACTTATCTTAGCGTCAGAGCATAAAGAGTGGGCTGTGCGGAAGATGAAGCGGCAGGAGTTACGGAAAAGTTGGTCAAAAGAAGCATTTGTTTTCCTGAAGGATATGGAATTGCAGTGTTTTCAAGTAGTAGTCCGGAGTAGATAGTAACAGGGTTTTGATTATCATATTCGATGATGATGATTTTTCCATCTTCCACCCGGTAGAGATGGGATGAGGTTGGAAACCAGGCCCAACCAGACGGATGTGCCGGTGAACTAGTGTATGGTGAGGGAGAGATGGGGACGATAATCTTCTGTTTTTTTGGTAAAGTTTTGATAGGAGTGGGACTTGGCAGGATTTTCGCGCTGAGCAAAAAGTTTCTGTCTTCTTCAAGGTCATAAATATAGACTTCTCCCGGTGTCAGATCTCGTTTTTGAAATTGTGTGCTACTACCTGGAAGCGGTTTTTTTACCTGAAGCGGCAGACTTGCTGAAGCTGTGGCTGTATAAAGAAGCTTATTTTCCCGAGGGGCCCAAGAGATGTTTGCTGAGCTGGTGGCTAATACGTCTTTAAGTGCAGGCGGAAGAGAATTGAATTTTTGGAGATCTTGCACTTTTTGTCTGTCTTTCCAGCTTTGTAATAGGTAAGTTAATGAAGTGCCAGCGGTTGTTACTTCCTGGTTTCCCGGGTCAATAAAGAAAGCAGATGGACTCGAAGATTTAACTGCATAATCGGTGGCTAAGATGTATCTCGAATCCGGAGACCAGATAAGCTGTAAGTTTTGTGTGGAAAGAGAAATGGGTAAAGAGCCGGCCAGTCTTGATTCACGGTTTAGCATACCTAAAGCTGACTCAGAGAGGTCCAGAGTATAAACCTGGTTGCTCTTTGACAGAAAGGCAACTCTAGTTCCATCGGGAGATAAGGTTACGCGGGTTGCCGACTGTGAGCTGACCGGTTTTAACGCCGGTACAGAAGGAAACAGAACTGCAGTAGCCGTGGTGACAATTTCCTTTTCAATTTTTAGATTTTTTTTCCAAGACTGAAAACCTTCTTTTTTGAATTCTAACGTATATTCACCAGGTAGCAGATTCAGGTTTGAATTGGTGACTGACGGCATGAGTTTGCCATCTATAAAAATTTGTGCGTTTTCAGGGTAGGTGTGGGTGGAAAGAATGCCGGAGACTGTGATTTGACCACTTTGTAAGTCCGGCCGATAACCTTTGGCGAACAGGACTACTAATATTGTTCCTACCGGGACAATGATCAGTCCGGCTATGAACGAGATGAGGCGAGTGCGAACTATACTCTGCATACTTTTCATTAGAGATTTTATCACGTATGGCACATGAATTACGCTGGACAAAAGGTCAAAAGTATCATTAAATCAACTCGTCGAATGATTCTTAAACACGTCTAAAAGAATCAGAGTGTATCAAATATGTTTAGTCAAAGAATTGCGATAGATTTGGGAACTGCAAATAGTGTAGTCTGGCAGGCTGGTAAAGGTATAGTGATGAATGAGCCGACGGTTGTTGCAGTAGGAGTAGAGGACGGTAGGGTAGTAGCGGTAGGTAATGAAGCTAAAGAAATGCTTGGCAGAACTCCAGGAAACATTACAGCCAGTAGGCCGATGCGTGATGGGGTAATTGCCGACTATAGGGTAACTGAAGCAATGCTTAGATATTTTATTCAGAAAGTATGCGGAAATATATTTTTGTTTAAACCGGAAGTGATGATTTGCGTTCCAGCCGGGGTGACACAAGTAGAAAGACGTGCAGTTTTAGATGCAACTTTGTCGGCAGGAGCAAAAGTAGCATATCTTATAGATGAGCCATTGGCAGCTGCTATCGGGGCAAAACTGCCGATTGCCGCTGCTTCCGGGAATATGATTATTGATATCGGTGGTGGATCAGCTGAGGCGGCTGTAATTTCGTTGGGTGGAGTAGTGGTTCACAAGAGTGTTAGGGTGGCAGGGAATAGGATTGATGAAGCGGTGGCAAATTATTTGAGGAAAAGACACAATTTGTTAGTAGGTGAAACTACAGCTGAAGAGGTTAAGTTGCGTATTGGTTCGGCTGTGGTATTGCCGGAGATGGAAGTAATGGCAGTGAAGGGCAGAGATAATGTTACCGGGCTTCCCAAGGCAGTGATGATATCCTCAACAGAGATAGCTGAAGCAATAAGGCCAATTTTGGTTCAGATAGTTGGTGCGGCTAAAGGTGTCCTTGAAGAAACTCCTCCAGAATTATCTTCAGATATTATTGATAAGGGGATAGTCATGAGTGGTGGAACATCGATTCTTAGAAATTTCGACAAATTGATGACTGAGATTACCGGAGTTCCTTGCCATGTGGCTGAAGATCCCTTGCTTTGCGTAGTTAAGGGAACAGGAATCGCAATTGAGAATTTGGATTTGTATAAGAAGAGTGTGGCCAAAAAATAGGAAGATTAAAAATATAAAAAACCGCCTAGAAAGAATTTCGTCGGCGGCTTTTTTTGGTCCTTTTTTACTTTAGTTCGACTGTGGCACCTGCAGTCGTAAGTTTGGTCTTTGCTTCTTCAGCTGTGGTTTTATTGACGTTTTCGGCAATAACAGCTCCCGGTTTTTCTGAAAGATCTTTAGCTTCTTTCAAACCAAAATTGGGATTGATCTCCCGAAGAGCTTTAATGACAGCGATTTTGTTGGTTCCTCCGTCTTTTATAACGACGGTAAAGGAGGTTTGTTCTTCGACTGGTGCTGCATCAGCGGCGGCTGGTGCGGCAACGGTTGCGGCAACCGGAGCTGCGGCTGTGACACCAAATTTCTCCTCCAAGGCTTTTACAAGGTCGGCGAGTTCGATAACTGACAGGTTTTCAATTTCTCCGATCAGTTTTTGTAGTTTGTCTGACATGATTTGTGTGTCACCTCCTTTTAATTAGATTTTGATGCCCTAACGGCATCCAAAGTTCTGACTAACTTGGAAATATTCCAGTTCAAATTATAGGCAAGGCTAAACAGAGGAGATTTCAGTGCACTGACTGTTTTTCCGATGAGGACATCTTTTCCGGGGAGAGAAGCAAGATTCGAAATTTGCGTAGCGGACAATTTGGTATTATTCAAGTAACCCATTTTGAAGGTAGGAAGTGTGTTTTTCTTGGCAAAATCCGCAATTGCTTTAATGGCTGATATTTCATCAGAAATGGAAAAAACGAAGGCAGACGGACCCTCCAGCTTGAGATCGGAATCGCCAGTTGCCAAACAAAAAAGAGTGTTTTTTGTAACAAGAAGCTGCCCACCTGCTTTTTTTACTGCTTTGCGGAGTTCAGTGGCTTGAGATACTTTAAGTCCTTTGTAATCAACAACTGCAACGGATTTGGACTGAGAAAGGAGATCCTTGAGTTCGGATACGAGGGAGACTTTTTGCGGGTTAAGTTTTTTGGGAGTCATAGAACCATCGGCGGGACTTAATTTTGTGCCACGCTGTCTTTTGGTAACGGTGTGAATTCTACTAAATTTTACGGTTCAATACAAGGACCTATGTTTTATAGGGTGAGTTTAATTCCCGGAGACATAGTAGATTTCATGACAATTTTTTTGACATTCCCTGCAGGTAGAGCGGATTTTACGGTTTCGATGTTTTTTATTAATTCTGCTTCCTTTTGTGACAGTTTTCCGACAGACAAGTGAATAACAGGAGCAGATTTTTCAGTTCTTAGATTGACTGTAATTGATCCGGCCATTTTTTTTGCGGCGCTTTCAGGATCTGCAACCACGGTTCCATTTTTGGGATTTGGCATTAATCCTTTGGGCCCCAAAACTTTGGCAAATTTAACAAGCTTCCCCATTTGAGCAGGTGAAGCTATAAGGACGTCAAATTTGATATTTCCAGATTCAATCTGAGAAATCGTTTCGTCTGTTGCTATGGCTATAGTTTTGGTTTTACCAGTGCTAAAAGGCAGTTCTAATGTTTGATTTAATTGACCAGACTTCAATACTATATGTAATTCAACAGTGGGATCAAATTTGGTCAGGGAGATTTTCTTGAGAAGTTCCAGAGCATCAACAAGAGAATAAGTTTGCTCAACTTTGACACTAAGTTTGGCTTTTTTGTACGCTTCGGATCTGTTGCGAGCGATTTTGGTTTTTGAGGGTGATTTGGCCGCAGGCGCAGTTGTAGTTGCAACTTCCTCTGGAATAATTGCAGTTAAGACTTCATCGGCTTTTTCTGAAAACGCAGGTGCATCGACTGAAGAGTCGACATCTTTACCTTCACGAAGTTTTTTCTGTTCTAACTGAACAGCCCTCTTTGCTTTAAGCTTATTTTCGTCTTCTGATCCTAAAATGGTGATTCGTTTTTTGCCCATATGAGGCTAAACTTCCTCGAACAAGTTTCTAATATAGTGAAGTTGTCGAGGTGAAGCAATTATACACGACCTGGTCGTATGATGAAAGAGTGGAGGCGAATTTAATTCCTGGTATTTCAGACTTGGGCATAAAGGCGCCTAAATTTTTATTTGTAAGAGGTTTGGTAAGAGATGTTAATTGGTCTAAAGTAGTGGCTGTCGTGGGGAGCAGAAGGATGACTACATATGGTGAACGGATGGTATTGAGTCTGGTTCCCGAACTGGTAGGCCAAGGGTTTGTAGTTCTCTCCGGCTTGATGTATGGGGTGGACAGGGCAGCACATAAGGCAGCAATGGCCAGTGGGGGGAAAACAATAGCGGTTTTGGGATGGGGCATTAACAACAAAATGAGCTTTACGGATGAAAAGCTAGCTGAGGAAATCGTGTCTAAAAGGGGACTGATTGTTTCCGAGTGGAAGGAACAACCAGGAACAAAGTGGACATTTCCTTTGAGAGACAGAATTACAGCTGCTCTTTCACAAAGTATCTATGTAGTAGAAGCGGCAGAAAAGAGCGGGGCTTTGATTACGGCAGAATGGGGGATAAGGTTGGGTAGGGAGATATGGGCTGTTCCCGGACCAGTTACCAGTTTGATGTCATTTGGAACTAATAAATTGATTAACGAGGGGAAGGCCAGGGCGTGGATTCCTAGATAATCTTCATGCAGCAGTTTGTACTGATAATAAAACAGATTTATATATTTTGTTACTGAATGATAGTATGTCGATAATGGGGTAGTTAAGTTGAACTGGCATGTCGAATTTGTAGTTTCCAAACTAACATTCCTGGAAAAATTGCAGGGAAAGTCAGATAGAGAAGTGGGAATTTTTTGTGAGTCTGAGGAGTTTTGCACTTAAAGTCAGTGTCAGTTGCAGATTAATTACTGCTTGAAAGGGTGTCTGTAGGCATCACAAGTGCCTTTGCCTGAAGATTTATACTACTTTGATACCCATTGAGCGTGCGGTGCCTTCTACTGTTTTAACAGCGGCTTCCAGGCTCTCTGTGTTGAGGTCTCCGAGTTTCTTTTCAGCAATTTCTTTTACTTGTTCTTTGGAGATGTTTCCAGCTGATTCGCGTCCAGGTTTGGGGGAAGCAATTTTTAAGCCTAAAGCTTTTTTGATCATGGCCGCAACAGGAGGAAGCTTGGTAACAAAAGTAAAACTACGGTCTTCGTAGACAGTAATTACTGCCGGAATGATATTACCTTTTTGCTCTTTGGTTTTATCGTTGTATTGTTTGACGAAATCCATAATCGGGATTCCGTGCTGTCCAAGAGCCGGACCTACCGGAGGGGCGGGGGTAGCTTCTCCTGCGGGGAGATTCAATTTAAGTATGACTTTGACTTTTTTGGGTGCCATGGCGACTGATTATATCTTTTTAACCTGAAGGAAGTCTAATTCAACCGGTGTTTCACGGCCAAAGATGCTGACCAAGACCTTTAGCTTTCCGGAGGCTTCATCAATGGATTCTATGGATCCCAGGAAATCGGCGAATGGTCCATCGGTGATTTTAACTGCTTCGCCAACGGAGAAATTAGCTTTGTATTTAGGTGCGCCCAATTGAGCGAATTGCATGATGGCGTCTACTTCAGAAGGAGAAAGAGGAGTCGGCTTGCTGCCTATCCCTACAAATCCGGTCACTCCAGCTGTGGTTCTTACTACTAACCAGGAGTCGTCGTCGAGGAGCATTTTGATAAGCAAGTAACCCGGGAAGATTTTTTCCTTTACGGAAGATTTTTTTCCGTGGCGGATCTGGATTTTGTCTTGGGTAGGAATAAGGACTTCGAACACTTTGTCTGTTTGACCGAGAGTGGCAACCCTTTGGCGCAAGGTCTCTGCAACCCGGGCTTCATGGCCTGAATAGGTATGAACTACATACCATTTCGCTTTTGCAGAAAGTTCGGTATTGGGATTTATAACAAGATGTCCGGGGATAATTTTTGAACCCAGTCCACGTTCGGTAATACTTGCGGCCGGAGCAATAGCAGGGCTGATGTCCACTGAAGTGTCGGAACTTTCTTCAAAGACCTGTTCCAGATTTTTGTCTTGGTTGTCGTCTTGTGGCATATGTTTATTTAGTAGCTGCAAATTTTAATATATTAGTGAAAAGAAAATCCAAACCTCCGACATAAGCACCGACTAATATTGAAATAGCGATGACTATGACAGTCAGATTTAAAGTCTCTTTTTTTGTAGGCCAGCGTACAAGTTTGAGTTCAGCTACGGTTTCCTTAATGTAGGATATCACACTCATGCTTGTATTCTAACAAAAAAAACAGAGTCTTTCCGACTCATGTCAAGTATTATAGATCCAAAGAGCCGGGGATTCAAGCAGCAACGGAGAGGGTGCGCCACCAATCCGAAAGCCAGCTCCAGGAGGCAACAGGGATAGTTTGAGCCTGGACTTCTTTGGTTTTTGCTTCAGGGTCCCGACTTTCCAGAGATTGCTGCAGGGTTTTGATTTTTATTGGGAGGCTTTTTTTGGGGAATTCGGCTTGACAGTGGGGGCAGTGGTCACCAGGTTTCATATACGAGCGGATGGAACCGCAGCAGCGTCCACAGTGATTTACAAATATCGCCAACTCCGAGCCATGTGCCGACCCTGACGAATGATCGTATATAACTTCAAAATTGGAAATGCCACACCCAGAACCTGAGAAGTCCATATATGTACCGCTAATTTCGGCCATTCGTGTTTCTGTCCTGGCACCAGCACGATGGAATTCCCGGCCTTGTTCTATTTCACCCTGAAGCGCTATCGCAACAGGGATCATGTCGCAAGTGAGTTGTCGGCATTTTTCCTTAATTTCACCTGAACTAATCTGTTCCCAGATATTGTCCGGAAGGTTTATCCAGAGTTTGGCAGTGTCAAAGATATCCTCATGTTGATCCATTGTGACAGACAAAGGGGTCATCACGGCATCAAAACCTACCAATGGGGGTATGTTGGGAGTGTCACTTCTGGGGGTAAATTGAAGGAGACGATGCTCCGTTTCCTGTGGTGATTCGCGAATGGGGATGCCATAGGCGTCAATTGAAAGATGATTTTCTGAATTATGGACAAAATAGAGATCCATCCTGGCTTCCGGAAAATTGTATGCAGGACTTACCAGCATGATAAGCCGTTGGTTTTTTTCGGGAGTGGTTTTAATAAGCTGCTCGATTTCCAGAGAGGCGACAGAAGAGGGAAAATC
>Ga0172379_10011697_pt1 | contig 10388 bp, 9 predicted proteins | sample GrowelOW334metaG_FD_119756 | JGI IMG/M metagenome (GOLD analysis project Ga0172379, IMG submission 119756) | Groundwater microbial communities from an aquifer near a municipal landfill in Southern Ontario, Canada - Groundwater well OW334 metaG | ecosystem: Environmental > Aquatic > Deep...
ATCGCTGCTCCGTTCCTGTTGGAGCACCTGCTCGATGCCCTCGCGGCAGCGTCAGGCATGGTACCAGCCTTGGCCCGAGAAGCAGCTCTCTGGTTTCCTGAGCCGGTTGAAGTCGCGTAATACAACTGACTGCACGTAGTGAAGCGCACGGGGCGCCGGCCTGATCAACCGACGTCCCGTTAGTTGTTTGCGTTTTGGGCTCGTCGACTTAGCTCTTTCACCACGGAGCACACGGAGAAAAGGCGGAGGGCCACGGAGTACGGCAACAACTGGGGTAAAGACATCGCGCCATGCTGACATTTGCGTGGCGCGCGCTGTTCCTTCAGGAAGTTGTAGTACTCCGTGGCCCTCCGCCGTTCCTCCGTGTGCTCCGTGGTAAAAGAGGTCAGCGTCCCGCGTCCGCGGTGAAGAGGCCCGGTGTTGCCATACCCGACTGGGCTCAGCGAACCGGCGCGCGCAGCAGTGTCCGCGTGGAGTCGGGAGAGCCGTCGTTCGGCGCCGGCGTCACGCCCAGTAGCCTCGCAAGCAGCGAGTACACGTGGATGTTCTGGAACGGCGGAACCACCGCGCCTGTTCGGAAATCCGGCCCGGTCGCCACGAACAGCGCCCCCATCGACGGCAGCAGGTTATCGAAGCCGTGTGCGCCTCCCCGCGGCGGGCCGAGTCGCGCCGCCGCGGCGCGCGTCGTCAACGTCCACCCCTCGTCGGCGATCGTTACGAGAGGCGTAATGCGCGCGTTGGCGTTGTAGTGCAGGCGTGCCGGCAATTCACCCTTCCGGTAGACCTGCAGGCGCGGATGGGCGCCCTTGAGCCGCCGGTAGGCCTCCGCCGCGTAACCCGCCGCTGGCATGAGCGAACCGACGGGCGACAAGTCCACCACGGTCATTCGGGAGAGATCGACGTAGTCGTCCAGATAGATGACACGATCTGCGGCAAGCGCTGCCATGCCGTGATCCGAAACCACCACCAGATCGACACTCCCCTTCAATCCCAGTGTGGTGATGCCGTCGGCCAGCGCACCAACCAGGGAATCCACCCGGGCAATCGCGCTGTCCGTCTGCGGAGCATTCGGGCCAAAGGCGTGGCCGGCATCATCCACGTCGCTGAAGTACGTCGACACGAACGCCGGCCCGGTCCCCGCTGGCTGCGAGAGCCATTCGAGCACAGTCTGCACTCGCGTCCTGTTGGGCACCCGGCCGTCGTAGGTGCGGTACCAGCTCGGCAGCCGGCCGCCGATCCTGATGTCCGAGCCCACCCAGAAGAACGACGCGCTCTTCTTGCCCTGTCGTTCCACAGTGATCCACAGCGGTTCGCCGCCCCACCAGCGCGGGTCGTGCGTCACCGCCGTATCGGAAACCGTGAACTTCCGGCCGATGGCCGCATCGTAAAACGAGTTCGCGATAATGCCGTGGTGCTCGGGATACAGTCCGGTGACGATCGTGTAGTGATTGGGAAAGGTCTTCGACGGAAAGGCCGGCACCATCCGCTCGGCGCGCACGCCGGACGCTGCAAGCTGGCGCAGCCGCACGGCAGCCGGGCGATTGATGTAATCGGCCCAGAACCCGTCGAGTGAGACCAACAGGACGACGCGGTCCGCTGGTGCAGTGGGCGTCGCACGGTCCACGGGTGAGGCCGGTGTCGTGGAGACCCGCGGTGCGTGCACGCAGGCCGTGGCGGCGAGAGCGAGAATGGCAGTGAGCAGCCGCATGACAGAAATCAGGAACTCCGTGGTTCGGGCCCGGACGGGGCGCTCGAAGAAACCTATTCCGGCAGCCGGCGACGTGACACCACCGGCACAAATATTAGCTTCAGGGCATGACTGCCCGCGCCGGACATTTCGCCAGTCCCGATGGCCTCACGCGCTGCTTCTGGTGCGCGGCCGATCCGCTGTATGTGCGGTACCATGACACCGAGTGGGGTTTCCCGGTGCGCGATGACCGCCGTCTGTTCGAGAAGATCACCCTCGAGGGATTCCAGAGCGGCCTCAGCTGGCTCACGATCCTGCGCAAGCGGGAGAACTTCCGCGCCGCATTCGACGGCTTCGACATCGAGAAAGTGGCGCGCTACACGCCACGGAAGGTCGAGCGTCTATTGAAGGATGCCGGCATCGTCCGGCATCGCGGCAAGATCGAGAGCACCATCAACAACGCACGCCGCTGCGCCGACCTCATCGACGCCGAAGGCTCTCTCGCGGCGTTCGTGTGGAAGTTTGAGCCGGACGCCAAGTCGCGACCGCGCAAGCTCACCTGGGATGTGTTAAGCACCATGGCAACCACCCCCGAGTCGGTGGCCCTGTCCAAGGCGCTCAAGCAGCGCGGCTGGACGTTCGTCGGTCCCACCACCATGTATGCATTCATGCAGGCGATGGGGCTCGTGAATGACCACCTGCACGGGTGTGACGTCAGGGCGCACGCCGAGGCGGCGCGCCGCTAGGCCTGGTTGGGTGGCTAGGCTTGGTCGCGCCGCACGCGGACCTTCTTTCCCTTGATGGTGGACGCCGACAGCTTGGCGATGATGTACCCCGCCTTGTCTTCGGGCACCTCGACAATGGAGTGCCGGTCGCCGATCTGCACGGCGCCGATCTGCGAGATGGGAATATTGGCCTCGCCGGCGATCGCACCCACAATGTCGCCCGGGCGGATCTTCAGCTTGCGGCCAGCGCCGATATACAGCTTCGCTACGGCACCCCCGCCCACCTTGCCGGCATGTTCCCGACGAGACTGACGCGCCGGACGCGGCATATGGGCATCACGATCGCCGCCGCGAGGCACGACACTCGGGATCTCCACCGGTTCCGCATCGCTTTCGCTCTTGCGGGCCACCATCCTGATTGCCGCCGCGGCGATGTCCATCACATCATGTTCCGCCGCAAGCTGCTCGACAATCGGCCGGTAACGATCCACGTCCTCGTTCATGAGGATCGCCACCACCTGATCGCGCAATTGTTCGAGTTTCCGTGTGCGAAGATCGGCGACGGACGGCACGGTGCCGATGTCAATCTTCTGGCCGGTCGCTGCCTCGATGTTGCGCAGCATCCGGTGTTCACGCGGTTCGGCCAGCGTAATGGCCACCCCTTCGCGCCCGGCGCGGCCGGTGCGGCCGATGCGGTGCACGTAGCTCTCGCTCTCCCACGGTACGTCGTAGTTGACCACATGCGTCACGTGCTTCACGTCGAGACCGCGCGCCGCAACGTCCGTGGCGATGAGCAGGTCGCTTCCCTTGGCGCGGAACCGCTTCATCACGCGGTCACGCTGGTCCTGGCTGAGCCCGCCGTGCAGCGCCTCGGCCCGGTAGCCGTGCGCCACGAGCGTCTCGGTGAGTTGATCCACCTCGGTGCGCGTGCGGCAGAAGACCATGGCGCTCTCCGGCGCCTCCACGTCGAGCACGCGCGCCAGCGCGGCCATCTTATGCGCGCGCGGCACGAGATATGCCACTTGGCGCACCTTGGCCGTCTCACCCGGTGCCGCGGTCGGCCGCTCGATGCGGATGACTTCCGGATCCTTCAGGTGCGAGTTCGCGATCTTCGTGATGCGCGCCGGAATGGTGGCGCTGAACAGCGCCGCTTGCCGCGTCGCCGGCAATTCGCTCAGGATCGCTTCGAGATCCTCGGCGAAGCCCATGTCCAGCATCTCATCCGCTTCATCGAGGACGACGCACTTGACGTGATCCAGATGCAGCGTCTTGCGTCGGATATGATCGAGCGCACGCCCCGGTGTGGCAACCACGACGTCCACGCCGCGCTTCAACGAACGCACCTGGTTTTCCATTGGCGCGCCGCCGTACAGCGAGAGCACCGCGGCACCGAACGGCTTGCCGTACCGATGAATCGCCTCGGCCACCTGCATGGCGAGTTCGCGCGTCGGCACCAGCACAAGTGCGGCAAGGCGCGTGCGTGCTGGCGCGGCGGGATCAATGCGATGCAGGAGCGGCAGCGCAAACGCCGCCGTCTTACCAGTTCCGGTGGCCGCCATCGCGAGCACGTCGCGTCCGGCAAGCAGTGCGGGGATGGTGGCGCGCTGGACGGGAGTCGGCTCTTCGTAACCCAGCGCCGTCAGCGCGTCGAGCAGCCGCGGATCAAGACCAAGCGTGGAGAAGCCGGCGTCCGGGGTGCTGCCCGCAGATTTCTTTGTCATCCTGAAATCTAACGGGGCCTGGGCGTGGCTCCTAATTCGATGAGTGTGTCAATACCGGTTGCGGCCCTCTTAGCCCTGATGGGTTCGCAACGCTGACCTTCTTCACCACGGAGCGCACGGAGAAGAGCAAAGGGCCACGGAGGACGACAACTTCTTGGTGGAACAGCGCGTGCCACGCAGAATTCTGCGTGGCACGCTGTCGTTAACCCCAGGGTTTGTCGTCCTCCGTGGCCCTCAGCCGTTTCTCCGTGTGCTCCGTGGTGAAGAAGCCCGGCTTGCGCGCAGTATCGGGCTTTGGAGTTATCGGAGGACTCTAGTTCCCGCCAAACAGGTAGTAGCTCAGGCCGACCGATACCCGTGATCCGGTCGCTTCCACCTTCGAAGCGCTGTAGCCCTGCGTGTCGTTGAACTTGCCGAACGTCCAGAGCACGCCACCGTCGACTGCCAGCTTCGAGCCCAGCATGAGCTGGCCTGTCAGGCCCGCCGTGGGATTGGTCCCGCTGAAGTCAAAATCACCGGTCGTGCCATTGTAGACCTTCGATGCCGCGGTGCGCCCCGTGATGCCGGCTGTGAGATACGTCCGCAATGGCCCAACTCCAATGAAGCGCAGGCGGCCGAGCAGGTCCCATTGCCCCAGGTCGGTGTCGCCGGTGGATGAACCGAGCGTGTTTTTGTCGTAGTTCACCAGCACGCCCAGCGAACTGCCAAGCATCAGCCCCGCGTGCACGCCATAGCCGGAACCAAAGTCCAGGTTCTGCGCGGCATCCTTGTAGTTGAGCGAGGCGCCCGTCACCTGCGCACCGACGAATAGTCCCGTCTGCGCCTGCGTCGGTACGGCGGCGAGCAGCATAAGCGTGGCCACCGCCAAGACGATTCTCTTCATGAACCCTCCAGGTTGGTCTCGGGTGAAGACTTGAGGGAGATTCGGATCCTACCCCTCAGGTCACGCGATCGATCCCTACCACCGCCCAGCGATGCCCGCGCGCCGTATAGGGCGCCACACGCTCTGGGGTCATGCCGAAAATCCCGACCGGCATTCCGGCGCGTTCACACGCCTCCTCGATTGTGCGGACGGCCGCATCGAAGACCGGCGCGTCGAACTGCTCGGGAATGCCCAGGCTGCGCGTCAGGTCATACGGGCCGATGAGCACCCATTCGATGCCCGGGACGGCGACAATGGCGTCGATGTTCTGCACGGCGGCGGCACTCTCCGCCTGCACGACCACCTTGGCGGACGGCCACTGCGACGTGCGCACCAGGCGCACACTTTCCTCGGCTTGCATCGCGGTGTCGACGTTCGGCACGATAATGCCATACGCGCCGTGCGCGAGCGCGTGTCGGACATGTTCCGGGTCCAGCGATTTGATGCGTGCATAGCAGGGAAGTCGGCCGCCAATCTCGCGCAGCAATGTCGCCATTTCGGCAAAGCCAACACTGGGGTGTTCGCCATCGAGCATCAGCCAGTCATGCGCGGAGGCGCAGATGGCGTCGAGCTGTCGAGGATCGGTGGTGCGGACAAGAGTTGCGGTGCGAATGAGTGTGGCGGGGCGGGCGGTCATTGGGTGCCAGGTGCAAGGTTCATCGTACGGTACTGTATGCGTCGCCATTCGAGTGGACGACCTTGTGGAATCTGCGACGGACCGATGCCCAACGGAACATCCGCTGCGCTGGGTCCACTTCTGATGCGCTGGGTTTCTTCACCACGGAGCACACGGAGGAAAGACAGAGGGCCACGGAGAACGACAACGTCCTGGGGGTGCTAGGAAGGCCAATACATGGAGGAGTGGCGCGCTGTCGTTACCCAAGTATTTACAGTACTCCGCGGTCCTCTGCTTTTCCTCCGTGTGCTCCGTGGTGAAGAAGCCCCGAGTGCCACACCGTCACTTCGTGGTGCTAGTTTTGCTCTATCCCCTCCAGCCCACGCGGCAATGAAACTCGTCTTGTCTCTTGTCTGCGCACTGCTGCTGACCGCGGACGTCCACCCCACAGCTGCACAGGTGCCGTCGGTAGGATTGCGCGTGATGTCGTACAACATCCAGGCGGGCGGCGGAAACCTCGACGGCATCGCCGACGTGATTCGCTCTTCCGGTGCCACGCTCATCGCTTTGCAGGAAGTGGATGTCCACTGGGACAAGCGCAGTGGCTTCGCCGATCAGGCATCGGAGCTGGCTACCAAGCTCGGCCTGCAGGTGCGCTTCGCGCCCATCTATCGCCTGCCGGGGGCTGATTCAACGTCACCGCCGCGCGAATACGGCGTCGCGCTGCTGAGCCGCTATCCGATCGTCGCCTTCACGAACCACGCCATCACGCGGCTTTCGACGCAGGGCAACAATGCGTCCCCGACGCCCATGCCGGGCTTTCTCGAGGTGACCATCGACGTGCGTGGCCGACGCGTGCGCGTCTTCAACACACACCTCGATTACCGTGGCGATCCCGCCGTACGTCGCCAACAAGTCGCCGAGTCGCTGGAGATCATCGGTGAGTCCATCACGCCGGTCCTGATGTTCGGCGACTTCAATGCCGTGCCAACCGCTCCGGAACTGCAGCCTCTCTTCAGGCGACTGCACGACGGCTGGCCCGATAGCGCCGGTGCCGGCTTCACCTATCCGGCGGGGAAGCCCGTCCGTCGCATCGACTATGTGCTCGCGTCAGATCACTTCCGCGTGATCTTCGCGCGCGTCCCCGACTCACAGGCCTCCGATCATCGGCCGGTGTTCATGGACGTCATGATCAAGTAGCCGATGTCCGTGGCGGCTTGTCAGTGCGCCCGCTGGCTACGGCACCCACCAGCAGGATTCCCGCCACCAGACCCAGCATCCAGAAGTTCAGGCTCTCGCCGAACCACTGCACCAGCCACTTCGACGTGAGCATCTTCACGCCCACCAGCGCCAGGATCACCGACAGCGAGACCTTCAGGTACTTGAAGCGCTCGATCAACCCTGCCAGGCCGAAGTAGAGGGACCGCAGGCAGAGGATCGCGAAGACGTTGCTCGTGAACACCAGGAACGGATCGGCCGTGATCGCAAAGATCGCGGGAATGGAATCCACGGCGAAGATCAGGTCTGTGGTCTCGACCAGCACGAGCGCCACGGCCAGCGGCGTCAGCCACATCCGCCCGTTCAACGTCACCGTGAAATGCGAGCCGTGGAAGTCCTCGGTGATGGGAAAGGTCTTTCGCAGCTTGCGCATGACCCACGTTTCGCCCGGTGCGTCTTCCTCGCCGGTCGTGAGGAGCATCCGAATGCCGGTGTACACCAGGAACGCGCCAAACAGGTAGAGCACCCAGTGGTAGCGCGCCACGAGCGCCGCCCCGACCCCAATCATCGCCCCACGCATGGCCAGCGCGCCCAGAATACCCCAGAAGAGAACGCGATGCTGCAGGTGTGTCGGGATGCGCAGGTGCTGGAAGATCAACGCGATCACAAACACGTTGTCCATGCTCAGCGACAGTTCGATCACGTAGCCGGTGAGGAACTTCACGGCCGCAAGTCGGCCATCGTTCACCCGGCCATCCACCGCGTCCACGTGGTTGCCGAGCCCGAGCCAGTGGTTGTGATAACCCACCCAGACGAGCGCGGTGAACATGATTGCGAGCACCATGACGCCGCTCGTGAAGAGCAACGCCTCCTTCATGCTCGGCGCGTGCGCCTTCTTGTTGAAGACGCCCAAGTCGAGCGCCAGCAGGGCGCCCACGAAGGCCAGAAATCCGAGCCAGGCCCAGATCATCACGAGTCGCTCCGCACGTAGTCCTCGTCTCGCGGCATCAGGTCGCTTTTGCGGCGTTGATCCATTGCGTCCACTCTGCGGTCGCTTCCCCGAGCGTCACCCGGTGTTGCCACCGCACCAGCGGCAGCACCAGCAGCAGCGGTTCCGCGGCCAGTTTTTCGATCCAGCGCGCATCATCGAGCCGAGCCACTCCCAATCCCAATTCAGCGTAGCGTTGACTCGACTTGTCGATCAACGCCGTGACTCCGAACTTCTGCACCCACTTCTGCAACTCTCCCTTGCTCGCCGGCCGTTCTTTCAGGTCCACGAAATGGACCTTGACCCGCCGCTCGGCGAAGAACCGCTGAGCCGCGCGGGTTTCCCTGGATTTTGCGATGCCGAAGATCTGAACTTCCACGGAAGAACGGGATCAGGGGTTGGCGCCAAAGTGGGGGTGCACAGGGAACCGCGGGTGCGGCTCGCCGGGGCGACCCTCTATAATAGTTGTGGGCATCGCGAGTCGCCCATGCCGATCATGACACAAGCGACCCCATTCGGAGCCCGTCGTGCCTGAGCTTCTTACCACTTTTCGCCCCGCATGGTGGCTCCCCGGAGCCCATCTCCCCACCATCTGGGGAAAGAAGGGACGCAAGCAGACGCAGGTGCACGAACGCATTGAGCGGTGGACTACGCCCGATGGAGACCACCTTTCCATCGCGCGGGCCGGGTCCATTACATCGAGCCGCCCGCATCTGCTGGTGTTGCACGGCCTCGAGGGTACCGTGCGCTCGAACTACGCCCAAGGCCTGCTGGCCAAGGCCCGCTCGCTCGGGTGGTCAGCCGATCTCATGCTCTTCCGCAGCTGCGATGGCGAGATCAATAACGCACGGCGCATGTACCACTCTGGCGAAACGACTGATCTCGATTTTGTCGTTCGCACACTCGTCAGCCAACACCCTGATATCAGCCTGCGCCTGATCGGCGTTTCTCTTGGCGGCAATGTCCTCTTGAAGTGGCTTGGCGAGCAGGGAGAATCACTTGTTTCCAACGTGGTGCGAGCGGCGGCGGTGTCAGCGCCATTTGATCTGGCAGCCGGCAGCCGCTACCTGGAGTGCATGATGGGACAGAAATACGTTGACCATTTTATGGTCACCCTCAAGGCAAAGACGCTTGCCAAGCGAGCGATGTTCCCGGATCTGTGCGACTGGGCCAAGCTGGATTCAGCCAGGACCTTCTGGGAATTCGACGATTTCGTGACTGGGCCTGTCCACGGCTTTACAGGCGCGCTTGACTACTACACGAAATCGTCGTCAGTAACACGTCTCAAGGACATTAGACGTCCGACCCTGCTATTCAATGCCGAAGACGACCCTTTCCTTCCGGCAGATATTCTGGGGCGTGTCCGTAAACTGGCTACTGACAAAGATTTCCTTCACTTGGAGTTCACAAAACGTGGAGGACACGTCGGCTGGGTGGAAGGCAGTCCGTTGACGCCACGGTACTATATGGAAGAGAAAGTCATTACTTGGCTCAACGACGAGTAAAATTAACAGGCTTTCTACATTAACTCAATCAAGAGAATATTTAATGTCTTGAAGATTGCGCACCAGATTTCAGCGGTCCAGTGTGCGCCCTTTCAGCTTCTTCACCACGGAGCTCACGGAGAATGGCCTGAGGGCCACGGAGTACTGCTACCTCGTGGGGGAACAGCGAGCGCCGCGCAGAATCCTGCGTGGAGCGTTGTCTTTACCCGAGTATTTGTCGTACTCCGTGGCTCTCAGTTGTTCTCCGTGAGCTCCGTGGTGAAAAAGGCCAGCGTGGTGCAACCCTTCGGACTACGGTTTTCTCCACGGCTCCGGCTTCACGAGCACCTCGGCGACTGACGCGAGCGTTGACCCTGACCAGGCGCTTGGAACGCTCCGAATGAACGTCACGACCCCTGTCTTCGGTGACCGAACGTCGGTGATCTTCCGGCCCCAGTAGTCGGATGTGTAGCCAATGACCTGTCCGGTGGTGACGCTGGCCCCACGGTCTACGGTTGCGGTCCACATCACATCTCCGCTGGCCTGTGCCCTCGCATCTGCGCCCAACCAGGTGATCTTCATCGGCGAGGGTTTGGACCGCGGCAGCATACCAAGCTGCCCCAGCACACCCAGGATGCCATTCTCGAGGGCCTTCACGTCGGCGGTATCGGTGCGGGCCCACCGTCCGGCTTCAGCCACAATGGCCACCTTCCCAAGCGAGAGCGAGTAGCCGCTCGCGCTACGGGTGCTCGCCGAGTTGGTGATGTCGAGATTGCGCACGATGACATGGTCCAGCCCCATCGCCTTGCAGAGAGCCAGCGCCACGCTGTCCTGCGCCGGATTGCCGGTGCGCGTCCAGTACGAGTACGGCCGCAGATTTTCGTCGATGTCGCCGTTGTGCAGGTCGATCACGACGTCGGCCGCGGCAATCACCTGGCGTGCGAGGGCGTCGAGCACGCGTTCCGTTTGCGTCCCGGTGGCCTTGCCCGGGTAGTTGCCGTTCATGGACTTCTCGTCCACCGGATTC
>Ga0172379_10011698_pt1 | contig 10388 bp, 10 predicted proteins | sample GrowelOW334metaG_FD_119756 | JGI IMG/M metagenome (GOLD analysis project Ga0172379, IMG submission 119756) | Groundwater microbial communities from an aquifer near a municipal landfill in Southern Ontario, Canada - Groundwater well OW334 metaG | ecosystem: Environmental > Aquatic > Deep...
AAAGTCAAAAGTCATATTTCAGATAAAAAATACTCGCGTGTCTTGCGGGTATTTTTGTTTGAATTTACCGTGTCGTATGATAAAATGATATTAATAATATAAATATATGTCCAAAGAAAAAAAAGAGAACAGTTTTGTGAGTCTGGTCTATCCGCTCAGCCTTGTAACGCAGATAGGTTTGGTTGTGTCTATCACCGTCGGAGCGCTGATCCTCGGAGGAAAGTATCTCGATGATTCGCTGAAAACATCGCCTTTGTTTATTTTGCTCGGAGGTGTTTTGGCTTTCATTATTTCCATGTATGAGGTTTACCTGCTGGTCCTCCCCATGGTAAAGAAAAGCGAAGATAGTGATAAAAAAGAGAAATAAAGACGGAATCGGCCTTATTTAAGCGAAAAAGCATAAGATATCCGAAAAAACCGGCCCTTGACGCCGATAAAACTAGGAGTATAATGCCTGAATCGAATCAAGGAGAGGATTAAAATTCGGACAAAAGGTGAAAGTTTAAAAAAACCAAAAATAAAGAAGAGGAAAGCGCAAAGTCATTTTTCCGAGGTTCTGGTTGTAACTTGCGGCGATTACAGAGTTGCGGCATTTATAAGGAAATACCTCAAAAGAATGTACGAGTGCTGGGAAATGGATATTTTGACAACAGCCGGAGGATCAAGGGTCATATCGTTTTACGATATAAAAAAAACAGATGAGCTATATGAGCGGATGGAGACCAAAGAGAAGGCTTTGTGGATCGACTTCACGACATATCTTACGCATAATGCGAGAGTATGCGTTCTTGCGGACCATAATGCCTGTGGTATGTGGCCGGCGTTCGCGAGCGAAGAAGAGGAAGATCGGGCACACATTGCCAGTCTTATGAGTTCAAGGGAAATAATTCTTAATAAATATCCGTCATTGGAAAGAGTTATGCTCTTTTATCTCATTATCCACCCATTGACCCATAGGCCCATCAAAGTGAAGCTGATTGATGAAGACGGAAACATCAAGACCATAATCATCAAAAAGGTCAAAAAGCTTTCCCTCAATAAGCCGCGCACAAAACAAACAAAAAGAAAGAAGAAAATTGACAGCGGGAATTAATCCTGCTATTTTTATTTTGGATCGGATTACCGGGAGAGCGCTCCTCCTTTTTTTAAAAGGAATGCACGCTCGCGAAAAAATTTGATCTTAAAAAAAACAAAACAAAGAGGTGGACAAATGAACATAGAACCGAAAGACAGAATAATATTTCCGCTTGACGTGAACGATGCGGATGAAGCGATAGCACTTGTGAAGAAATTGAATCCGTATGTCGGAACGTTCAAGATCGGATTGGAATTCATCAATTCGATGCTTGCGTCGGTCATTGCATCGTCCGAAAAGGAAGCAGCCGAAAATCTCGCGAAAATACGTACCTTGTTCCGTTTGCTGGACGGAAAGATCTTCTGGGACGGGAAGTTTGATGACATTCCGAATACGGTTGCAGGAGCATCGGCATCGGTCGTGAAGATCGGAGTCAAAATGTTCAATGTGCATGCATCGGCCGGGAAAGAATCGGTGAAGAAGGCGGTTCAGAACAAGGGGAGTGCATTGGTCCTCGGCGTGACTGTGCTGACATCGATCGACGAAAAAGAATGCGAATCGATATTCGGAGATAAGCCCGGATCGAAAGTCGTGATATTCGCCCGCATGCTGAAGGAGGCAGGCGCAGACGGCATCATATGCTCGCCTCAGGAACTGCAGTATCTTGCGGAGCACAAGGAATTCGATGATCTTCTGAAGATCACTCCCGGAGTGCGTCCCGAGTGGGCCGCCAGCGGAGACCAGAAGCGCGTTATGACGCCATACGATGCGATCCTGTTCGGCGCAACCGGGCTTGTCATCGGCCGTCCTATCCGACAGCCGCCCGAAAATGTCGGCGATTCAGTCCGGGCAGCCTTGAAAATACAAGAAGAGATCCGAAACGCGGAACAAAAAATAAACAGCATGAGAAAAAACGTTAAACGATGCAGAGAGTGATACTCTCAAGCGATTCATACAGGCGCAATAATATAAGCGCTTTTTTTAATAATTCACATCATGGCATGCGGTTCGGATTAGAAAGTCCCGGTCGATGCAAGAATGGTGCTATAAATTAAATTGACATTGAAATCGTATTTTGATAGCTTTAATGGAGATGGATTGCTCTTATAAAGGAGGATAAAATGAATAAAAAGCTGGCCATAGATATTTATCGTGCAGAGATCCCCGTTTTCGAGGAATCAAAATTCAAGTTCAACGAGGAGGATCCTGAGGCGCCTAGATCTCTGATGAAATTGAATTTAAGGCGTTATCCCGAAGGGAAATTGACCAATAAGCTTATCGAGGAAATTACGCGAGAATTTGTAAAAACGATCAGGGGAAAGAAGATCAAATTCGATCTCGTTGTCGGACTTCCGCGTGCCGGAGAACCTTTCGCTGAAAAGTTCGTAGAAGTGTGGAACAAGGAATATTCGGACAAGAAGAAGATCATTTATCTGGAAAAAGGCGTAATAGCAGGAAAAAGAAGGATCCTGGAAAAGATAAAAGGAGAATTCAGTGCGGGAGACATCGTTCTCATGATCGACGATGTTATATCGCTAGCGCATTCCAAGGTCGAAGCGGCGAAAGCTCTCCGGAAGAATGGGCTGATCGTGACTCATTGCAGTGTGCTTATGGACTGGGAACTGGGAGGAGTTTCGATCTTGAAAAACAACGGCATCGAGATCATACGCGAGTGTACGGCGACAGAATTTCTGAAGATTTGGAAAGGCGCTTGCCTTATAGCGAAAAAAAAGATCGATGATATCATCAAGCGCAGAGATGAGATAAAAGATTATAACGAAAAACGCAGAGCATCTGCATAAGCATATTAAATAAATATATGCTTTTTTATTATGTTGTTCGAATTTGCAGCGATGAAATGCGGGGTATGACTTCTTTGCGGCCAGAAAGCAGGCATTGAACATTGACTCGACTCGGATACATGCTATGCTGTCATGTAGAACAAAAGGAGCAGTGATTTCAAATGGAAAATGAATTTATGGGAATATTTAGAGCGGCCAAAAAAAACTTTGAGGTTTTCGGACCTTTGGGAGTAACTGCGGAAGATCATAAAGGCATCGGAAGCACGCCTCCGGAAATACTGGAGAAAAATCCGGGAAAAACGGAATCGGAACTGATGACGGATGAAGATATCGAGCGGTGGCTGAAAGAGAAGAAAGATGAACTGAAAAAGTTTTCGGCCAAAGAATATCTGGATAATACGTTTGCGCAAAGCTATCTGCCTACGCTTAAGGAGGAAATAAAAACTACGATCGATTTCCTCCGGTCCATAAAAAGACTGCCTGAAAAATTCCGGGATTGGAGAATCGAATAAACGGATGGGCCTCAAGCCGTCCTTTTTCTTTTAATTCGCAAGGTTCCGTGGAAACATTAAGTGCGTTTGCGTATTGACGGATTCGGAATTGTGCATTATTATATAAAGCTGTGGAAAAGATCCACGGGAGGCATATATGGAAAAGAAAAGAATATTGATAATTTTATGTCTGCTGGCGGTCATAGCACTATTGGCAGGATGTGTCCAAAATGGGACTAATGATGTGGCTGACGGCAAAAGCGATGAACCGTCATATAGAATAATCGAGGATAGCGGCAGTTCTTTCATTTTAATACAGGTCACAGATTCGAGGCCGGATAACAGTCTGGCGTTACATCAGGGATTGCAGGAACTTGAACGGAGAGGTTATGATATTGTGGACTGGAAGCCGAATGCCGGTACGGCAAATGGCGATCAGCGATCCAATCCGACGGCGTCTTATGAGGTCAGAGTGAAAAGATGAATTTATATGTAGCTTAAAAGCTGCATTTTTTTGTCTCCGTGTTAATTAGTATCTGATGAAATAGTTATATAAACTGTCATTGACAGGCAGAAGTGGTAATATTCTATCAGGAACTAATTATCGGCATTGAGGCTTGGAATAGTATGTGATATGATTTAAATATGGATAAATTCAAATTAAGATCGAAATTCAGGCCTGCAGGAGACCAGCCTCAGGCCATTGAAAAATTGACGGCCGGCGTCAGGAAGGGGTTCAAAAACCAGACGCTTTTGGGCGTGACCGGATCCGGAAAAACCTTCACGGTCGCGAATGTGATTGAAAACGTCCAGAAGCCTACGCTGGTTATCGCGCACAATAAAACTTTGGCGGCACAGCTTGTAAGCGAGTTTAGGGAATTTTTTCCGCACAACGCCGTGGAATATTTCGTTTCATATTACGATTACTATCAGCCCGAGGCCTATCTTGCCACAACGGATACATATATAGAAAAGGAAGCCCAGATCAATGAAGAGATCGACAAATTGAGGCATAAGGCGACGAGCGAGCTTATGTCTCGTAGGGATGTCATTGTCGTCGCTTCGGTTTCCTGTATATACGGATTGGGATCTCCTGAGGCATATAAAAACGAGGTGATGTTCCTGAATGCCGGCGGGCATTTTGACAGGGAAAAGCTGATCGCGAATCTTGTCGGGATGTACTACTCCAGAAGTGAGGTTCTTTCGCGCGGAAAATTCAGGATTCACGGGGAAGTTCTTGAGATCGTTCCGCCCGGAGATGAAGTTGCGTTCAGGATCGAAATGGAATCGGGTGTCATAAAGAAGATCATTGAATATGAGCTCCTTACAAGAAAGAAAGTTGCGGATCATCGCGACATTCTCGTGTATCCCGCAAAGCATTTTGTCGTGGAAGGCGGACTTCTCAAGTCGGCTCTGGGGGAGATCGAAGAAGAATTGCGCGAAAGGCTGTCTGTTTTTGAAAAAGAAGGAAAGCTTCTTGAGGCGGAAAGGCTGGAGCGCAGGACGAAATATGACCTTGAAATGATACGCGAGATCGGATATTGCAGCGGGATCGAGAACTATTCGAGATATCTCACGGGAAGGAAAAGAGGCGAGGCCCCATATACCTTGATGGACTATTTCCCAAAGGACTATCTTGTCGTGATCGATGAGTCGCACGTGACCGTTCCGCAGATCGGAGCGATGTATGAAGGGGACAAGGCGAGAAAAACATCGCTCATAGAAAACGGTTTCCGGCTTCCTTCAGCATATGATAACAGGCCTTTGAAGTTTGAAGAGTTCCGCGAAAAGGTCAGTCAGGCTGTATTTGTTTCGGCCACTCCGGCGCAATATGAAAAAAGGATGTCAGACGAGATCGTTGAGCAGATCGTCAGGCCGACGGGGCTTGTCGATCCGGCGATCGAGGTGCGGCCGCTGGAGGATCAGGTGGACGATCTTGCGCGGGAAATAAAAATAAGGGCCGAGAAGAAGGAGCGTATTCTTGTTACGACTCTCACAAAAAGAATGGCGGAAGACCTGGATCAATATTTGCAAGAGCTTGGGATCAATTCCAAATATCTCCATAGCGAGGTGGAAACACTGGACAGGATCAGGATCCTGGAAGAGCTCAGGCGCGGAAAATTCGATTGTCTGGTCGGAGTCAATCTTCTTCGCGAAGGACTTGATCTTCCCGAAGTTACCCTGGTCGGGATCCTTGATGCCGACAAAGAGGGGTTCCTTCGAAGCGAGACATCGCTTATTCAGACTATCGGAAGAGCTGCAAGGAATGTTTCGGGAAAAGTTATCATGTATGCGGATGTCGTGACAGGATCGATGAAAAAAGCCATCAGTGAAACTGACAGGAGAAGAACGGCACAGGTGGCCTATAACAAAAAGCATGGCATCACTCCTGCAACGATCAAGAAAAAAATAAAAAGCATAGTGGACCATGAGATCAAGCCCGAAGTTCCGGCGGAGTATCTGAAGATCGAGAGTTTTGAAGACATTCCCGAGCTGATCAGGATCAAGGAGGCGGAGATGAGGGAGTTTGCGAAGAACCTGAAATTTGAAGAAGCGGCGATCGCAAGGGATGAAATGATCCAATTGAAAAAATTGATGCGTTCCAAATAACGGAAATTACAAAAAAATCTTGTTTTTTCGCTCAGATTGTGGTAAACTTACGATCAGTTAACATTAATATAAAATTCATTCACATATGGCAAATAAGGATTATTATGATGCTCTCGGCGTTTCAAAGAACGCGACGGACGATGAGATAAAAAAGGCATATAGAAGGCTCGCGCTGAAGCATCATCCCGACAAAGAAGGTGGAAATGAGGCGAAATTCAAAGAGATAAATGAAGCATATCAGGTGCTTTCGGATAAGCAAAAAAGATCTCAATATGATCAGTTCGGTTCGACATTCGATCAGGCCGGAGCGGGCCAGGGCGCAGGCTTTGGAGGGTTTGATTTTTCGGGTTTTTCGAATGCGTTTCGCGGCGGCCAGGGCGGGATCAAATTCGAATTCGGCGATGAGGGAGGGGGTTTCGGCGATATTTTTGGCGACCTGTTCGGGCAGAAAGGTCAGGGAACGAGAGAACAGAAGAGAGGAAATGATGTTTCTGTGGATCTGGATATCGACCTTGAAGATGCGGCCACCGGAATCGAGAGGGAGATCAGTATATTCATATCTTCACTATGCAAAAAATGCAAAGGAACGGGCGCTGAAGAAGGAAGCGAGGTCAAGACATGCAAGAGGTGTTCCGGCCAGGGATATGTGAAAAAAGAAAAACGGACAGTGTTCGGATATTTTTCGCAGATGGAGGCATGCGAGGACTGCGGCGGAGAGGGGACCAGGACGGAAAAGCCATGCAAAAAATGCGGCGGAGACGGAAGAGTGAAAGACACCAAAACGATCAAGGTGAAGATACCGGCAGGGATCGCAAGCGGCCAGACGATCAGGCTTTCGGGACAGGGGGAGGCGGGTCCGCGGCCGGGAAACGGAAAGTCAATTTATGGAGATCTTTATATAACGGTCCATGTGAAGCCCAGTGAAAAATTTGAAAGAAAAGGAGATAATATTTTTTATAGGCTGGTCATCAATTATTCACAGGCAGTTCTGGGATCTCAGGTGGAAATACCGACTTTATACGGGAAACTGAAGCTGAAGATTCCGGCGGGCATCCAGTCCGGAAAGATAGTCAAGCTCTCCGAGAAGGGAATAGTCCATCTTGAGGGCAGGGGAAAGGGCGACATGTTCGTTACGGTGCAGGTCAATACGCCGGATCGGCTTTCAAAGAAACAAAAGCAGCTTATTGAAGAACTTGGAAGAGAGGGTTTGTGATTTGCGGCAATTTTTGTTATAATATAAAAAATGAAATATGCTTCCGTTTGGATGGGGTGTATATGTGAATACAGAGATCGATAAGAAAAAAATGGTCCGTGTGTTTTTTGTGAAATGACGTGTTTTGATAGTTGCGGCCAGCGGAAATATGCGAGATTCTTGGGGCGTAGGTTTATGCCGGCCGCGCATGTGTATAACTGTTCAGTAATACAAATATATAATTTATAACAAATTAACATGGAAAACAAAAATAAGAACAGTGCAAATGCAAATCCGGTTCCGGGCGCGTTTGTTGTCCCGAAACTTGATCCAAAGAACGAGATCGTGAGCGGTCCCGAGGAGAAACTGATATCAGAATCGAATAAAGATGGAATAAGCATGAACGCGGTTGCCGGCGGAAGCATCGGATCGAGAATAAATCAAAGAAATAACGTTCCAAGGCAAGAAGGAGTTTCGGGCAAGGCGATACCCGTTACGGAAAAGTCCAAAACCGAATTCAAAGAAAATGAAACACCCTATGGTTCTTTTGACCGGACTGCCGCATATGGCAAAAGTGATCTGAAAAAGAAGAATAAATTGCCGATAATATTGATCATTGCGGTTTTGTTTATGGTTTCTGCGATCGCTGCGGCTGTATTCTTTTTCAAACCGGAAAATGTCCTGGTCAAAAGGGAGGGTCCTCAGGATATAATCCAATCTTCCATAAATGCAATGAGAGGGCTGAAGACATATACTTCAAACGGAAATGTTAATCTTGTATATGACACGGTCACGGAACAGACAGGAAGCTATAAATACGATCTGAATGTCGGTCTAAGCGGCAAAACCGATGCAAGTGATATTGAAAATGCCAAGAGCGAGGCGAACATGAAGATCAAATTGGAAATGACGGGAGAGGCCGGTGGTGAGGATTATTCATTGGAGCTAGAAGGCAGATCTTTTGGAGCGAAAGAAGCATACTACAGGATCAATGCTCTGGATCTCGGAATAATGGGAATGATCCTTGGACCGCAAGTCAATACATATAAAGGGAAGTGGTATCTTTTGGATATGGAGGAGCTGAAAAAGATGCCCGGATATAACGAAGAGGAGGGTTTGGCATATGAAAACTACAATATAAGCAAGCTGATGGATATAGTGAATAAGTACGAAATTTTCAAATTCAAAGAGGATCTGGGCGATCAGAAGATCAATGATGCCGATGTATATCATTACAAGACAGGTTTGGATGGAATGGCTGTAATGTATATGTATATGGATATGCTGAAAGAAATGGCGTCGAACTATAAAGGTGCGAACTTGGAAGAGATGCAATCAAGCCTGGAAAAAATGAAAAAAGATGTCGAAGGAAATTATAAAGACCTGATAAATGAAGGATTCCAGAATATCGAATCCGAGATCTGGATCGGCAAAACAGACAGGCTGATCTATAGGATAACCATGAAAGGCAATTTCAATGAACAATATATCAAAAAATTCACGGATGCTACGTTCGGTTCCGCAAGAGCTAAGGCCGAGGATGCGAAAACGAAATCGGAAGTTGCACAAGTGAGAACTGGTCTTGAAATATATTTCGACGATAACAATAGCAGTTATGAGAATTATAAGCTTCCCGTATATTCAGATCTCAAACCGGAGAATGTGAGGTCAAGCCAGGATGCTTATGTGATATGGTCGGATCTTTCCGGCGTGGAAGATAAATGGTGTTCTGACTCAACCGGGAGATCCGGATATTCCCTGGAAGAAATTGCCGGATATGAGTGTCCTGAATTCTTGACCAATTCTCCTATTGGCGCAGACAAGAAGCCTGAACCGGGCACTGAAGAACCGGGTGATTCGGATGTCAAAATGAATGTAGGCTTCAATGCCGATATCTCGTATAGCGAATTCAATCAGCCGGTCAATATTGAAAAACCGGAAGGAGCGGCTAATTTTTTCAAAGAACTGAATGGCGGGTCGTTCTTCGGCGAGGGCGGCAGCGCAGGCCTCGATTCGGACAAGGATGGCCTTGATAACTATATGGAGAGTTACTATAAAACAGATCCCAATGATCCGGATACGGATAGGGATGGATACAGCGATGGGGATGAGGTTCAGAATGGATATGATCCGGCAAAACCGGGAAGCGCAAAACTTTAGTCCGGGGCTTTGGAATATGCACGGCGAAAGTCTTTTAATAATTAATACTTAAATATAAAAATATGATAGCGGAATTATTGGGAGTGCTGTTTTTCTGGCTCGCGATCGGCCTTATTATGATCGTTGTAATAAGCATAAGACAGATCAATGAATATGAGCGTGGAATAAGATTCAGATTCGGGAAATTCATGGATACGATGGCGCCGGGCTGGAGGATCGTGTGGCCGATCATTGATTCATATCAGAAGGTCGATATCAGGGTTAAGGTCGTTGATGTGCCGGATCAGGATGCGATCACAAAAGACAACGTTTCAGTGAATGTCAATGCCGTTCTATATTATCAGGTTACGGATGCGACATCGGCTGTCATCAAGGTTGAGTATTTCGAATATGCGGTCTCTCAGCTCGCTCAAACGACCATGAGGGATATCGTCGGCGAGGTGTCTCTTGATGAGCTTCTGTCCAACAGAGACGCCATTTCGCACAGGATCCAGGAAATGGTGGATAAGGCGACGGATATTTGGGGGATTAAGATCGTTTCGGTCGACCTGAAACATATTGAACTTCCGGAAGACATGAAAAGGGTCATTGCAAAACAGGCGGAGGCTGAAAGGGAAAAGAGGGCGGTTATCATCAAGGCTGAAGGAGAGGTTGTGGCTGCAGACAATATGGCCAAAGCAGCAAGCATTCTTGCCAGTTCACCCGGAGCATTGCATCTCAGGACTTTGCAATCGATCAACGATGTAAGTTCGGACCAGTCGAATACTATTATATTTGCGATACCTCTTGAAGTATTGAGAGCTTTTGAAAGCGCAGGCAAGTATTTGGACAATAAGAAGTAGAAACATATGGCACATTTGTAATGCAAGGCTAAGGGTAGCCCTAGTCTTGCATTGTTTGTGATATTGTGATATAAAGGATAGGTGTAATTAACTTAAAACTTATAACCCAAAACTTATAACAAAACAGATGACCTTGTTTACGTATTTTTGCTGACAGTCATAAGTTACATGGTTAATGGTTAGAAGTTTTTATGGGTCGGTAGCTCAGGTGGTAGA
>Ga0172379_10011699_pt1 | contig 10388 bp, 7 predicted proteins | sample GrowelOW334metaG_FD_119756 | JGI IMG/M metagenome (GOLD analysis project Ga0172379, IMG submission 119756) | Groundwater microbial communities from an aquifer near a municipal landfill in Southern Ontario, Canada - Groundwater well OW334 metaG | ecosystem: Environmental > Aquatic > Deep...
ATGTATTTTTTTCATACACGCGAATTGTGTCAAAAAAACGGAAAAAACGCTTGCGCTACCAAACTAAAACGACGAACGCATCAACCAAATTAATCCGGCTATTACGCATATGCTAGAATTTGCATTGTGTGATTTTTAAAAAAATACCGTCCCAACATTATGCCGGGACGGTTGTTTATTTTATTTAACTTTGTACTAATTTCGCAGAATAATCAATCGGGCCGACGTCGCGGATAATACATCTTGGAGAGCTCCAGGTATTTATTATCGCTTGCGGAGTACCGATACCGGCACCACGAGGGTCGCCGGATGGACCGAACCAATGATTTTGCGGAGCACCCGTTGTGCGAGCACGAATGCCGGCGTAGGTGGTACCGTTTACGGTTGCACCAAGAACGGTGTTTACAAAAACAGGGTCATCGGAAACAACCGCCGCTGTCAAATGATTTTCCATTCGTTCGCATGCTTCCAAAACGAGAGGAAGTTCGCTGCCGTTATAGTAAGTGATTATCTGGAAAGGTCCAAAAACTTCAGTGGTCGCCAAATCCCAATACTTTTCGGATAAAATTTGCTTGAGTGGAACGAAAACCGCCGTTGGCTCAATAGCACCATAACATTTCGGAATTTTGTGTCCGGCAAGAGGTTTTCCTCCGAACAATAGTTTTGATTCGGGGATGGCAAGCAATTTCTCTGCGTGATCAATAATGGCGTCTGTTGTCCACGTAAGAACCGGACCGACAGTCAGGTCTTTCAGATTTCGTGTAGAAACAAATTCTTTCATCCAATACAAAAGATTATTGTCCCTCCAATTACGATGAGCGAAAAGTATTGATGTCGCCGAACATTTCTGTCCGCTTGCCGCATACGCATCTTGATCGCATTGCCATGCCACATATTCAAGATATTCTCCCCGACAATCCGGTCCCAAAATCTTCCAGTCAAATCCCGCATCCTCAATCCGCACTTTTCCGCGCATAATCTGCGAAATTTCTTCCGCAACCTTGCTTGAACCGGTAAATTGAACCAAGCGAATAATATCCTTGCCTTGTTTCAAAAGTTCGTTCATTACCGAACCACTGCAATGAATTACATCAACATCTTCCATCGGTAATCCGCACCAATGAAGCAACGATATAAATTGATCAAGTACTGGTTCTACTGTACGGGCGGTTTTTATGAGCGGCTTATTTCCCATATAGAGCGCGCCCATAAGTTGAAGTGCGGGAATCTCAATCGGAAAATTAAACGGCGCGATAATTACTACCGGACCATAGGGCCATTGATAATCTTGCGGTTGTTGCCCGAAGTGATCGCCCGGCGTTGTCTTCCCTGTCGCCAAAAACCGCACCTGGTCGCCGGAAAAGTTTTTTAAAAACTGTTTCGTTACCGTTACCTCACCGCGCGCCTGAGCATACGATTTTGGCATAACGCTTTGAACGAGCCGCGTAAAATATTTTTCAACACGCTCGTCTTCCAGTGCCATCGCAGCTTTGAATGAGACCTCAGCAAGCATTTTGTACCGTTCAACGTTTTTTATCGGATTATGCAATCCGCTTTTCGGACATTTTACGAGTGAATCCAAAAACGGTTTAATTTCACTCGCCTGAGTGTCCGGCTGTTCAAACATATCCGTCCCGTCAAGCGGGTTTATGATCTTCGTCGTTTTTGCCGTGTTTACCAGCTGTCCGTCAATAATATTGCACGGATGTTTCAGGTCGTCTTCCAGAGCAAACAGTAAATCATCGTAATTTGACATCGTTTTTTCCTCCTTTGCCGCGCTGTAGCTCGTAGAGCGAAAGCGGGCTTTTCAAATGTAAACGTCCATAATACCCGCTCTAATACTGCCTTATTTTATCACTGCTGTAAACTTGCTTTTTTTATTAATATGTGATATAATTCATGCAGAATCGGAGGTTATTTATATGAAAAAATTAAGATTAGGCGCACTACTGGCTGCGTTATTTATAGCGCTTGCCGGGTGTGCAACAACGCAAGTTGGCCATGACGGAACCTCATATGCCCAACAAACAAAACAAGAACCTGTATCGCAGGCCGACCATGGAGGGATCTTGGGCTTATACATTTACCACGTAAAACTGGCGCGGGAATTAAAAGCGAAAGTCGTTATTGACTACACGTGCGAAAGCGCCTGTGTTACAAAACTTTCTTCCGGCCCGGGGCTCCGTGTTTCCAAAGACGCCAGGTTCGGCGTTCACGAAGCGCGACGTACTGACGGGGGAAAAGATTATCAACATGCGGAGCGGTTCGAAAGAATGACGACGTACTACAAAAAATGGATCCCAGAATGTGCGGTCAAGCTTTTCGAAAGCCGCCACGCTTTCGACCAAGGCGAGATCACCACATTTACCGGAGCAGAGGTTTTGGAAGCCTGTCACGGAACAATCCTAGAGCACATCGTCGCAAAATAATAGACAAAAACACCCCAAGCCGCAAGGCAAGGGGTGCTGTTTTTTGCCTGCCTGAGCAAGCGAAGCGAGTCGAATGGTCGTCGTCCGTCGTTAAGCTAAAACCTAACAGCTAAAACCTAAAACCTCGCCTACCGTATCATCTCCACCAGCACGTCTGTCACTTCTTTTTCTTCTATTAGCCGTTTGTTTTTCCAGTCCCCTTTTATAAACCAGACAATCGCAAGGATCGCGGTCAAAACATAAGAAACGGGAAACGCCCACCAAATTCCGAGAGCTTCAAGGGTGGTATGTTTAGAGAGGATATACGCGATTGGAAATTGCAAAACCCATAGAGAAACTATCGAAAACAAAAGAGGTATGATCATGTTGCCCGAAGCGCGAAAAACGCCGGAAAGGGACATTTGTACTCCGAGAAACCCGAAAGAAAAGGCTATAATGCGCACAAAGTCGGCACCCTGCCGTATTACTTCCGCATCGTTCGGAACAAAAAAACGTACCAGGTGCGGAGCAAAAACAAAACTGAATATTCCGACCGTAGTCAAAAATATAAAAGAGACGCTTGCACCAAAAACCGCCGTGTCGTGCGCGCGCGCTATATTTCCGGCACCAATATTGTTCCCCGCCAAAACGGAAGTCGCCATGGAAAGCCCGAGGGCCGGAATAACAACAATCTGAAGAATATTGGAACCGACACCATACACCGCTGTGGTAATTGTTCCGAAACTGGTGATAAGAAACATCATCACTAAAATTCCAAGCGAGCGGACGGATTGTTCGAGCGATGCGGGAAGTCCGAGAACGAACAAAGCTTTCAAGCAACAAGGACTGGGAACAAAATCCCCAAAACGAACCTGGATAACATGCTTTCCCCGAAAGAGAAGTACGAGCCCAATAAGAATGGCAAGTGCCTGAGTACCGAATGTCGCCAAGGCGGCACCGGACACGCCGAACGCGGGAATGTTCCCCCATCCAAAAATAAAGATCGGATCCAAAATAAAATTAAGTGCGGTGGTTCCGAGAATGATCTTCATCGGTACCATGACTTGCCCAACGCTCCTCATCACCGATTGAAAAACGGTAAATCCAAACATAAATGGAAGACCCAAGAAAAGTATCCGCAAAAAACTGAGGGCGTTTTCGGATACATCCGGTGCCACATTCATCAAACGAAGGAGGGATGGTGAAAATACGAAGCCGGCGACTCCAAACAGTATGGAGGCAACAGTAACAAGGATAAAGGTCTGCGCCACCACGCGGTTCACTTTTTTGTATTTGTGCGCCCCGACGTACTGGGCGACGAACACGGAACCGGCGATTGAAAAACCCGACACAACAGAAATAAGAAGAAAGGTAATGGGAAAACTCACTGAAACGGAAGCAACGGCACTCGCGCCGATACGACCGACCCAGAAAGCGTCCGTCAGCTGATAAGCTATCTGGAGAAGATTAATGCAAATAATAGGCACGGCGAGCGTCCAAAGCGAACGAGCGATCGAAATTTCTTTCATTTCACGCCTCCTTTGTGTAAAAAGAGTCAAAGAGCAAAAACAAAAAACCTGTGTAAACAATAGCCCTTTTTTGCTAATACGTCAATGAACGGGAAAACACGAGAATCAAAAAAATTGCCTACCGCCACAGAATGCGCTATACTGCAGTTATATTATCAGTTTACTTTTTATTTTATGGATAATAGTCATGAACCTTTTTTTTCCACGTTTGATTTTAAAGATGATGTTAAAGGAACACCGACAGAAGCAAGCAACGAAAAGCGTCCTTACACCCCAAACGTATCGGAAGAAGACCTTATCGAACAAAAACGAATTATCGCGTGTCTGGAAAGCAATGTCTGCCCGATGTGCGGCAACGACGTAATGTTCACAAAATGGAATGGTTTCTGTAGTCCGGAATGTTTTGGCGACACATCGAATGGCGCCAAAGAAGCAAACATATCGCAAGCACTCGCAAAATACCGACACAACAAAACGCTTTCGGAAGACGACACCTACGAGTTTGGGATGATAAAAAAACAAAAAGAACCGAACGACACACAAGAAGAAGAGGAAATGAAAAAAGCCGCGTAAACAACAAAAATAAAAACACCCCAACCAATCGGTTGGGGTGTTTGCGCGTTATTGCGCCAAGCTTTTTTCTATTTTCTCCATCGTTCCTCTTACTTTCTCTTCGGGAAATTTACAGAGCGCTTCTTTCAGCCGCAGAAGTTCCGCCTTCATTATTTCTTGCAACCTCGGAACGTACCGTTTCCAGTCAGTCAGCGGTTCCACCATTCTCGATGCAACAATATCATTCTTCGGCGCATATTCCACAAGGAAATCCGCGAATAATCGGTACCCTTCCGCTGTATGGAATTGCAAGCTTCCGTGCGAGAACGCGCCAAGAAGCGAACGAACACGGTTCGGGTTGTTCCGGTCAAATGCGGGATGTTCCATTAACACTTTCACAATTTTAGCCGTTCCGGGAAGCGAACATGACGCCTGCACCGCAAGCCACTTGTCGACAGTATTGTTGTCATCTTTAAACTTCTCATAGAACATGCGGACCGCCTTCTCTGAATATTGATCAAAGAAAGTCCTGTGTTTTTCATTCACGAGAATGGAAAGCGCAGTATATTTATCCGACATTCCAAGAGAAAACTCAAACTGCCGAAAAACATTTTTAGCAAAAAGGTTATCGGCGACAGGAAGATACTCGAAAGCGGTATTTGCCACAGAACGTTTCGCTACCGATACAGGATCAAACGAAAGTTCGGTATCAAAATCACTGCAATTTTCTTCGTACAACCGATGAAAATCGCTGCGATAGGTCTTCGCCAATTCACGATATGCAAACTCCCGCGCTTTGTGGATAGCGTGCGGATTAACCTCGCCGCACATATTCGCAAGCGTCGCTTCATCCGGCAATTCCATCATTGCAGCAAGAAGATTTTTATCAATGCCTTCTTCGCGAAGAACCGCACCGAATGCCTCGATATAATCGCGATCCAAAACCATTTCGTGGTCGGCTTTCACATCTTCGATCAAACCAAGCAGCACTTTCGCGCCATACGTTTGACCTGCATCCCAGCGAGCGAACAAATTCGTATCATGCGCCATCAATAACGCCAATTCGCCTTCTTCGTATTCATATTTAACATTTACGGGCGCGAAGTTTCGGTTGAGTGAAAGCGCCGGGTTATAGGAAACACCAAGAAACTCAAACGTTTGTTCCGGCTCGTCTATCCGCAGGATCCCCGAAAACATCTCGCCCTCACGACCGATAAGACCGATCGCAAAAGGAATATCGAACGGTTCCATTGTCGTCCGATCAGGCGCCATGGTACATGACTGCTTGATGTGGAGCTTTAGAACCCTATTATCTGCATCGTAGTCTGAAACAACCGACACGGTCGGTGTTCCCGATTGCGTGAACCAATTACGGAACTGATACAGATCGACGTCGTTCGCGTCTTCCATTGCGCGCATCAGGTCTTCAACCCTCGTCGCTTGTCCGTCGTGGCGTTTCGCGTAGAGCTTCATGCCGTTCACAAAGCCTTCTTCGCCCACGATCCCTTTGGATGTGTTGTACACTTCCGCGCCTTTTTCATACACGGTTTTCGTGTACATATTATTCGGCTCTTTGATCGCCGCGGGTCGTATGGCATGCCGGTTTGGTCCCGCATCTTCAGCAAACTGCTTCGAACGCATAAAATTAACACGTTCGATATTCTTGCGAAGACCGTGTCTGCAATATGTTTCCGAGAAAGTCATATCGCGGTAAACCGTAATGCTTTCCTTGGTGGCAAGCTCAGGCCAGCCTTTGCAGGTGATCCGGTTGCCGGTCCAGTTATGAAAATATTCGTGAGCTATTACACCCTCGACATTTTCGAAATCCTCATCAGTGCCGGTTTCCGGGCTGACGAGCACGAACTTCACATTAAAGATGTTCAATCCTTTGTTTTCCATCGCCCCCATGTTGAAGTATGGCGTGGCCACGATGTTATATATGTCCAGTTCGTACTCATATTTGTACACATCCTCATCGCTCTTCATCGCCTTCTTGAGAGAACGCATGGCGTGATCGCACTTGCCTGCCTTTACATCTTTTTCGGGAGCATAAACGCGACCGCGCACCGTACGACCCGACTTCGTAACAAAAGTGTCTTCAAGACATCCAAGTTTTCCCGCCACAATAGCATACAAATAACTTGAGATGCGGCATGGCATGTCGTAGGTGATCCAGTGCGTTTCGCCATTTTCTCCGCGGTCAAGAATATTGCCGCCGATCAACATGACCGGATACTTTTCTTTGTTGCCGACGATAGTGGTGCGAAAAGGCGCCATCACATCCGGGCGGTCAAAGTACGGAAAAATTTTCCGCAAACCTTCCGGCTCATTTTGCGTCAAAACCAGGTCTTTACCGGCCCGATACAAACCTTCGCCGGAAGTGTTGTTCTCAACATCAACGAGAGTAACCGCTTCGACGAGAAAATTCCCGGGAACCCCGCGAACAATGAGCGTATCCTTGTCGCGTTCATATCGGAAATTCCAGCCGTTTATTTTCAAGCTCAAAAGTTTTACTTCCGACGCCAAATGAAGCAGAAGCGGAGTATCATCTTTAACGCCAACTTTTCGGCGCGCGCGATACTTCCCCGCCACCCTCGTTGCTTTGTTTTCTGCCGCTTCGAGCTCGATCCTGAGGTCTACTTTACTTATCGGCACATAGTCCGATTCAGGATAATCCTTATCCAGCTCATGTTTTCTTCTGTTTTCTATCATTTTCCCTCCTTCGCCACGCCATAGCCCAAGGGGCGACGGCGGGCCTGTTGTCAATGATCGTTATAAATAAAACCCTATATTTAGGGTTCCTTTTCCTACATCAGGATACTATTTAATAATATGAATGTCAAGGTGATGTACCCTGTCATTTTTGGTAAGATAGAACTATATTTACTTTATTAATTTTCAATTTACAATTTTTAATTTTCAATCAATTTTCAAAACTCAATTTTCAATTTACAAACCCGAACGTTTCGCCTCGGTGTGCGTCGTGTTTAAAAATTTTTTATTAAAAATTCATTGAAAATTGCAAAATTAAAAATTGAAAATTTTTATGGACACCACCAACCCCAAAGAAACACTCTGGCTTCTTCGCGAAAAATACAACGGCGAGGAAACCCCCGAATTTTTCGAGGACATCCGTCGCATCGAATCCGGCGAACCCGTTGATTACGTCATCGGCTTTTCCACGTTTCTCGGCGCAAAGATCGACCTCGAACACCACCCCATGATCCCACGTCAAGAAACAGAATTCTGGGTAGAAAAAGCCATTCATGAAATTGTCACTCCCGTCGCCGGAGCGGGGTTGTACCCCGCTCCGGAACGTTTGGAGTTGCCGCCATCATCGGCTTCCTCAAACCAAAAATTTCTTAAAATCTTGGACATCTTCGCCGGTTCCGGCTGCATCGGCATCGCACTTCTAAAAAATCTCCCCGACACGCTCGTCGACTTCGGAGAAAAAGACCCGTTCCTCATCAAACAGATCGAAAAAAATCTCGAAATAAACGAAATAGAATCTGAGCGCTTCCGCGTGTACGAAACCGATGTATTCGCCAACATCCCGCCCAAAAAATATGACTATATTTTCGCGAACCCCCCGTATATTTCCCACGACCGGAAATGGCAAGTCGCAAGACCCGTCCTCGAACACGAGCCCCACCTCGCCCTCTTCACCGATGACGACGGCCTGTTCTTCGTAAAAAAGCTGCTCAACGAAGCTCCCGAATTTCTAGCGGAAACCGGAAAAATGTTCATAGAATTCGACCAATGGCAAAAAGAAACGATCGAAGAACTTGTAAAAAATTCAAAATTTGAAGGAGAATTCTGGAAAGACCAGAATGAGAAGTGGAGAGTAGCCGTACTTTCTGTGAGAAAGTAAAATTTTCAATTTACAATTTTTAATTTTCAATGAATTTCCAATGTTTCAATGACAAAATTTTCAAACGCAAACGGAGCCGTTGGGTTTGTAAATTAAAAATTGAGTCTTGAAAATTGATTGAAAATTAAAAATTGTAAATTGAAAATTACTTTCGTCATCAACACAAAAAAGGCCCCGCATTACGCAGGGTCTTTGACTTCTATTTCAAGTTTTCCCTCTTTAATTATCTCAGCAAGAGCCTCCTCATCTCCCAAAAATTCGACTTCCTGGCGTGGAAAAGTGATGCTGCTTCCGAAAAAATGTTGATAATATTGAAAGTCAAATATTTGCCCTTGGCAGTAAACATAATAGCTGGTTTTTGAGTATTGACTCATCCAGCCGTTGCTTTGCTGTTCACGTTTTTTGTGAACTTGTATCTTTTCAATTCCTTTTTGCTTCATCTCCTCTTCAGAAGAAACAGAAAACCCATTGACCCAAACTTTCATTGAACACCTCCTAATCTGATTGCACTAATTCTATCATAGTTATAAATATTTGTCAACTCCCCACCCCGTCTGTTATCATTATTGAATGACCCCAGAATCTCGTATCGACGAAACATTTCGCCTTACCCCCGCGCAAAAAGCGGCGCTGGCGAAGCTTCATTTGCATACCATTTTGGAACTTTTGTACTACTTTCCGACCCGCTATTCAAGCATTTCGGAGATCAAGAATATTTCGGAACTTATCATTGGTGAAAAAGCGATCATTTACGGGAAAATTTCCAACCTCAAAACGGCGAAGGGGTTCAAGTCCAAAATGACGTATGCGGAAGCAAGCATTGAAGACCGGACGGGGAAAATTAAGGTGCTGTGGTTTCGACAGCCATATATAGCGAAGATGTTTTTTGAAGGCGACCTCGTGAAGCTTTCGGGGATGGTTTCGGACAAAAAAGGCGTAAAATATCTGAACAATCCGGAAATTGAAAAAACAAAAGATATGCCGATTGATGCGGGTAATTCCCTTTTCAAAAACACCGACCAGATCGGAGCGGTTTCGTATCCCGTCTATCCGGAAACAGCGGGCATCACGAGCCGGTGGATCTATCACGCGATTGATAAAATTATTAAAAACGGACTCGTTGAAACTATCGTTGACCCTATTCCGACCGAGATTTTGGAAAAATATCACCTCCCCGCGCTCAAAACCGCGCTTGTGTGGGTGCATATGCCGAAAGAAGAATCGCACGGATTGATCGCGCGCAAACGTTTCGCTTTTGAAGAAATTTTCTTTATTCAACTCCTCCGCCAAAAAGCAAAAAAAGAATACGAGAAAAACAAATCATTTTTTGTTGATTGCAAAAAAGAAAGCGTGGATGATTTTATTTCCCGCTTCCCCTTCCGTCCGACCGATGCGCAAACGAATGCGATTGAAAACATTTATCACGACCTCCGTTCCGAAAAACCGATGTTGCGACTTCTTGAGGGCGATGTCGGCTCGGGAAAAACATTTGTCGCCGCCACGATCGCCTACGCGCTTACCCAAGAACACACGCAGGGAGAATTCACCAAACTCCAAACCGCCTATATGGCGCCGACTGAAATTCTCGCTACCCAGCTTTTCGAGAATTTTATAAAATATTTTTCCCATTTGCCGATAACCATCGGGCTCGTTACCGGCTCCGGCTGTAAAAAATTTCCCTCGAAGGTTGAACCTTCGGGTTGGACAACTATTTCCAAAACCCAGCTTATGAAATGGGTCGCGGGCGGCGAGGTTGATATTCTCGTCGGCACGCACGCTATCATTCAAAAAACCGTGAGCTTCAAAAACCTCGCACTCGCCATCATCGACGAACAGCACCGTTTCGGTACCGCGCAAAGGATGAAACTCGTACACAAGGGTCAGCCCGTCCCGCATTTCCTTTCGATGACCGCGACCCCGATTCCGCGCACGCTCGCGCTCACGATCTACGGCGACCTTGATCTCACACTCCTCGACGCCATGCCTCCGGGAAGAAAACCGATTATCACCGACATTATTTACGCCACG
>Ga0172379_10011700_pt1 | contig 10387 bp, 9 predicted proteins | sample GrowelOW334metaG_FD_119756 | JGI IMG/M metagenome (GOLD analysis project Ga0172379, IMG submission 119756) | Groundwater microbial communities from an aquifer near a municipal landfill in Southern Ontario, Canada - Groundwater well OW334 metaG | ecosystem: Environmental > Aquatic > Deep...
ATAAATGTCATAGATGATATGGTTACGAATTAGCCATTATCATCTTACCAGAGGTATGACATTTTAACTTCCCTCTACTATGACATTATCACTTCCGTGGGACACTGTCTGGAAAATAAAAAAGGGCAGACTATTTAGTCTGCCCTGTAGCGTTTATCTCAGCTATGATTTTTCTTAGACGATTGAAGTGTGTTCGGAGCCTTTCATCGCAAATCCAGAGCACTCCAATGTCTCCGAGTGACAACTTGCTCAAGCAGCTCTTGACTTCGTCGTCACCCAGCCGGAAAAATTGTTCAAAGAGTTCAGTCAATTTTTCCGCTTGATAAATAACCGGAAAGCGAATTTTCAGCTCTCCCTTATTTTGATCCATGGCCTTCTCTCGCTTTCTTTTCCAGGCGTTCGTTAATGATTCTTTTTATAGCGTCGGGATCAGCCGGAGTTGAGATGGGCGGGTTGGCATATTTTGATTCTATGCCGTTGAGATAGCCCTTGTGATAATCAGTTTTGAATTCAGTGAACTTGAGGCCGTGGGCCGTAGAGATGACGACGACGCGATCGGTAGGCTTGATAATGCCTTTCTCTACTAGTTTGAAACAAGCGGCCAGGGCTACGCCCGTGTGCGGGCAAGCGAAGGTGCCGGTAGTGTCAGCGAGAGCCGTGGCATTAGCCAGCTCATCTTCCGAGGCCTGCTCAACTACTCCTTTAAAGTTTTCGTCTGCCAAAACATCCACAGCCTTGTCGTAGCTCACCGGATGGCCGATTTGAATGGCGCTAGCCAAAGTTGTTTTGGCCTGCACATCTATTTTTTCTTTGAAGCCAGTGAGGTAGCTCTGGTAAAGCGGGTTGGCATTCTCTGCTTGGGCGCAACAGATGCGCGGATAGCGGTCAATGAGACCGAGGTTGCCCATCAGGCGGAGGCCTTTGCCGAGCGCGCTCACATTGCCGAGGTTGCCGCCCGGGATGATTATCCATTCAGGCACTTGCCAGTCAAACTGCTGGACTATTTCAATTCCGACAGTCTTCTGCCCTTCAATGCGAAGCGAGTTCATGGAGTTCGCCAGATAAATATTATTATCTTGGCAAACTTGCTGAACGACTTTCATACAACCGTCAAAGTCAGTCTCCAGCGCCAAGACAAGCGCGCCATTGGCCAGCGGTTGGATGAGCTGGGCATGAGAAACTTTGCCCTTGGGCAAGAAAACGATAGACTGGATGCCGGCTGCGGCCGCATAGGCCGCGAGCGCGGCCGAGGTATCGCCGGTTGAAGCGCAAGCCACGGCAGAAACATTTTTGCCATCGGCAATCATTTGTTTCACGGCCGAGACAAGCACGGTCATGCCCAGATCCTTGAATGATCCGGTGTGGCTATTGCCGCACATCTTGATCCAAAGATCGGGTACGCCGATTATTTTGCCCAGGCGTTCGGCCCAGAAGAGGTTGGATCCGCCCTCGCACATGGAGACGATGTTTTCATTGTTTATGCCGGGCAGGACCCATTCTTTCTTGCCCCAGACACCGCTGCCATAAGGCCAGTCCGGTTTCATGTAGCGGGCATCAAAGATTGCTTTCCATTTTTCTCCTGAGTGCTTGCTCAGTTCTGTTTCATCATGCACGACCTCCAAGAGCGCGCCGCATTTCTTGCATTCATAAATGACTTCGTCCAGCGGATATTTTTCCCCACAACGATTGATACATTCAAACCAAGCTCGATAGGCCATTTTTGTTCCTCCTTTTATATATGGTTAAGTTGTTAAGTTACGATCAAAACCGGTTAAATTAGCTTATATAATTATAGAGAAAATGTCAAGCGAATAAATAACCAAATCTAATTTGACGAAACGGTTATTTATTGCTAAAATTAAATAATTATTTGAATTAATTTTTTTATTTCAAATCTATGTCAAAAAATCTGGAAAAAAGAGGATTTAACGCTCCCATTGCAGAGCCGAGCGCCAAACCTATAGAGATTACCACAGCCAAAATTAGCATTTTGGGCGTAGAAATAGCGCGCAATGCCGAGGTCGGACCGCGCGTGCCGCCAGCGGAGAATTTCCAAAATTTTTCCGTGGACAAATTTTCTTTGGGACTCCTGCAAACAATCGCCAAAGCCGAGTCCTTGGATCAACCCCTGCTTTTGGAGGGCGAGGCAGCGGTCGGGAAATCTCATACCATTGAATATCTGGCGCATCTGGCGAACCGCGAGGTCTACCGCATGTCTTTGAACGGCCAGACGGATACTACTGATCTGATTGGCAAGTGGACGCCTCGGACGGAGACTTTGCGGCAAAGGCTGGATGATCTGCTGAAGCATCCGGAGAAATGCCAGAGCGCCGTGGCGAGAGAGCTGATTGAAGAAAGGGCGAAGATCAAAAAAGTGCGCGGGGAAGAGAGCGCGCCGGAAAAAGAAAAACCAAAGATCGGCCTCACTCGCGAAGAGATGAGAATGATCGCAGAGAAAGAAGACATTGAAGTGCCGGAAGGCGACTGGGTCTGGCAAGACGGGGATATTCCGAAACAGATGAAGATGGGCGCCTGGTCGGTCCTGGACGAAGTGAATACTTGCGAACCGCAGATCCTCGTGCGCTTGAATGCTCTCCTGGAGCGCGGCGGCCAGCTCGTCCTGCATGAAGATGGATCCAAGGTGGTGAAAAGGCATGAAAATTTCCGCTTGTTTGCTACGGTCAATCCGCCTGGCGGCCGCTACAAGGGCCGAGTACCGCTTTCAGCCGAGTGGATTTCTCGCTGGAATTATCAGAATATCGGCAATCTGCCAAAAGACATCCGAGCGTCTCGCCTCATGGTCGCGGAGGGTGTCACTATGCCGGAAATCAAAGCTGAAGATCTGCCTTTTGTTACCCCCGAAGAGATAAAAAAAGATAAAACTTTAGCAGAGTATTATGGCCCGGAATGGGTGAGAGATCTATTTACCAAATATACCGAATTTGCGGAAAAGGCCAAAGAAATGGTGGAAAAGGGAGAACTGGCCAAAGATCAGCACCAGATTTTTGATTATGATCAGCGCGATGACTATCGTTTTCGAGAATATCTGAGAAAGTTCAGAGAGGAAGACAATATGAAAGAGGTGATTGGTGATGCCCTGGCTTATTGTTTTTATAATAAAATAAAAAGTCCGGCTGATAGGAAAAAACTCAAAGATGTGGCGGAAAAATTGATCAAAGTGGACGCGCCAAAAAATATTTCATCAGCCGAAGAAGGGCAAGAGAAGCCGTTGAATAAAATAAAAGCCGGCTTGACCGGACTATTGCCCAAAGATTTGAGAGATAAACTTTTTTAATTTTTTTGCCTATGCCCAAACTGCCATATTTTGAACGCCTACCTTCTGCTTCCAAAAATGACGAGCGCTCTCTTGAGATGGCTCGTCCTAGAAGAGGCGCGGTGGAAGAACTCCAGCTCACCCCCGAAGAGACGAAACATCTTGGCGATCTTTTGGATTTGGCCAAAGCTCAGGAGCAATCAGGAAATATCCCCGAAGCCATTCGCCTCTATATCCAAGTGAAAAATGAAGCCGAGGCCATCAAAGCCAAGCAAGACCAGGAAAAGAGGGGAACGAGAAGTGAAACCACCCTCAACTTGGAAGGCAAGGAAATTGAAATCAATGAAGAACTAAAACACTGGCAAGACTTCTACGCCAAAGAGGGTATAGACTGGATTGAATTGCCCAAGGAAATCAAATTAACCACAGAACAAAGAGAACAGCTGGAACAAGGCGCTCAAGCCCTCTGTCCGGATAAAGATTTTGAGAAACTCAAGCTCCTCATCATCCCGGCCAACCTGGCTGATACAGGAGATAACTATTCTAAACTCCACGAAAAGATGAGTGAGGGATACAAGGAAACTTTTCAATACTCCGATTTCAAGGCCGACGGCTCTTTCCCCGGCCTCAAGAACAAAAGCAACGAATTGAGGTTAATCCTCACGAAAGATATTCAAAACTTGGAAGACGACGAACTCTACAAATCCACCAAAGGCAAATCAGTAGACGCCCTGGAAGCTGATGGTGGTATTTTCCAATCAACCAACCTCCGCGGCCTAGACGCAGCCACTTACCTAGTATATCAGAGAGAATATTTTAAGAGAACAGCTAAACACTTAGACGAGAAAGGTTGGACCTGGCTTACAGAACACGAGCGGCCCGCCTCCGGCCGTGTGCCGTACGCTGATTGGTTTCCCGGCGTTAGTCGGCTCAGTTTCGGTGCTAGTTCGCCTGTTAGTCATAGTGGCGTTCTCGGGTGCCGCCTCTCCAGTAGTCTCGTAATTTAATATTTGAAGCTCTGAAATTTGGTTTGAGTTTTTGATATTTTTTTACAACACGGATTTGCGCGGATAAGATGATTATGTCGGAATGACAAAGAAATTGGGCTAATGAAGCCACTTTGATGAAGGTCGAAGATTGGTTCGCCCAAAACCAGTTTGCCAGCGCCAGAATCGGTTGAAAAAAGTAAATCAGCCGAGCGCGCGCCCAAATTGGCCATAAGAAAACGACTACAGTCGGTCTTTAGGGCGGGTCTCTGATGTCTATCGGGGTGCCGCCGAATAAAATACAGCGGGTTGATTTTGCGGAAACGCAAGATCGGTTCGCAGTGATAAGGACAAAGATCGGCTAAAGAGAGGCGGCCCGCCTCCGGCCGTGTGCCGAACGCTAATTGGAATCCCGACAATAGTCAGCTCAATTTCAATGCTAATTCGCCTGATAATCATAATGACAATCTCGGGTGCCGCCTCTCCAGTAGTCGCGTCAAGCTATCTCTTGGCTTTCAGATATTTGATCCAGCCACCAAGCATTTTGCCAATTTCCTGGAGCAGAGATTCCAGAGCGAGGTAGTCCTTGGTCTCAATAATTTTTGTCTCATAAGCCAAGCGGTAAAGCAATTTGAGAGTTTCATTTTGAGAATTGATTTTTAAGAGTTGATTTTCTTTCAGCGGATCGGGTAATTGATTGGCGGTGAAAATATCCGCCATAGAAGCAAGAATTAAAGATTCAATCTTTATTCCCAGAGAATATTTCTCGGTTTTGGGGAAAGATTTGATCAATTGATGCGTTTTCCGGTAAAGCAGAAAAAGCTTGTCAATCAAAGGTATATTAAGCTGATTGCCATGAAAAGAGTCCATAAAATTTATGATAAAATAATTAATTTGGAGAATATTTTTTCGGCTTGGAAAAATTTCCAATCAGGTAAAGCCGACAAAATAGCGGTGCAAGGGTTTAGGCATAATTTGGAGAATAATTTGTTCCGTCTGGCGGAAGATCTGAAAAACCGGCGCTATCGCCACGGCGGCTATGAAAAGTTTATTATAACCGATCCCAAGATTCGCATTATAAACAAAGCGGAAGCGCGCGATCGGATAGTCCATACGCTCGTTGCCCGAGAGCTGGAAGAGATCTATCAGCCGATATTTATTGTCAATTCTTACGCTTGCCAGCAAGGCCGGGGGATTCACAAAGCCTTGAAGGACTTGATTATCATGAGCCGCCGGCAAAGCGAGAATAATACAAAGAATTTTTGGTTTATCAAATGCGATGTCAGGAAATTTTTTGACAATATTGGCCATGAAGAATTGCTTTTGATTTTACAAAATAAAATCGCGGATAATGATTTTTTGCGGCTGCTCGCGGAAATCATCAAGAGCTATAGCCAAGCGCCCGGCCGGGGCTTGCCTTTGGGCAATTATACCAGCCAGTGGCTGGCGAATATTTATTTGAACGAGCTGGATTATTTTATCAAGCAGGAATTGAAAATAAAACATTATTTGTGCTATGCCGATGATTTCGTCATTATGGCTGAGAGCCGGGAAAGTTTGATGGCCAATTTGGCGCCCATTCAAGAATTTTTATGGCAAAAGCTTGGGCTCAAAACGCACGAAGACAAAATAATCGTAAAAAAGTATTCAGCCGGCATTGATTTTGTGGGTTATCGGGTTTTGCCGCATTATGTCGTCGTGAGAAAACGGTTTGCCAAAAGGATGTTAAAAAATTTGGACAAAACACATTTAGCTTGGCAGGCCGGCGAGCAAAGCTATCGCCAGTATTACGAAACGATTAATTCTTATCTCGGTTGGCTGGAGCATTCCGCCGGACACAAATTAACCAACAGGGTAATTTATCAATAAAATTGCAATTCTAGCAAAAAAGCGATATACTGAAATATAATTTTATGAGAGAAAAAAGCAGAAAATTTGAAGCAGCTAACCCGCCGGCCAGCGCGGAAATAGCCGAGCCGGAAATTTTGGATGTGGAATTAAAAGACCGATTGGAGCGCCTGCGGACTATGGGCCGAGTGATTGGCGATGATTTTGCCATGGGCGTAGAGGTAGGGCGCGAGCGAGGTTGGCGGTATATATTCAAGCCGGTCAATAAGATTGAAGTTGATCCCGTGGATGTGAAAGAAAAAGGCTTGGACTACTGCCTTGGCGTCATCGCCCACGAAGGGGCGCACCGCAAGATCTCGCGGACCGATTTTATTCCCAAAAAGATTTGGCAGGAAATGGGATTTTCTTATCTCATGAACGCGGTAGAAGATCCGCGCGTTAATAATTGGGTGCGGGGCAAGTACGACGGAGCGCGGGACTGGCTCTCGCGAGTCTATGCCGAAGATCTGCCGACCGAGGACCGGATTGACAGGAAAGCCAAGCAAAAATTAGGCTATACGCCCAAGCATATTCAATATGGCCTGGAGGTCATTCGTTATTGGCATCAAGGCGAATTTTCCGAGAGCCTGCCGGAAGATGTGGCCGAGGCGCTAAAAGATACCATTAAGTTTGCCGAGTTGGCCTACGAAACTCTGCCGGCCAAAGATCCGAAAGAGGAAGATATTGAGGAGCAAGCCAAAAATATGTACAAAATAGTTTATTCCGCTATTTGGCCGGAATATCAGAAACTGGTTGATCAGGCTTTTGAGGACGAAGCTTTGCGGCAAATGCTGAAGGAGATGATTGAAAAGGGCGAGATTGAGCTCGGGGAAGAGGGGAAGGGTGGAAACGGCGAACCTTTGCCCCTGGATCAAATGCCTGAAGATTTGCGCCGGCAATTGAAAAAGAAAATCAAGGAAAAACTGGAAGGTTTGTCCGAGGAAGAACGGAAGAAAATGGAAGAAAAAGCAGAGGCCAAAGCCGAAGAAGCTTTGGACGGACTGGAAACAGACTTGAATCAAGAAATCAAGGGCAAATTTTCTCCCCAGCCGGAGACCGTGGCCGAAGAAAAGGAAAGAAAAGAGGGGGAAGCCAAAGATCAGGCTGAGGCCAAAGAGCGGGCCAAGGAAATCAGAGAGGCCAAAAAAGAAATTGAGAAAAAATTGGAAGCGGAGAGAAGCGAGTATGATAAAGCTTTGGAAACAGTGAAGCCATATATAGACAAAGTGGCTGAAGATATCATGAATCTTTTCATTACCAAGCGTTTCCCGCACTTCAAGAAATCTTTTCCCGGCCAAAAATTACGCCTCAAGGGAGCGATGGAATGGCGGGCGACCAAGGAATACCGCGAGCTCTTTGAGCGCCGTTTGCCGACCGAGAGGCAGGATTACAATTTCTTGCTCCTGGTGGATCTCTCCGGATCCATGAGCGGTGAAAAAATACAAGAAACTTTCAAGGGCGCCGTGCTCTTTGCCGAAGCCTTGAATAGAGTGGCCGCGACTCTTGGCGGTCTCAAAGTGGCGATTCACGGCTTTCAGGACGAGCTGATCCCCTACAAGGATTTTGCTGAAGAGCTGGACGATGATTTGAGGCAAAAGATGAGTAGTATGAAACGAGAGGTGAGCAATCAGGGCGAACACAATAGGTCATCTTATAATAATGACGGCTATGCGCTCAAGGCAGCGGCGCAAATCCTGGAAGCGGGCAAGAGCCGGAATCAATTCCTCTTTGTCCTGTCCGACGGCCAGCCGGCCGAAGACAATACTCATCGTGTGCCGGAATACCAAGGACTTAGTCAGGAAGATGAATTGCGGTCAGTGATCAAGGATATATCACAAGCCGGCCAGCAGAAAATCTTGGGTATTGGCCTGGGGAAGGGCACGGAGCATGTGGCTGATTATTATCGGAATGATTTGCCCAATGTGGAAAATATTCCCAATGTGGATGTGAAAAAATTGTCCGAAGTCCTTGGCCAAAAACTAAAAGAATTGATAAAATAAGTTTTTAAAAATTATGATCACAGAAAAAAATCAAGACAAAGTGAGAAAGTTTTATGAAGTCATGGCCAAAATGCAGGTGCCGCCGGCCAAGAAGATCGGACTTTTGGCAGTGAAAAAAGAAACTTTGGCCGATGTCTCCGCCTTGGCGCCGAATCCCAATCTCGTCACTTCTTTTGACCTCACGCGCGAGACGGATAGCCAGGAGATGATAGAAGAGCTAGCTAAAACTATAACAGCCGGCCGTATTGCTCTCCTCTGCCTCCACGATTGGCTGGATCCCCAGATTTACAATCAGCTTTATCTTTTGTCCAAAAATGGACGGATGGAGTATCCTCGCCTAGAAGAAAGAATTTTTGTTCAAGCTACGAAAGAAGCGGTGATAATTTTGGTTTCTACTGACCGGGAATTGGAAAAATTGAATTATGATAATTTATTTGATTTGGTTGGCCTAGTAGAAAGGCTTTAATCCTTTTATTCCACCACTATGCGTGAAGCAAGAGAAAAAAGAAAGTTAAATACTACTGACTCCCTAGAAATGTCCCACCTCGCCTCCGCTGAAGCTTCGGCGGGCAGGCCCGCCTCCCTTGACCTCGCCCGTCGGGCCAGAAGCCGAGCCGAGGAGCTAGTCCTCACCCCCGAGGAGACGAAACACCTCGGCGACCTTTTGGATTTGGCCAAAGCCAAAGAGCAGTCCGGCGATATCCCCGAAGCCATTCGCCTCTACACCGAGGTGAAAACTGAAGCCGAGGCCATCAAAGCTCGCCAGGAGCATGAGAAGAAGGGTAGGGCGGGCGAGACCCTCCTTAATCTAGAAGGCAAGGAGATTAATCTTGAACAAGAGCTAAAATACTGGCAAGACTTTTACGAGAAGCAAGGCATAGACTGGGTAGAATTGCCCAAGGAGATCAAGCTCACCACAGAGCAAAAAGAACAATTGGAACAAGGCGCCCAGGCCCTTTGTCCAGATAAAAATTACGAACAACTTAAGCTCCTCATCATCCCAGCCAATCTGGCGGACACCGGCGAAAGATATACCCAATTGCATGAGAAGATGAGCCAAGGGTATACTGCGACAGGAACAGGCAGTAATTTTGACAATGATGGCGGTTTTGGCAGTCTCAAGAACAAGAGCAATGAATTAAGATTAATCCTCGTGAAAGATGTCCAAAACCTGGAAGACGACGAACTCTACAAATCCACCCAAGGCAAATCAGTGAATGACCTGGAATCTCCCGAAGGCATCTTTCAATCAACCAACCTCCGCGGACTGGACGCCGCCACTTATCTCGTCTACCAGAGAGAATATTTCAAGAGAACCGAAAAACACTTAGATGCTAGCGGCGCTACCTGGCTCACAGAACACAGCCGGCCCGCCTCCGGCCGTGTGCCGAACGCTGATTGGAGTCCCGGCAATAGTCAGCTCTATTTCAGTGCTCGTTCGCCTGATTTTCATTATGGCCATCTCGGGTGCCGCCTCTCCAGTAGTCTGGTTATTTAATATTTGAGACTCTGAAATTTGATTTGATTTTTTGATATTTTTTTACAACACGGATTTGCGCGGATTGTTGACGGATTCGCACGGATAAGATGATTATGTCAGTTCGATTTTTTTGTCATTTCGAGTGTAGCGTAGCGGAGCGAGAAATCTAGAACCACATTCATTGTCAAGAGATTGCCATTCTGAGTCCTGTTATTCACGGGAAAAACTCCGCGAATGATCCCGAGCCAGAAAGGAGGGCGTAGTTTTTTGTCTATCTATCTCCCTCTCTAAAGAGATAAAGAATATAAGCGCGCAGAGGTTTTTGCTTGTTTTTAGTCCCTATAATATACAATGCAGACAATCTATTGACGACTTTTATAAAAAGGTATAAAATAGATATTACCAAGCTAAATCAGTTATCCACAAGGAAATTTTGGCTAAATAGTAAGGAAAAATCATATGAGTAGACTTTTAAGCAATTCAAAGTATCGAAGCGGTTAAGTCGCCTTTCTTATGGTTTCTTATTGGCCGCTTCAAAAAGCGGTTTTTTGCTTTTTAGAGACGATTTTTCAAAAAATTGAAAAATCATCTGTGAAAGACAAGGTTTGAAATAGTTTTCCGGAGTACGTTAACAACTGAGTAGAATATATTTATTGTCTAGCAAATGTATTCTAAATAAACATTGCAATTAATTAAGAAGAACAAGAAAAATAATTTCTAAAATTCTTGTGGTCAACATTAAGGGCGTATGGTGGATGCC
>Ga0172379_10011701_pt1 | contig 10387 bp, 10 predicted proteins | sample GrowelOW334metaG_FD_119756 | JGI IMG/M metagenome (GOLD analysis project Ga0172379, IMG submission 119756) | Groundwater microbial communities from an aquifer near a municipal landfill in Southern Ontario, Canada - Groundwater well OW334 metaG | ecosystem: Environmental > Aquatic > Deep...
CCGGTGCCGCCGTCGTGACCGGAGATGAGTACGACGTCAGCGTGCGCCTTGGAGACGCCCGCGGCGACCGTGCCGACCCCGACCTCGGAGACCAGCTTGACGTGGACCCGCGCCGCCGGGTTGGCGTTCTTGAGGTCGTGGATCAGCTGGGCGAGGTCCTCGATGGAGTAGATGTCGTGGTGCGGCGGCGGGCTGATCAGCCCGACGCCGGGCGTCGAGTAACGGGTCCGGGCCACCCAGGGGTAGACCTTGTTGCCAGGCAGCTGGCCGCCCTCACCGGGCTTGGCGCCCTGCGCCATCTTGATCTGGATGTCGTCGGCGTTGGTGAGGTATTCGGAGGTCACCCCGAAACGGCCGGACGCGACCTGCTTGATCGAGCTGCGGCGCTCGGGGTCGTAGAGACGGTCGGGGTCCTCGCCACCCTCACCGGTGTTGGACTTGGCGCCCAGCCGGTTCATGGCGATCGCGAGGGTCTCGTGCGCCTCCTTGCTGATCGAGCCGTAGGACATGGCCCCGGTCGAGAAGCGCTTGACGATCTCGGAGACCGGCTCCACCTCGTCGATGGAGATCGGCTCACGCCCGGTGCTCTCGGCGTCCTTGAACCGCATCAGCCCGCGCAGCGTCATCAGCCGGCCGGACTGCTCGTCGACCGCCGCGGTGTACTGCTTGAAGACGTCGTAGCGCCCGGTGCGCGTGGCGTGCTGCAGCCGGAACACCGTGTCGGGGTCGAAGAGGTGCGGCTCGCCCTCGCGGCGCCACTGGTACTCGCCGCCGATCTCGAGCTCGCGGTGGGCGGGCAGGATCCCGCCGCGGGGGTACGCCGTGGCGTGGCGACGCGCAACCTCCTCGGCGACCGTGTCCAGGCCCATGCCGCCCAGCTTGGAGGTGGTGCCGGTGAAGTAGCGGTCGACGAGGTCCTGGGAGAGCCCGATGGCCTCGAAGATCTGCGCGCCCGTGTAGGAGGCGACGGTGGAGACGCCCATCTTGGACATCACCTTGAGCACGCCCTTGCCGAGGCCCTTCACCAGGTTGGCGACGGCCTGCTCGGGCGCGGCCTTGACGTAGTAGCCCTCACGGGCGAGGTCCTCGACGGACTCCATCGCGAGGTAGGGGTTGACCGCGGCGGCGCCGTAGCCGACGAGCAGGGCCACGTGGTGGACCTCGCGCACGTCACCGGCCTCGACCAGCAGGCCGACCTGGGTGCGGGTCTTCTCGCGGACCAGGTGGTGGTGGACGGCGCCGGTGAGCAGCAGCGACGGGATCGGGGCCAGCTCGGCGGTCGAGTGACGGTCGGAGAGCACGATGATCCGGGCGCCCTCGGCGATCGCCTGGGACACCTCGGCGCAGATCTCCTCGATGCGGTGGGCCAGCGCCCCGCCGCCGCCCTCGACCTCGTAGAGGCCGCGCGCGACGTGGGTGATGAAACCGGGCATGTCGCCGTCACGGTTGATGTGACGGATCTTGGCGAGGTCGTCGTTGGAGATCACCGGGAACGGCAGCACGACCTGGCGGCACGACGCGGGCGTCGGGTCGAGCAGGTTGGCCTCGGGCCCGATGGTGCCGTTGAGCGAGGTCACGAGCTCTTCGCGGATCGCGTCCAGCGGCGGGTTGGTGACCTGGGCGAAGAGCTGGCTGAAGTAGTCGAACAGCAGCCGCGGCCGGTCGCTGAGCGCCGCGATCGGGGTTTCGGTGCCCATGGAGCCGAGCGGCTCTCCCCCGGTGTTGGCCATCGGGGTGAGCAGGACCCGCAGCTCCTCCTCGGTGTAGCCGAAGATCTGCTGGCGGCGGGTGACCGACGCGTGCGTGTGGATGATGTGCTCGCGCTCGGGGATGTCGTTGAGGTGGACCAGGCCGGCGTGCAGCCACTCGCCGTAGGGGTGCTCCGAGGCGAGCTCGCTCTTGATCTCCTCGTCCTCGATGATCCGGTGCTCGTCGGTGTCGACGAGGAACATCCGGCCCGGCTGGAGCCGGCCCTTGCGGACGATGGTCGCGGGGTCGAGGTCGAGCACGCCGACCTCGGAGGCGAGCACGACGAGGCCGTCGTCGGTCACCCAGTAGCGCGAGGGGCGCAGGCCGTTGCGGTCCAGGACCGCGCCGATCTGCGAGCCGTCGGTGAACACGACGCAGGCCGGGCCGTCCCACGGCTCCATCACGGCGGAGTGGAACGCGTAGAAGTCGCGGCGCTGCTGCTCCATCTCGGTGTGGTTCTCCCACGCCTCGGGGATCATCATCAGCACGGAGTGGGGCAGGCTGCGCCCGCCCATGTGGAGCAGCTCGAGCACCTCGTCGAACGACGCGGAGTCGGAGGCACCGGTGGTGACGATCGGGTAGAGCCGCTCGAGGTCGCCGGGGATCACGTCGGAGGCCAGCAGCGCCTCACGCGCTCGCATCCAGTTGCGGTTGCCCATCACGGTGTTGATCTCGCCGTTGTGGGCGATGAACCGGAACGGGTGGGACAGCGGCCAGCTCGGGAACGTGTTGGTCGAGAACCGCGAGTGGACGACGGCGAGGGCGGAGGCCACGCGCTCGTCGAGCAGGTCGGGGTAGAAGCTGTCGAGCTGCTCGGTGGTCAGCATGCCCTTGTAGGCGAGGGTGCGCGACGACAGCGAGGGGAAGTAGACCTGGGTGTCGCGCTCGGCGCGCTTGCGCAGGCAGAACGCCATCCGCTCCAGCGACATGCCGGCGACGCGCTGGCGCGCCCCGGCGACGAAGAGCTGGCTGAAGGCGGGCATCACGCCGAGGGCGGTGGCCCCGAGGATCGAGGGGTCGGTGGGTACGTCGCGCCAGCCGAGGACCGCGAGGCCCTCGTCGGCGGCGATCTCCTCGATCCGGCGGCGGGTCTCGGCGACCTGGGCGTCGTCACCGGGCAGGAACGCCGTACCGACGGCGTAGGCGTGGGCCGGGGGGAGGTCGAAGTCGACAACCGCCCGCAGGAACGCGTCGGGCACCTGCATCAGGATGCCCGCACCGTCGCCGGAGTTGGGCTCGGCGCCGGCGGCACCGCGGTGCTCGAGGTTGCGCAGCGCTGTCAGCGCCTTCGCCACGATGTCGTGGCTGGCCTCCCCGGTGAGTGTCGCCACGAAAGCGACGCCGCAGGCGTCGTGCTCGTTGCGGGGGTCGTAGAGACCCTGGGGCGGCGGGAACGCGTGCGTATAGGGCACTGGGTTCTCCCGTCGTCGTCGTGTGCAGAACGACGCCTGCACTTGTGGGCGCAAGGGACGACATTGGCCCACGCGGCGGAGCCTTGAGATTACCACCCGGTTACGTCCGTGAGCAGCCGGAGGCTGTCCGGTGGACGGTCGGGTGGCGGTCAGGTGGCGGTCAGGTGGTGGCGTCCTCGGAGGTCTCGGGTGGCGCCTTGCCGGTCCCGGCGTCGGGCGTGGTCGCCGCGGGAGCGTCGTCGGCCACGGACGCCGGGTCGGCGAGCGGCTCGTGGCCCTCGCGATAGACGGTCTCCTCGCGGCCGGGGTGGCGCCGCAGGCTGACCACGAAGTAGATCGCCGCCGCCACGAACAGCACGATCGAGACCCACACGTTGAACCGCAGGCCACCGACGTCGTCGAGCTCCACGGTGTCGATCCGGAGGTACTCGATCCAGCCGCGGCCGGCCGTGTAGGCCATGACGTAGAGCGCGATCACGCGCCCGTAGCCCAGCTTGAAGCGCCGGTCCGCCCAGATGACCAGGCCGAACGCGCCGAGGTTCCACACGCATTCGTAGAGGAACGTCGGGTGGAACGTCGTGCCCGCGGGGTAGGTCTGGCCCGAGGGGTAGTTGTCGGGGTCGATCTCGAGACCCCAGGGCAGGTCGGTGGGCCGGCCGTAGAGCTCCTGGTTGAACCAGTTGCCCCAGCGGCCGAGCGCCTGCGCGACCAGCACGCCGGGTGCCATCGCGTCGAGCGCCGGGAGCAGGCGGATGCCCTTGAGGCGCGCCCCGATGTAGACGCCGAGCGCGCCGAGGGCGACGCCGCCCCAGATGCCGAGCCCGCCACGCCACACGTAGAGGGCGGTGACCGGGTTGTTGCCGTCGCCGAAGTAGAGGCCGCTGTCGGTCAGCACGTGGTAGAGCCGGGCCCCGACCAGGCCGAACGGCACCGCCCAGATCGCGAGGTCCTGGACGTCGCCGGGCCGGCCTCCGCGGGCGACCCAGCGCCGCTCACCGATCCAGATCGCGACGATGATGCCGAGGATGATCGAGAGCGCGTAGCCGCGCAGCGGCACCGGACCGACGTACCAGACCCCGGTGTCGGGGCTGGGGATCGTGAGGGTCGTGATCGTCATCAGGGTGGACACGTCAGCTCTCCTTGCCGAGCAGGGTGCGGATGTCGGCAGCGAACTGCGCCTGCGAGGTGTACTGGCTCCAGTAGACCGGAGCCTGGTCGGAGTCGTCGATCCCGGTGATCTGGGTGCTGTGCCCGCCGAGGTCGTAGCCACCACCGGGCAGCTCGGAGCCGTCGCTGACATAGACGGCGAGAGGCTCGCCGGCAGCGATGATCGACTCGATGTCGCCGGTCAGGCCGATGAAGGAGGGGTCGTAGCGGTCGAGGTAGCTCCGCAGCGCGCTCGGGGTGTCCCGCGTGGGGTCGGTGGTCACGAAGACCACGTCGACCTCCTCGCGCTCCTGCTCGTCGAGGCGGTTCATCGCCCCGGCCAGCGATGCCATGACGGTCTGGCAGATGTCGGGGCAGTTGGCGTAGCCGAAGAAGACCAGCGTGAGGCGCTTGTCGGTGTCGGCCGCCAGCGAGTAGGGCTCGCCCTCGGTGTCGGTCAGCGCGACGTCAGGCGCCGGGAGCGGGTTGTCGAGCATGGTGCCGGCGAAGTCGTCGCCCGCCTGCTCGTCACCGCCGCAGCCGACCAGGGCGACGAGCAGGAACAGGGCGGCCGCGACCCGGAGAGCCGCTCTAGCCACGGCGTACGCCGGCCGCGAGGTCCTCGGTGAGCGCGGCGAGCGCCTTGAGACCGGCGGCGCGGTCGTCGTGGTCGAGCAGCGCGCGCACGAACGCCGAGCCGACGATCACGCCGTCGGCGTAGGACGCCACCTCGGCGGCCTGCTCGCCGTTGCTCACGCCCAGCCCGACCCCGATCGGCAGGTCGGTGGTGGCGCGGGTGCGGGCCACGAGGGGGCCGGCCAGGTCGCTGGTCGTGGTGCGGGCACCGGTGACCCCCATGACCGCGGTGGCGTAGACGAACCCGCGGCAGGCCGCGGTGGTCATCGCGATCCGCGCGTCGGTGGACGACGGTGCCACCAGGAAGATCTTGTCGAGGCCGTGCTCGTCGGCGGCAGCGATCCACTCCGGAGCGCTGTCGGGCGTCAGGTCGGGGGTGATCAGGCCCGCTCCCCCGGCCGCGGCCAGGTCGGCGGCGAAGCGGGGCACTCCGTAGCGCTCGACGGGGTTCCAGTAGGTCATGACCACCGTGGGGATGCCGGTGGCGGCGACCGCCTCGACGGTGCGCAGCACGTCGGCGGTGCGGACCCCGCGTTCGAGTGCCTGCTGGGCGGCAGCCTGGATCGTGGGGCCGTCCATCACGGGGTCGCTGTAGGGCAGGCCGATCTCGATCACGTCGCATCCGGAGTCGACCAGGCAGCGCAGCGCCTCGATGCCGCCGGCGACGTCGGGGAAGCCTGCGGGCAGGTAGCCGACGAGGGCGGCGCGGCCCTCGGCCTTGGCCGCGGCGAACGCAGTCGCCGTGGAGTTGGTGGTGTTTGTCATAGGTCGAACCACTCCATGGCGGTCTCCATGTCCTTGTCGCCGCGGCCGCTGAGGTTGATCAGGATGGTCGCGTCGGGGCCCTTCTCGGCGGCGAGCCGCTCGGTCAGGCGCAGCGCGCCGGCGACCGCGTGGGCGGACTCGATGGCGGGGATGATCCCCTCGGTGCGACTGAGCAGCGCCAGCGCGTCCATGGCCTCGGCGTCGGTGACCGGGGTGTAGGTGGCGCGGCCGGTCTTGGCGAGGTGGGCGTGCTGCGGCCCGACCCCCGGGTAGTCGAGGCCGGCCGAGATCGAGTGGGACTCGATGGTCTGGCCGTCCTCGTCCTGGAGCACGTAGGTGCGGGCGCCGTGGAGCACCCCGCTGTCACCGGCGTGGATGGTGGCCGCGTGGCGCCCGGTCTCGACACCGTCGCCACCGGGCTCGAAGCCGTGGATCTCCACGCTTTCGTCGTCGAGGAACGCCTGGAACAGCCCGATCGCGTTGGAGCCGCCCCCGACGCACGCGGCGATCACGTCCGGCAGCACGCCGTACTGCTCGAGGCACTGGGCGCGCGCCTCGTCGCCGATCCCGCGGGCGAAGTCGCGCACCATGCTCGGGAACGGGTGGGGCCCCGCGGCGGTGCCGAAGAGGTAGGCGGTGTGGTCGACGCTCGCGACCCAGTCGCGCAGGGCCTCGTTGATGGCGTCCTTGAGCGTGGCGCTGCCGCTGTCGACCGAGATCACCTTGGTGCCCAGGAGGTTCATCCGGGCGACGTTGAGCGCCTGGCGCTTCACGTCGACGGCACCCATGTAGACGGTGCAGTCGAGCCCGAAGTAGGCCGCCGCGGTGGCGCTGGCGACGCCGTGCTGGCCGGCGCCGGTCTCGGCGATGACCCGCTGCTTGCCCATGCGCTTGGTCAGCAGCGCCTGGCCGAGCACGTTGCGGATCTTGTGGGCGCCGGTGTGGTTGAGGTCCTCGCGCTTGAGCAGGATGCGGACCCCGACCTGGTCGGAGAGCCGGCGCGCCTCGTAGAGGCGGCTCGGGGTGCCGGCGTAGTCGCGGCAGATGGTCTCGAAGCTGTCGACGAAGACGGGGTCGGCCATGGCGTCCTGCCAGGCTTCGGTCAGCTCGTCCAGCGCGGCGACCAGGGCCTCCGGCATGAACCGGCCGCCGAAGTCACCGAACCAGCCGCGCTCGTCGGCGTCGAAGCGGGACCGCTCCGGTGGTGTGGCCGGTGGTGTGGTCATGCCTGGACTCCTGTCATCGCCGCGACCGCCTCGCGCGGCGCGCCGTCCTTGACCAGGGCCTCGCCGACGAGGACCGCACGGGCACCCTCGGAGACGAAGCGCTTGACGTCGGTTGGTCCCGAGATGCCCGACTCGGCCACGAGGACGCGGTCGTCGGGGACGAGCGGCGCCAGTCGACCGAACGTGGTGTCGTCGACGGCGAGGGTCTTGAGGTTGCGGGCGTTGACGCCGACCAGCTCGGCACCGAGCGCGACCGCGCGCTCGGTCTCGGCCTCGTCGTGCACCTCGACCAGCACGGTGAGGCCCAGCTCGCGGGCCTCGTCGTAGAGACGGCGCAGGGTGTCGTCGTCGAGGGCGGCGACGATCAGCAGCACCAGGTCGGCGCCGGCCGCACGCGCCTCGACGACCTGGTAGCTGGTCACCACGAAGTCCTTGCGCAGCAGGGGTGTCGCGACCGCGGCGCGGACCGCCCGCAGGTCGGCGAGGCTGCCGCCGAAGCGACGCTGCTCGGTGAGGACGCTGATCGCGGCGGCACCGCCGGCGGCGTACTCGGACGCGAGGACCGCGGGGTCGGGGATGTCGGCCAGGTCGCCCTTGCTGGGGCTGCGGCGCTTGACCTCGGCGATGACGCTGGACCCGGCAGACCGGAAGTGCGGCATCGGGTCGCGCGGCGCGTCGACGTCGGCGAGCGCCGCGCGGACGTCGGCCAGCGGGAGCGCCGCCTCGCGCTCGGCGAGGTCGATCCGTACGCCGTCGACGATGTCGTCGAGCACGGACATGGGTTCCTCCAGGAGCGGGGCGGCACGGACCAGGATCGAGGTGAAGTGTTGCTTCGAGTCTGTCACGCAAGACGTTATGGTCCTGACAGCGGTCACTCCTCTGGACCGGACTACGTCGAAGGGACTCTCCAATGAGCTACGGACAGCCGCCACCGCCGCCGCCGCAGTACGGCGCACCGCAGCCGGGCTACGGCGCTCAGCCGCCCAAGAACTCCGTGATGGCAGTCATCGGCCTGGTGCTCGGCATCATCGGCGCCATCCCCTGCTCTGGGGCTGCTTCATCTTCTCCATCGGCGGCGTGATCCTGGGCCTGCTCGGCAAGAAGGACGTGCGCGAGTCCAACGGCGCCAAGAAGGGCGAGAACCTCGCCCAGTGGGCCTTCATCCTCGGCCTGGTCGGCATCGCGCTGGGCATCGTCTACTGGATCCTCGTGGGCACCGAGGTCATCGACCTGTCCTACGACAGCTCGTTCGGTAACTGAGGCAAACGGGCTCGAGGCGCCGCTTCGGCGGCGCCTCGTGCCTAGGGCGCGAGCCAGGAGCCGGAGAGGTTCCTGAGCACGGTGAAGACCGCCAGGAGCGCCACCACGGTGACCGCGGTCCGGCTCACCAGGGCCATCGGGATCGCCCGGTGATGACCGCGCCAGCGGTCGACCGCCCACACCGCCAGCCCGGCCAGGATGAACGGCAGGGCCACGATGAAGGCCAGGTTGCTCGACGCGGCGTCGACCAGCTGGAAGTTGGTCAGGTCGTTGACCGATCGCAGGCCGCCGCAGCCGGGGCACCAGAAGCCCATCGCCGCGCTGGGGCAGAAGCCCCAGCTCGCTTGGGCGTGCGGGTCACGGAAGTGCAGTGCCACCGTGGCGGCACCGAGCGCGCCGATCGTGCCGACCGGCGCAGCCATCCGCTGCCACCGGGTGCGCGGCGGCGAGGCGAGGGCGACGGGCGGCGCCAGCGGCGTGTGGGTCAATGTGCCGGCCCGTGCAGACCGAGCTTGCCCATCACCGCGAACAGCACACCGGCCGCGACGGTGATCGCGACGCCGACCCAGAACACGGGGTAGCTGATCGGGTCGAGCATCAGGCCGATCGCCCCCACCACGAAGCCGACCAGTCCGACGACCACGGCCGTCCAGGCGGCCGGGGTGTTGCCGTGGTTGTCAGACATGTGTGGGCTCCTTGCGGGGGTGGCGTCAGGTACGTCGGTGCGATGCGGCACCAGTGTATTCAGATTGTCAGCGCGTGGGGTCGTGACCCTCGTCGATCGCCTTCCAGAGGTCCAGGCTGGACGGCTCCTCGGCGGGCTGGGCCGGTGACTGGGGGAGCCCCTGCTCCCCCGGCGCGTCGTAGCGGGTGCCCATCTCGGGCCACTGCGGCACCTTCCGGACGGCCTGGAGCGTGGCGAGGACCGAGACCAGGGCGCAGGCCAGTCCGACCCAGAACCAGCGGGTGTGGTCGACGTCGATGTTGTCGAAGCCCGCCCGCGCGAAGTCGTCACGCAGGGACTCGGCCGCGGAGAAGAACCCGGTCACGTGGGTCACCAGGGTGCCGAGCGCGGCGACCGCGCCGAGTACGGCGACCACTCGGCGTACCCGACCGCGGGAGACGAGGACGACACCCCAGCTGGCCAGGACCACCAGCGCCAGGGCGGTGGCGAGCGGGACGCTGGCGCCCGTCGCGGTGGCGACGAAGGCGCTACCGGCGCCCTCCGAGCCGGCGTCGGCGACCACCCAGGTCTGGTTGCCGCCGACCGCGGCCCCCACGCCCGACGCGAGCCCGAGGAGGACGACCGGCCCGAAGCTGCCCCTGGACTCTCGACCGTCAGACACTCGTGGGTCCGGGGAGCAGGTCGGCGTCGAAGCAGGTGTGGTCGCCCGTGTGGCAGGCCGCGCCCTCCTGGTCGACCTTGACCAGCAAGGTGTCGCCGTCGCAGTCGAGGCGGACCTCCTTGACCCACTGGACGTGGCCGGAGGTGTCGCCCTTGACCCAGTACTCACGCCGCGAACGGCTCCAGTAGGTCGCGCGGCCGGTGGTGAGGGTGCGCTGCAGCGCCTCGTCGTCCATCCACCCGAGCATCAGCACCTCGTGGGTGTCGTACTGCTGGACCACGGCCGGCACCAGCCCCTCGGCGTTGCGCTTGAGCCGGTCGGCGATGGCGGGGTCGAGAGACATGGGACCAGTATCCCTCGCAGGTGCCGGACAACGTCATACGACCTGCGACTCCCCGAGGGCTCGGAACGGATGACGTCCCGCGGCAGGAGGAGCTACGCGGACCCGTGCTGGGAGACCCACGATGCGTGGAGCCCGGCGTAGACGCTGCCGGCCTCGGCCACGAGCGCGCTGTGGTGGCCGCGCTGCACGATCCGGCCCTGGTCGACGACCACCACCTCGTCGGCGGCCTCGGCGGTGGAGAGGCGGTGGGCGATGGTGACCGACGTACGGCCGCTCATCAGGCGCTCGAGCGCCCGCCCGATGCGCATCTCGAGCTGGGGGTCGACGGCGCTGGTGGCCTCGTCGAGCACCAGCAGGTCGGGGTCGGCCAGGTGGGCGCGCAGCAGGGCGACCAGCTGGCGCTCCCCCGCCGACAGCGACTCACCGCGCTGGCCGACCGACGTGTCGAGGCCGCGCGGCAGGCCGGTCACCCAGTCGGTGAGTCCGAGCTCCTCGGCGCTGGCG
>Ga0172379_10011702_pt1 | contig 10386 bp, 8 predicted proteins | sample GrowelOW334metaG_FD_119756 | JGI IMG/M metagenome (GOLD analysis project Ga0172379, IMG submission 119756) | Groundwater microbial communities from an aquifer near a municipal landfill in Southern Ontario, Canada - Groundwater well OW334 metaG | ecosystem: Environmental > Aquatic > Deep...
CTAAATTACGGCGGCAGGACTGAGATCATTGATGCGGTGCGCAAGATCGTAGAAGACGTGAAGAGCGGTGTATTGAATGCGGATGAGGTAGACGAGGCGGCGTTTTCCCGTTACCTATATACGCGCGACCTGCCTGACCCGGACCTTTTAATAAGAACGTCCGGAGAGTTCAGGCTTTCGAACTTTTTACTTTGGCAGGTCTCTTATTCCGAGATTTACATAGTTGACAAGTACTGGCCGGATTTTGATGGTAGTGATCTTAAGGAGGCCGTTCGGGAGTACGGCAGGAGAGAAAGGCGTTTCGGTGGATAACGGATCGTTTGCAAAAAGGGTATTAAGCTCTGTACTCATACTATCGCTGGCCGCGCTCACGATATTCTTCTTTCCGAATTGGGTATTCTCTCTTTTGGCGTCCATAATGATCGGGCTTGGATTGTATGAATTTTTTAATATAGTGGACAAGAAGGGCATATTCGTATACAGGTATTTCGGCATAATAATAGGCATGCTCGTACCCATCATCATATATTTTCAGATGGGTATCGAAGGATATTTCACTCTCGAACCTTTCTTTATAGTGATAGCATGTTTCTTCATATTCGTCCTGCAGTTCATCAAGAGGGACAGCACGAACGCTCTGGCCAGCGTCTCGGTAACTATGTTCGGGCTCTTGTACATCGCGTGGCTATTCTCATTCCTTATTAAGATAAAATTCCTGCCGGACGGCGCTCTCCTGGTCTCTTTCCTTATATTGGTAACTAAGATGGGGGATGTGGGGGCTTATTTAGTCGGTGGCGCTATTGGAAAACATAGCCTGATACCCCGCATAAGCCCAAAGAAGACGGTAGAGGGGACTATAGGCGGACTTATATTCAGTCTCGTTACCGCGATAATTTGCAAATCATTTCTTCCAAGTTTTCCTTATGGCCACCTTATTACGCTGGGTATATTGCTCGGCATCCTGGCGCTAGTCGGAGATCTTGCCGAGTCGCTCTTGAAGAGGGATTGCGGTGTCAAAGATTCCGGAAATACCATATCCGGTTTCGGAGGGGTCCTGGATATCATCGACAGCCTTATATTCACCGCCCCGATATTCTATTTCTACATAGTGGTGCTGATGAAATGATCAGAAAAATAGCCATTCTCGGTTCGACCGGTTCGATAGGCGTGAACGCCCTGGATGTCATCTCCCGTTTCACCGGAGGCAAATTTGAGGTAGTCGCTCTTTCAGCCGATACCAATATAAAGTTATTGTCGCAACAATCGCGCCGATTCCGTCCAAAGGTGGTGTCGGTGAGTGATCCTGAGCTCGTTAATAGTCTGGAAAAGCAGGTGCCTCGTTCTACAAAGGTCCTATCCGGCACAGACGGCCTTAATGCGATCGTGTCGAGGAAAGATGTAGATACGGTCGTCTTTGCAATAAGCGGCAGCGCGTGCCTGATGCCGCTCGTGACGGCCATAAAGAACAGGAAGCGTATAGCTCTGGCGAATAAAGAGTCTATCGTCAGCGCCGGGGAGATCGTGATGCGCCTAGCGCGCAAATACGGCGTCAATATAATACCTATAGACAGCGAACATAGCGCCATATTTCAATGCCTAGAAGGAAGGATGGAGGCTCTCAGGAAGGTATATCTTACCGGATCAGGCGGGCCGCTATTGAACTTGCCCGCAAAGAAGTTCAACGGACTTTCTCAGAAGTTCATTCTGAAGCATCCCCGGTGGCGTATGGGCAAGAAGATCTCGATAGATTCGGCTACCATGATGAATAAGGGGCTTGAAATTATTGAGGCGAAGTGGCTCTTCGATCTTGATCAGAGCGCCATAGAGGTCTTGATCCATCCTGAAGCGATAATACATTCGATGGTCGAACTTGTTGACGGCTCGGTATTTGCTCAGCTTGGTGTGCCCGATATGCGACTGCCGATCCAGTATGCGATCACATACCCGTCCCGCTTTAAGGGAATAGTGAAGCGGCTCGACTTTTCGGAAAATCCCGAGCTTACATTCCGCAGGCCCGATATGGATAAATTTCCGTGTCTTGGCCTTGCCCGCAAGGCGCTGAAAGCCGGAGGGGCCGATCCTGCGGTACTTAACGCAGCCGATGAAGAGGCGGTCAAGTGTTATCTTGAAGGAAGGATCAAATTTTCGAGTATACCGTGCGTCATAGAAAAAGTGCTGGGGCGGTATAAGAGATCATATAAGGAAGAAGTTACCATAAACGATATCTTAGATGCCGAGAGATGGGCTAAAGAGGAGGCTAGAAGACTTTGCTATCATTGATATATTTTTTATTCGTATTGAGCATTCTTATAATGATCCATGAGTTCGGACATTTTATCGTTGCTAAGAGGCTTGGTGTGCGGGTCGAAAAATTCTCCCTCGGTTTCGGGCCTAAGGTGTGGAGCATAAAACGCGGCGATACAGAATATCTTCTCTCGGCAGTGCCGCTGGGAGGATACTGTAAGATGTCGGGTGACGAACCCGGAGAAAAGCTGACGAGCCAGAAGTGGGAATTCCTTTCCCGAAGCGCTTTCGATCGTTTTCTCATAATATTCGCGGGCCCTTTCTTCAACTATGTTCTTGCTTTCCTCATATTCTCTTTCATATTCATGTTCGGCAATCCCACTCTTACGACCGAAGTGGGCAACCTGCTGAAAGACTATCCCGCGCAGTCTGCGGGTATACGCATAGGCGATAAGATCACGGCTATCGACGGGAAGAGCGTAAAGTATTGGGAAGATATGACGGCCATAATCCATAAGCATGCCGAAGGCCCGATAAAGCTTTCGCTCGTGAGGGATGGCAAAGCTTCCGATATCGAAGTGAAGCCGATAATTCGTGAAACTAAAGATATATTCGGCAACGAGACGAGATTGGCGTTGATCGGAGTGGCGCCTTCGCAAAAAATAGAGAATGTCAGATACGGATTCTTCCAGTCTTTCGGGCTGGGGTTTAAAAAAGTGGTAGACCTGACCGTGCTCACCTACAAAGCGCTTTATTCGGTATTGATCGGCAGGATATCCGTAAAAGAATCGATGACAGGCCCAATAGGTATATTCGTTATAACGGGCCAGGCGGCAAAGATGGGCATGATATACATATTCCATCTCATGGCGATACTGAGCGCGTCGTTGGCGATATTCAACCTTCTTCCGTTCCCGGTCCTCGACGGCGGCCATATAATATTTCTTGCGATAGAGAAACTTCGCGGCAAACCCCTGTCCATAAGGACGCAGGAGTATGTAGCCAACTTCGGTGTAGCGGTGCTCATACTGCTCACCGTATTCATATTTTATAATGACATTGTAAAATTCCAGATAGTCGAAAATATTATGAAGCTTTTTAAACGGTAAAAGATGATCAAAAGAAAAAAGACAAGAGTCATAAATGTAGGCGGAGTAAGGATCGGAGGGGCGAATCCCATCGCTATCCAGTCGATGACAAATCATCCGACCTCGGACGTAGTCAAGACGGTAGCGCAGATAAAAGCTCTTACGAACGCCGGATGCGAGATAGTCAGGGTCGCGGTGAAGAGTGAATCTGACGCGTGCGCGATCAAGCAGATAAAACGCCGCATCGGTATACCTATCGTAGCGGATATCCATTTCGATCATAGGCTGGCGCTTCTGTCCATAAAGAACGGCGCAGACAAGATACGGCTTAACCCAGGCAATATTAGAGGGAGAGACGAGATAGTCTCCGTGATCAAAGCGGCAAAGAGCCGAGGGGTCCCGATCAGGATCGGCGTAAACTCCGGTTCTCTCGAAGGCAGAAGACTTGCCGGCCTTTCTCAGGGTCTTGTCCGATCGGCCGTTGGTTACGTCAAACTGTTTGAAGAGCTCCGTTTTCGTGATATAATTTTATCCCTCAAGGGGTCAGATGTCGTTTCTACGATAGAAGCGTACAAAAAAGTATCCGGCATTTGCGACTACCCCCTACATTTAGGCATAACGGCTTCCGGTCCTTATGATACGGGCATAGTCAAGTCTTCCATTGGGATAGGCGCGCTTCTTGCCGAGGGCATAGGCGACACTATAAGAGTGTCGTTGACCGCGGATCCCGTAGATGAAGTGACGGTAGGAAGGACGATATTGAGCTCTCTCAACATCAGGCGATTCGGGCCGGAGATATTATCATGCCCGACTTGCGGCCGTTGCCAGGTCGATCTGATCGCCATAGTGAACGGGCTTCAGAAAAAACTTTCGTCGATGAGAGATAAAAATAGATTCAAGACGACTACCATAGCTGTGATGGGGTGCGAGGTGAATGGCCCGGGGGAGGCGAAAGAAGCTGACATAGGGGTCGCTTTCGGGAAGAATTCAGGGATGCTTTTTAAAAAGGGTAAAATAATCAGGAAGATAGCGTCTAAGAACGCTATCATGGAAATACTGAAGAATCTATAGTAGATCTTCGGTGAATATAAAAAATAATTCGATCAATATACGGAGCTACTTATGAGATGGAGCGAAGCACTTATACCAACACTTAAAGAGGACCCTCAGGATGCCGAGGTTATAAGCCATAAGCTGATGGTTCGCGGCGGCTTTGTGCGGAAGCTTTTTTCGGGGGCGTATTCGTATCTGCCGCTTGGATTGCGGGTTCTCTCTAAGGTCAAGCGCATTATAAGGGAAGAGATGGATGCCGTCGGAGCGCAGGAAGTCCTTCTGCCCGCGATACATCCGCCTGAGATATGGAAAAAGACGGGGCGTTACGACATACTAGGGCCCGTACTCATAAAGTTCAAGGACAGGCACGGCAGGGAGCTTGTGCTGGGCCCGACTCACGAAGAGATAATCACCGACCTCGTAGCGAATAATGTGAGATCCTATAAAGATCTTCCGCAGATGCTATATCAGATACAGACCAAATTCAGGGACGAACCGCGCCCGAGATTCGGGGTCATGCGCACATCCGAGTTCATAATGAAAGATGCGTACAGTTTTGACCGTGATGTCGAGGGCCTCGAAAAGAGTTACAAAAAAATGTATGAAGCCTATTGCAGGATATTCCAGAGATGCGGACTGCCGTATATACCTGTCATGGCGGATCCCGGGATGATGGGAGGGAATGTCTCGCATGAATTTATGGTATTGAGCGAAGCGGGCGAAGACCTCATAGCGATATGCGATAAATGTAAATACGCCGCTTCTACAGAAGTTGCTAAGTGTGATATGGGCCAGTGGCAAAGGGCCGAGGGTCTCAAAGAGGAGAAGCTCCCGATCAAGGAAGTAAGCACTCCGGGAGTGTCGACCATCGAGAAAGTGGCAGCCCTTTTAAGCGTTCGGCCTTCGAAGCTCGTAAAGACCCTTATATACAAAGCCGATGGCAATGTGATAGCGCTTCTCTTGCGTGGAGACCTTGACGCTAACGAAGCCAAGATGAAAAATTATCTTAAATGCTCGATCCTTGAGCTTGCTGACGAGAAAGTCGTTTTGCTTGCTACCGGGGCGCCGATGGGATTTGCCGGCCCGGTAGGACTTAAAGGCGCGCGTATCCTGGCTGACAATAGTGTAAAGGATATGGTAAATTTTATCACGGGCGCCAATAAGATGGACATGCATCTTTTGAACGTCAATAGCGGAAGAGACTTTGCTTTGACCGAATACGGAGATTTCAGGGTGATCACAAAAGATGACAGATGCCCTTCATGCGGCGAGTCGATCGATATAAAACGCGCCATCGAGATCGGCCATACGTTTAAACTTGGGACAAAGTATTCCGATGCGCTCGGGGCAAAATATCTTGATAAAGAGGGCAAGGAACACTCCGCCGTTATGGGATGCTACGGCATCGGAGTGAATCGCATCTCTTCAACGCTTATCGAGACGAGTAACGATAAGAACGGCATAATCTGGCCGGCTTCCATAGCGCCTTACAAGGTCCTGGTCATAGCGCTTAATTCCGAAGACGTAAAGGTGAAGGAGCTGGCTGACGGCGCATACGAAACATTGACAAAGGCCGGTTATGACGTGCTTTACGATGACAGGAACGAATCCGCAGGCGTAAAATTTAAAGATGCCGACTTGATAGGGATACCGGTAAAGGTGATCGTTGGCGCAAAGAACGCAAAAAATGGCATGATCGAGCTTAAGTCGCGTAAGACCGGCGAAGTGGAATTGATAGCCGTAAATGATCTAGAGCCGCGCCTGAAGATAGCGCTTGATAAGGCAGTTTAAGGCCAAGAAATGCATCAATTCGTCATGCACCGGCTATCTATATAATTTTCTTGACATAAATAGCGTATTATAGTATATATACTATATACTTTTCTTGAAGGAGGAAGAGTGGGTTTAGCTTTTGTAAACCCATTTTTTTTTGATTATGGAAATGGTCGATAGAGTAAAAGAATTAATAGCCGGATATCTTGCGGATCATGGTATAGAGCTTGTTGAGATCATCTACAGGCGTGAGCAGGAGGGTATGGTCCTCAGGCTTTTGGTAGATACTCCTCAGGGAATAACTATCCAGGAATGCGAAGAGCTGAACAAATATATTGGCGATACGCTCGACAAAGAAGATTTCATCAGCGACCACTATATTATTGAAGTGTCTTCGCCAGGCCTTGACAGGCCTATTGTCACTGACAGGGATTTTGAGCGTTCGATGGGTAAGGAGCTCACAATATCTTTGTATGAACCTATATCCGGGAACAGGCGTCATGAAGGCAAGCTGGTAGAAACTGACAAGGATAATATCGCGATCGATTCTGGCGGTGTGAAGACGATCTTACCGAGAAACAAGATAGCGAAAGCGGTATTGAAAATAGATTTTTAAACGAGGTGAAAGAGATGAACGACGAATTGCTGACAGTATTGGAACATATAGAGCGAGAGAGGGGTATTGATAAAGAGATACTCTTTAAGGCTATTGAAAGCGCCCTGGCGAGCGCCGCGCGCAAGATCGTAGGGAATAAAGAAGCGGATGTGAGCGTCGTTATAGACAGATCCACCGGCGTGATAACGATAATGAGCGAAGGCAAAGAGATCAAGTCGGCCGAGTTCGGCAGGATCGCCGCGCAGACAGCCAAGCAGGTGATAATACAGAAGATCAGAGAAGCGGAGCGCGATATCATTTCCGATGAATATCACAAAAGGGTAGGCAGCATTACGAGCGGAACCGTACATCGTTTTGAAAAAGGCGACATCGTGCTCGATCTGGGCAAGACCGAGGCCATGCGGCCCAGGTCTCAGCAGTGCTCCGGAGAACGCTATAAACAAGGGGACAGGATACGCGCATACATACTCGAAGTCAATAAGACGGCGCATGGTCCGCAGGTCATCCTTTCGAGATCGGATGCCTCCTTCGTAAAGAAACTATTTGAGATAGAGGTACCTGAGATAACCGAGGGCGTCGTTGAGGTCAAGGCGATATCCAGGGAGGCCGGCGAAAGGACCAAGATCGCAGTCTGGTCGAAGGATGAGAAAATAGATGCCGTAGGCGCATGCGTCGGCATGAGAGGCGCGCGCGTTAAAGATATAGTCAGAGAGCTCCATGGCGAGCGTGTTGATATCGTCAGGTGGAGCGATGATCTTAAGGAATATGTAAAAGCCGCGATGAATCCTGCCGAACCTCTCGAGATAAGGGTCGATAAAGAAACGAATAAGGTATCTGTCATCGTAGCCGATGACCAGCTTTCGATAGGGATAGGTAAACATGGACAGAACGTCAGGCTCGCGTCTAAGCTTGTAGGGTGGGAGATAGACATACGCGGCAAGGAGCCGAAGCCGAAAGAAGGAGCTGCGCTGCCGCTTGTAGCGGCTGAAGAAGCGCCTGTTGCTGACGCAGTTGTAGAGCAGACAGCTGAAGGAAGCGCAGCATCTCTAACCGACCTGGAAGGCGTAGGGAAAAAGGTGGAAAAGATACTGTTAGATGCTGGATACGATACAGTCGAAAAGATAAAAGGCCTGTCAGCGGAAGACCTTACAAAGCTTGAAGGTATAGGCAAAAAGACCGCGGAGAAGATAGTCGAATCTGCGAGAGAGAAAAAATAATATGGTAGAAAAAGAGAAGAAAGAGAAGAAAGCTGCTGCGCCTAAGGCTGTGAAAGCGAGATCTGCGGAGAAGAAGACGGAAGATAAAGCAGCGCCTGCTAAAAAGAGAGCGCCGGTCAAGAACGCGGCGAAAGAAAAGAAGGTCTCGCCGGCAGTCGTAGAAGAACCGAAGAAGGCCAAGGTTGCGGCGGTCAAAAAAGCAAAACCGGTAAAAGAAACAGTTCAGGCCGTTCAGAAAGTGACTCCGGCTTCCCCAGTAGCAAAAACAGTACCACCCGCTCCGGCTCCGGTCACACCGAAAGAATCTACCGTAAAACCGGCCCCAAAGGCCGTACATACACCAGTAGCTCCGATACATACTGCGCCACCGGTACCTCCGAAGCCGCAGGTAGTTGCGCCGGTAAAGGCGCCCGAGCCGGTTGTGGCTAAAGAGCCGGAACCTAAGCCTGAGCCTGAAGTAAAAATTCGCGTGCTTGAATTTGAAACACCGATATCATTAAAAGACCTTGCGCTTAGGATAGGCGTCAAATCCAATGAACTTATAATTAAGTTGATGGGCAAGAAGATGCTTGCCACGATCAATCAGAATCTCGGTGAAGACGTCGTTAAAGATATATTGAAAGATTATACTATTGAGTATAGGAAGCCTGGGAAGGTTGATGACCAGATCGGGATAGAACACAGGGAGCTTGAAGACAAGCAGGATATTAAGCATATCGTCTCCCGTTCACCCGTTGTGACCTTTATGGGCCATGTCGATCACGGCAAGACGAGCCTGCTCGATTTCATACGCAAAACTCACGTAGCGGATAGGGAAAAGGGCGGCATTACACAGCATATAGGCGCTTACGAAGTTAAGATGAAACATGGTTCTGTGACTTTTCTTGATACGCCCGGTCATGAAGCTTTTACAGCAATGAGAGCGCGAGGCGCCAACGCTACTGACGTTGTAGTGCTGGTCATAGCGGCGGATGACGGTGTCATGCCTCAGACAAAGGAAGCCATCGATCATGCGAGAGTTGCGGGTGTTACGATAGTAGTCGCTCTGAATAAATGCGATCTGCCCGGAGCGAATATAGAGAAGGTGAAGACGCAGCTTGCACAGATAGGCTTGTCTCCGGAAGATTGGGGAGGTAAGACGATCTGTGTGCCCGTATCTGCCAAGACAGGCGAAGGCGTCGAGGCGCTTTTAGAGATGCTCCTCCTTGAGTCCGAACTTTTGGAGCTTAAGGCAAATCCCAAGCTTCGCGGAAGAGGTATCGTCATTGAAGGGAAACTATCCAGCGGGCAGGGCCCGGTCGCGACAGTACTCGTAAAGAACGGTACTTTACATGTAGGCGATATGGTAGTGAGCGGCATGCATTATGGCAGGGTTAAGGCTATGATAGATGATAAAGGCGTTCGCATAGAATCGGCAGGGCCGTCGAAACCTGTCAGCATATTGGGCTTGTCGGGTGTTCCTATGGCAGGCGATGAATTCTTCGTCGTAAAAGACGAGAAGAAGGCGAGAACTCTTTCTCTCTTGAAACAGGATGAGGATAGAGCGAGAAAATTGAGATCGTCAAAGAGGATCACTCTTGAAGATTTTTACAGGAATATGAAAGAGGGCGGTGTAAAGGAGCTTGCGATAGTCATAAAAGGCGATGTCCAGGGATCGATAGAAGCCTTGCAGGCGTCCCTTTTTGAACTGAGCACGAAGGACGTTAAAGTGAATATACTTCACTCGGACGTAGGTAATATAAATGAATCGGATGTCATGCTCTCCGTGGTCTCAAATGCGGTAATCATAGGTTTCAACGTCAGGATCGATGAAAATGCCGAGACCATCGCGGCCAAAGAAGGTATTGAGATAAAGTTGTACGGGATAATATACGAAGCGATCGAAGATGTGCGGGCCGCTATGGAAGGTCTGCTGGAGCCCATCTCTAAAGAGATATTTGTGGGCAGGGCGCTCGTGAAGCAGGTATTCAAGGTCACCAAGGCGGGTACTATCGCCGGATGTATGGTCGTTAAGGGAAAGATAGTGCGCCAGGGAATAGCGAAACTGATCCGCGATAAAGAGGTCGCATACGAAGGCAAGATAGCATCCCTGAAGAGATTCAAGGATGATGTGAAGGAGGCCGCTGAGGGTTTTGAATGCGGAATAGGCCTCGATAGGCACGACGATATAAAGGCCGGGGATATTATAGAGCTCTATCAGATAGAAAAAGTTGCTAGGAGGCTTGAGTCCAGGCGATGAAGAAGCGCATCTTAAGCGGGATCAGGCCGACAGGAAAGCTGCACTTAGGGCATCTCATAGGCGCTCTTTCGAATTGGGTAAAGATGCAGGAGACTTACCATTGCTTTTACATGGTTGCCGACTGGCACGCCCTCATGAGCGAGTATGAGGATCCAA
>Ga0172379_10011703_pt1 | contig 10386 bp, 12 predicted proteins | sample GrowelOW334metaG_FD_119756 | JGI IMG/M metagenome (GOLD analysis project Ga0172379, IMG submission 119756) | Groundwater microbial communities from an aquifer near a municipal landfill in Southern Ontario, Canada - Groundwater well OW334 metaG | ecosystem: Environmental > Aquatic > Deep...
CACCGTGATGGATTGCACAAAAATGATTATTGGGATACAACTTTCGAAGATGTAATGGACCTGATTGCCCGTCTTCCGGTAGTTGCAGCGTACATCTATCGCAAGAATTTCAAAGACGGAAAGTTCATTCCTCCGGATCCAAACCTCGACTGGGCTGCCAATTTTGCCCATATGATGGGATATGATCAGGATGAAGTATATCGTCTATTCAGGATGTACATGATGATACATGCAGACCATGAAGGAGGTAATGTGTCAGCTCATGCAACACATCTCGTTAGTTCGGCGCTGAGTAATCCTTATTACTCCTACGCTGCTGGTATGCTTGGACTTGCAGGACCGTTGCATGGATATGCCAACCAGGAGGTTATCAACTGGATTTTTGAGATGCAGGAAGAGATAGGTGTCTGTGAAAACAAGGAGGAAGAAAGGGAGAAAATTGAAGCCTATGTTAGAAAGACCATCTCCTCTGGTCAGGTTGTTCCAGGTTATGGACATGCCGTATTAAGGGTGACAGATCCGCGTTTTACCGCACAGCAGATATTTGCTCAAAAATATGTAGGAAATGATCCCATGGTTGATACGGTCAATCACCTTTACGATATCGTCCCTCCAATTCTGAAATCGCTTGGCAAGATTAAGAATCCATGGCCCAATGTGGATGCATTCTCCGGTTCTTTGCTTCAGCATTACGGAATTACAGAACACTTTTTCTATACGGTAATGTTTGGTGTTAGTCGTTCTTTGGGCGTTCTTGCTCAATTGGTTTGGGATCGCATGTACAATTTGCCGTTGGAAAGGCCATCTTCAGAAACTCTGGAGTTCTTCAAAAACAAAGCTGGGATTTAAGACCTGTCATATTACACAGAGCTACACAGAGAAGCACAGAGGACCACAGAGCTTAAGATTATTTTATCTCTGTGTAACCCTGTGTAACTTTTTTATGTCACCAATGATAAATATATGCCATACAAGGGTTTAAGCGATTTTGTAGAAGTACTAGAGCGCAAAAACGAACTGGTCAGAATCAGTCAAAAGGTTGACACAGTTCTGGAAATTACCGAAATTGTTGACCGTATTTCCAAATCTCCGGGAGGAGGAAAGGCTCTTTTGTTTGAAAACAATGGAACGGCTTTCCCTCTTTTAATTAATGCTTTTGGTTCGGAATCCCGCATTTGTTTGGCACTTGGACATTCCTCGCTCGATGCTATCAGCAGGGAACTGGAAGAATTATTTAAACAACTGGCTGGTCCTGCAGGGAGTCTTTTGGATAAATTGAAGTTGCTTCCTTTGCTCTCAAGGATTGCATCCTGGATGCCAAAAAAGAAGAAAGGCAGAGGAAGGTGTCAGGAGATCGTGATGGCTACACCCGATTTGACCAAACTGCCTGTTCTTACTTGCTGGCCTGCAGATGGCGGACCTTTCGTGACGCTGCCCGGAGTTGTTACACGAGATCCTGAAACAGGTATCCGCAATGTGGGAATGTACCGGATGCAAATTTTTGGACCAGATACTTCCGGCATGCACTGGCACAAACATAAAACCGGCGCCCGACACTACCAGGGGTATAAAAATGCCGGCAAAAAGATGCCTGTGTCCGTTGTATTGGGAGGAGATCCTGCCTATACCTACGCAGCAACGGCACCACTTCCTGACCAGATTGACGAGTATATGCTGGCCGGATTTCTTCGGAAAAAGAAAGTAGAACTTGTTAAATGCCTGACCAACGACCTTGAGGTGCCGGATGACGCAGACATCGTGGTAGAAGGATATGTTGATCCCGCGGAGGAGCTGGTTTGGGAAGGTCCGTTCGGCGATCATACCGGTTTCTATTCACTTGCTGATTGGTATCCCAAATTTCATGTCACCTGCATTACCCACCGGAAGGGCGCAATATATCCCGCCACCATAGTAGGGATACCTCCCCAGGAAGATGCCTACATTGGTTTGGCCACGGAGAAAATATTCCTGGCGCCAATGAAGCTGACCATGATGCCGGAACTAAAAGACCTTTACCTTCCGGCAGTAGGTGTCGCTCACAACCTGACACTGGCCAGGATCGATAAAACCTATGCAGGACAGGCATTAAAGACCATGAATGCCATGTGGGGAGCCGGACAGATGATGTTTAACAAGATCATGGTAGTGACCGATCAGGCCAATCCCTGGAAGGACATGGAGGCGTTTGTCAGGAAAGTGAGCAACGAAATTGATCCGGTTCACGATATTATTTTTTCTTCGGGCCCCATGGACGTATTGGATCACTCCTCCTCCAAATTCGCATTTGGATCTAAAATGGGTATCGATGCCACCACCAAATTCCCGGAGGAGATGTATAAGGAGCCTATCGGTAATATACTTCCCGGATCGGAATTATTCGACCAAATTACCTCGGATATTCCTGCAATCAAAACTGTTCAGGCCTCTCTGCTTGACAAGGGTATTTCGGTATTGATTTTTGGAATTGAGAAGAAACAGGATTTTCGTCCGGCTATATTCACAGAAGCTCTTTTGAGAATACCTGTCATACAGCAGGTTAAATTCATTTTGTTAGTGGATGCAGCTTTGCCTTTCGCGAATCTGGATGCTGTGGTCTGGTATGTAACCGGAAACATCGATCCCAAAAGAGACTGCAAAATCTTTGAGGCAACTCAGTCAGGAGAGGTTTCGCACCTGGTGGTGGACGGGACACGTAAAACGGCTCAGTCTGATGGTTTTCAACGCGACTGGCCCAATCCGGTAGTCTCTTCTGCCGAAACAATAAGCCTGGTCGACCGGAGGTGGCCCGAGTATGGTTTGGGTACGATGATCGCCTCTCCATCACTTATTTATTCCCCGCTCAAACGAGGGGAAGGTGCAATCTCTGAATAACCTGCACATCTTTTGCTTAACCCGATTATTTTTTTAACTTTAGCATAAATCAGTCGATATCCTGATCGTTCTTTTTTGTGAAATAAAAATTTAGATCCAGGTAATGAAATACCCATTAGAATATATTCGCACCAAGCGAAAATGAATATCTGGGTATTCCATGTGGCAATTAAAAAACAAACTATATGCACATGAAAACAATAAAAGGTTCAAAGACAGAGCAAAATCTGTTGAAAGCATTTGCCGGAGAATCCCAGGCCAGAATGCGTTACGACTACTTTGCCAAACAGGCAAGAAAAGAGGGTCTCGAACAGATCGCCGCGATCTTTGAAGAGACTTCCATGAATGAACGTTCGCATGCAAAACAGTTCTTTAAATTTCTTGAAGGAGGAATGGTTGAAATAACGGCATCTTATCCTGCCGGGATAATTGGGTCTACGCTCGAAAATTTAAAGGCTGCGGCAGATGGTGAGAATGAAGAGTGGACAGATCTCTATCCAGGATTTGCAAAAATTGCTGAAGAGGAGGGTTTCAAAGCGGTAGCAGCCATTTTTAAAATGATTTCGAAAGTAGAAAAAGCCCACGAAGAAAGATACAGAACTTTATATGACAATCTGGAATCGGGAATGGTATTCAAGCGGGGGGAAAAAGTCGTTTGGAAATGCCTCGTCTGCGGATATTTGCACGAGGGACTTAGCGCACCACAGATCTGTCCCGTTTGTGAACATCCTCAGGCTTATTTTGAAATTCAGGGGAAAAACTATTAATCTGTATGACTGATCTTCACAAATTTATACGTTCCCTTCCCAAGGCTGAGTTGCACCTTCACATTGAGGGGACCATGGAGCCTGAACTCATTTTTCTACTGGCTGATCGCAATGGCATTGAGTTAAAGTATGATTCTGTTGATGCCTTGCGCAATGCCTACCAATTCGAAGATTTACAGGATTTTCTGGATATTTATTATGCCGCAGGTAATGTACTGCTCACGGAACAGGATTTCTATGACCTTACCTGGGCCTATCTGCTGAAAGCGAAAGAGAACAATATTGTACACACGGAGGTGATGTTCGATCCCCAGGCACACACTTCACGTGGAGTTCCATTCAGTGCGGTGATCGGAGGCATATACCGCGCATTGGCTGATGGTTATGAGAAACTCGGGATTTCATTCCGGTTAATCCTATCGTTCCTGAGACACCTGGGTGAAGAAGATGGATTTAAGACTTTGGCTGAGGCTGCTCCTTTCCAGGGTTGGATTACCGCCGTTGGCTTAGACTCAACTGAAAGAGGGTTTCCCCCGGATCAGTTTGCCGATCTTTTTGATAAAGCCCAGGAGATGGGCTTTCTGACTGTTGTCCATGCAGGAGAAGAGGGACCACCGGAGAACATATGGGCGGCTCTTGATCTGCTGAAGGCATCCCGTATCGATCACGGAAACAGCGCGCTGGAAGATCCGGATCTGGTCGATGTGCTGGGCATCTACGAAATTCCGCTGACCTCCTGTCCTCTTTCCAATCTGAAGCTAAAGGTGATTCAAAAGATGGAAGAGCATCCTTTGAAAGAGATGATGGACAGGGGAATCAAAGTGACGGTCAATTCAGACGATCCTGCCTATTTCGGAGGATACCTCAACGACAATTTTATCGCGGTAGCCGATGCGCTTCAACTGTCGAAAGAGGAAATTATTCAATTGGCAAAAAACTCCTTCGAGGCATCGTTTATCAGCGACGGAGAGAAAAGAACTTTCCTTAAAGAAGTAGAAGAAGCTTCTGGTTATTGACTACAGAATTCTTCTAGCATTGTCTTAAAAAAAGGATAAAGTAAAAAGGATAAAGTAGGAGACGCCGCAATGTTGATTTGCGGTGTCTCCTAGCATAAAACAAAGAGAAAATGATCAATTCAGTCCGAATTTCACTTTATCCTTTTTACTTTATCCTTTACCCTTTATCCTTCCTTCACGGTTTCGGGTACCCGTCCATCTGGTGCAGGTTTTCGCTGATCTCCTGATCAGAAAGTTCGTAGTCGGACAGTTGGCCGCGCATGTATTTGTCGTAACCCTGAAGGTCCATCATCCCGTGACCTGAGAGGTTGAAAATTATGACTTTTTCTTTGCCCTCCTCTTTCGCTTTTTTTGCTTCGCGAATGGTTGCAGCAATGGCATGGTTTGTTTCGGGCGCCGGTACAATTCCTTCCGTTTTGGCAAAAAGCATACCTGCCTCAAAACATTCGGATTGTTGAATGGCGATAGGTGTAACATAACCGGCTCTAACGGCTGCACTTACCAGTGGAGACATCCCGTGGTAACGTAGTCCGCCCGCATGGATAGGGGCTGGGATAAAATTGTGGCCTAAACTGTACATAGGCAACAGAGGGGTCATTTTGGCTAGGTCGCCGTGGTCGTACATGAAGGTCCCCTTTGTCAGTGTAGGGCAGGAGGCGGGCTCAGCACCGATAATTTCAATGTCAGCGCCATTGATTTTATCTTGAATAAAAGGGAAAGCGAGTCCGGCAAAGTTACTGCCACCACCGCAGCAGCCGATCACGATATCCGGTTTCTTAATGCCAACTTTGGCCAGCTGTTTCTTCGCTTCCAATCCAATGATGGTTTGGTGCAGCATCACATGATTGAGAACGGAACCCAACCCATATCGGGTTTGTCCGGTCGGGTCTGTCACAGCAGCTTCAATTGCTTCGGAAATAGCAATTCCCAGACTTCCAGGCGTATCAGGAAATTGCGCGAGTACCGCACGTCCGGCTGCAGTTTCTGTACTTGGACTAGCCACGCACTTGCCACCCCAGGTATTCATCAGTATCTGGCGGAAGGGTTTTTGTTCGTAGCTGACCCTTACCATGAAAACTTTACATTCAATACCACCAATCAGTGCACAGGCAAATGAGAGGGCGCTGCCCCACTGACCGGCACCAGTTTCTGTGGTCATTCGTTTGATGCCGAATTGCTTGTTGTACCATGCCTGCGGAACAGCGGTATTGGGTTTGTGGCTTCCGGCAGGTGAGACACTCTCATTCTTGTAAAAGATCTTTGCAGGGGTGCCAAGGGCCTTTTCCAGCTCAAATGCCCGGATCAGCGGACTGGGCCTCCAAATCTTCAGCATATCCTGAACCTCTTCAGGGATACTGATCCAGCGTTCGGTGCTAACCTCCTGTTCGATCAGGTTCATGGGGAAGACCGGAGCCAGCATTTCGGGGGAGATGGGTTTGCCGTCGGGACCAAGAGGGGGTAAGGTTGGAAGATCGGCTGCCAGGTTGTACCATTGTTTGGGCATTTCCGATTCGTCAAGATAGATTTTCTTTTGCATGTTTTCTTAATTTATAGGATAGAAAAATTTAAAAAAGGAAAGGGGAGATGCCTCGTAAACAGACATATCCCCTTTTATGGTTTAATTACAGGCATACCGCTTACGCATCTTGGATGAAGTCGAGCCAAAGCCAGTTCGAGCCCCTGTAATTTGTAAGTGTAATCATTGTTTTGATTATAAACTATCAGCAAAAATAGAGATATATTTCAGTTTTCAAAATGATTTAGCGAAAATAATTATAGAATGGGGGAAAGATAACTTAATTCCCATAAATTATAATCTTATACCAATGCTTGCAGTTATATAAAACATGTCTATTCCTCTTTCGCCCGTTAATAAATTCTGAGGTACAACATAAGCGGGAATCAATGAAGTATTGAATTTACCGGCTACAAAAACGATGGGTGCCGATATCTCATAGGAAAGAATATTGAAAGCCGATTTATTTACAGTTGTTTTATTATACATGGGGATACCTAAGAAATTTTGTTTTTTGATATATACTTCAGAAAATTTTTGGGTCCCAAAATTAATATATGCTGAAGGATCAAAGGCAAAAGCCATTGGTTTATTCGCAATTTTAATAATGAAGATATGGTCAAGTCCGGCAGTAGCTCCAAGGTCTGCGGTATTGCTGTATTTTATGTCAAAACCAGAATTGATATTGATTATTTTATTGTTAAAGGAAAGATTGATTCCTGTTTGGTATTGTAAGGCAGATTGAACCAAAGTGCTGTTGTTTTTATAAAGAAATTTCGAAACGAAAATATTCCCATTAATTTTCTTTGCTTGAGGAAGGCGGTAACCAGCTTCAATTGTAGAACCGGTATAAGTAAGAGGGAGTGTATTGTTATGAACAAAAATAAAGTTACCCTGTGCATACAATCCGCATTTTAGCTCGTATCCAACAGATGGAAACATACCACTACTTTGTAAACTGTCGGTACGTCCAAAATAATGCAATTTAGACTGATAGTTTAATGATGCAGTAAATGCATCCTTTATGGTGCTGTCGTTTTGTGCTTTTAACGCAACTGGTGCAATTGCTATCATTATCAAAAGCAAAGTGAAACGGGTTAAATTTTTCATGATTAAATTTTTTTAGGAGATTTGGAGAAATATCATAATAGTACAATCATGAAATATAAAAATAAAAGTCCCCTGGTATTTGCATTACACAGGAGACTTTTCCATCATTTAGTTTATTTATTTTCCACTTTTATTTTACTGTCAGCCTTAACTGAGGTAGAAACATCTGCCTTTAAAGAAGGTTTTACAGAAGCAGATTTTGCTTTGACATCGGCAACTTTATTCGCTGCTTTTGTTTTCGTTTCTGTTGTTGTTTCTTTTACTTCTTTTGTTGCAGGCTTTGCGGATACAGTTGCACTTCCGTTAATGCTTGTACTGGTATTGCTTTTCAATAAAGCATCTCCTTTTTGAACAGCCGAATGTTCATTGCTGTTTGCGTGAGCTCGTTCACTGGCATTTGTTGAAGCTTCAATCATTCCTTTAGTGCTTTTAGCTTCTTCTGCAGGCTTGTTTGGTTCTCCTGTTTCCATTTGTTTAGCAGGCGCACTTACATCAAAATTGGCATCTCCCATGGCGCTGGCACTGTTTTCTGTTTTTAGCCCTTTCCCATTTGCGCCGGTTGTTGTTTCCGTTGCATTACTTGTAAAAGCAGAAGTTTGTGCACTTTGCGCAGAATTTGCAGTTGCTTTTGAGGCTTTAATGGCAACATTCGTACTTGCTTTTACTGCATTAGTGGTAGCGTTTGTTATTTTATTAACTGCATTTGTAACGGCAGTTGCTGCTTTAGTAGCATTGACTGTAGCATGGGTTGTCCCCTTCAAAGAAGAGCCTGTTGCGATTTGTGCATTTGCTGCATTTAAAAACAAAAATAAAAATGCCGCGATTGCAATTGAAGTTGTTACTAACTTTTTCATGATTTAATTTTTTTAAAGAATTAAAATAAACTCGTTTTCAACACACGAATATATTAGTCGTTTAACGTCATAGCGAACAAAATCAGTTAAACCGGCAATTTTATCAGTATAAGACATTATTCTTTAAGTCAACTGTTTATAAATAATTTTGTTGAATATTAGTCATTTGCAATCATAGAAGAATATTTAGAAATTCTCACTGCATCAAGCCCATGAAGGATTGTGGTAACTAAGCAAAAAAAGGCCATCAGTATTTCTACCATGGCCTTTTCGACGTTACAAACTGCTTTTACTAAAACTCTATCTTTAAATTTCGTGCACCACAATTTCATGCGTTATTGGAATTCCTTTTTTAAATGTTGCAGCGACCCCGCAATAACGTTCATCTGACAATGAAACTGCCTTTTCGAGCTTTTCCATAGGAAGATCTTTACCCCAAAATTCATAGATAATATGCATGGAGGTAAAATGTTTTGGGTGCTCTTCAGTTAATTCACCTTCAACTTTTACATTCAGATCAATAATTTCAACCCTCATTTTCTCAAGGATGGAGACAATGTCCATGCCTGTGCAGCCAGCAAGTCCCACCAGTAACAAGGCTTTTGGCCTTGGCCCCAAATCTTGTCCTCCATTGGATTTGTCTGCATCTATCGTAAGTTTATGGCCATACAATTCAGTCTCGAAGGCCATTCCCTTTTTCCAGGAAAGATTTATTGCTTGTTTCATGATTGGGATTTTTGGGATTGATTATGATTACTATGATTAGTATAATTCATCTTACAATTGAAAGTCATACAAACCATTTTAAGATACGAAGCGGATCTGAAATTGTTTCAGCTTAGTTGGCTGTTACCTTCAAAACATCTTCGATCGCGCTGATGAAAGTGGCCTTTGGGAGTGCTCCCTGTGCCATCTGCGGTTGCCCGTCCATCGGAATGAAAAGCAGGGAAGGAATGCTCTGGACGCCAAACATGCCGGCTAGTTCGCGCTCCTCTTCCGTATTCACCTTGTAGATATTCAATTTGGTACCGTAGGAGGCCTGCAGCTCTTCCAGAATTGGGGCGATCATCTTGCAGGGGGAACACCAGTCTGCATAGAAATCCACAATTGCGGGCGCGTTTCCTTCAAATTTCCACTCTTTGTTTGCTTCAAAATTGAATACTTTCTCTTTGAAAGTATCCAGTGTTAAATGTTCTAGTGCCATAATTTTATATTTTAAATGTTATTAATTTGCTATCAGCAATTATTTGCATGCAAAAGTAAATTAAATTTTCAGATAAAAAAACTTTTTAGTAAAAATATTTGCTAATAGCATAAAATGCCTTTGTAAATAGTTGACTTATTTGTAGTTTTGCATCATTGAAAAGAAGAGCAGGACAATAGGTGGATATAAATAGAAATAAATAGAAATTGGGCAGAATTTCATAAGTGATCATTTAGTCTTGAATTTCTATTTCAATCTATTTCTATTTGTTTCAATTTATTTCAATAATATTTCCAATCAGAATAAAATATTAATACTATGGAAAAAGGCAGCGAAGTTCTGGGTTTAATTTATGAGGTGAAGAAGAAGTGTGCAGCGATTGACAACAAATTGATGGAACATTTACACCTCTCTCAGTCGGAATTGCTTTTCTTTAGTTCCCTGAATCAATGCACCGGGATTAGTAGTCCGGAGTTGGCAAAGAACATGGGTTTATCCCCTTCCCGCATCAGCAGGGTGATTGAGAAGCTGGTGGTGGATGGTTACCTCGACAGGAACATTGACAAAACTGACCGAAGAGCTATCACACTTTGTCTGACGGATGAAGGCAAGAAAATCCGGGCGGAGATAGACAAAAACCGGCAGGAGTGTGAAGCGAGATTGTTGAATGTGCTGCCGCAGTCGGATGTGGAGAAGTTTCGGGAGATTATTGGCAAGATGATTCGAGAGATGTAGCTACTAAATTATTACACAGAGTTTCACAGAGAACCACAGAGTTTCACAGAGAAAAACTTAAATGCGGTATCGCACGATACCTTCCTTGAGTAAGGTGACATTAAAATTGATTAATAATCCCACTTCTTTGTTGGTTAGTTTCATGTAGGTCAGTATTTGTGCTTCATGAGACTCTGTGCTTCTCTGGTGCAACTCTGGTGCGCCACGAGGCGTGCGTCAAATATAATTAAATACCTATAAGGATGAAAGAACCTTACGGCCCAATTTGCCATTCAGGCTGAAGATCACCTGACACATTGCAAGGAAACGAACA
>Ga0172379_10011704_pt1 | contig 10385 bp, 7 predicted proteins | sample GrowelOW334metaG_FD_119756 | JGI IMG/M metagenome (GOLD analysis project Ga0172379, IMG submission 119756) | Groundwater microbial communities from an aquifer near a municipal landfill in Southern Ontario, Canada - Groundwater well OW334 metaG | ecosystem: Environmental > Aquatic > Deep...
CCCACCAATTTTATCTCATGTTAATAACTTTTTGATCAGGCCGCACTGAATAGCCGCCGGATAGCTTGTCATTGGGGTTAATTTGTACCTTTATCGGAGAAAAAGTGCGCTGACTTATGACTGAATCTTCTGTAGAAGCTAAAACTCAACTGATTGATATCGAAAAAGTATTTGCATCAAAAGATGCAAAGTTGCTCCAGCGCATCCCGAAATTTCTGATCAGGTATCTGAAGAAGATCGTTCATCAGGATGAGATCAATGATTTTCTTGTAAAAAATGAAGGGGTGACTGGGATTGAATTCGTTGGAAAAACAATTGAATTCCTGGATTTTCATGTGAAGGTCGTCGGTGAGGAGAATGTGCCCAAAGATTCAAGGCTGATTTTCGTTTCCAATCATCCTCTGGGAGGTGCTGATGGCATGTGCCTGCTGAAGGCAATACATGAGCATATCCAGCCGAATCCAAAGAGCGTTTCCAATGACCTCCTGATGAATATCAAGCCTTTACGTTCGTTTATGATCGGGGTAAACAAGCACGGGGGAAATTCGAAGGATAATGTCGCCGAAATGCACCGGGCATTTGAGGGCAATGATCCGATCATCTTCTTTGCCGCCGGTCTGGTCAGTCGCAGGCGATGGTTTAAAATCGAGGATGTTACCTGGAAAAGTACTTTCGTTAAGAAAGCATTTCTGCATGAACGTGATGTGGTGCCCGTTTTTATCACCGGCAGGGTTTCCGGTTTCTTTTACCGGCTGGCCAATCTGAGGAAATTTCTGGGCATCAGGTATAATATCGAAATGCTCTATCTTCCTAACGAGATGTTTAAACATAAGGGAATGCAACTGACCATCAAATTCGGCAAACCAATACCCTGGCGGTCGTTCAATTCAAGCAAAAGTGCTGAAGAATGGGCAGCCGATGTTAAAAAACAGGTTTATGCCATGGGCCGGAACCTTTGATTGATTACCTTTATCATTCAATAGCATTTCCCCAATGAAACCGATCGCACCTCGCGTAAGCCGGCAAAAACTGCTGGCCGAATTAACCCCTGAGAGGTTTTTACGCGAAACAAATTACAGCCACAATCAGATTTATGCTTTCACCTCGCATCAGTGCCCTAACCTGATGCAGGAAATCGGCCGGTTGCGTGAGATCTCTTTCCGGGAAGCCGGAGGGGGTACCGGAGAGCCTGTAGATATCGATCATTATGACATTTCAACAAAACCATATTACCAGCTGATCGTTTGGGACCCGAAAGAGCGGGAAATTCTTGGCGGATACCGGTATTTTGTCTGTTCCACCCTCGATTGTGCGGAAAAGGCTGAAGAACATTTGGCTACCTCGCACCTTTTCCGTTTTTCACCTGAATTTCTCAGGGATTATATGCCCTATACCATTGAGCTGGGCCGGTCGTTCGTACAGCCGCTCTACCAGTCCACCCGCCTGTTGCGGAAAGGCATGTATGCACTCGACAATCTCTGGGATGGATTGGGCGCCATCTGTTTGGTACACGATCAGGCCAAATATTATTTTGGGAAAGTCACGATGTATACCGATTATGACCCCCATGGCCGCAACCTGATCCTCAGTTTTCTGAACAAGTATTTCCCCGATCCCGACAACCTGGTGTTACCGCTGAACCCATTGATGTCCAAAGATGAGCTGGCCAGGATGGCCTATGTTTTTAACAGCGGCACCTACGATGATGACTATAAAATTCTCTCGAAAGAGGTCAGGTCGCTTGGTTTGCGGATACCACCCCTAATCAACTCTTACATGAGTCTTTCCCCGACGATGAAAACCTTTGGCACCTGCATAAATGACGAATTCGGCATGGTGGAGGAAACAGGGATCCTGATCACGATTTCCGACATATACGAAGAAAAAACCCACCGGCATTTCGTTTCCTATATCAGGGACATGCTTAGGGTCAATCCGTTTAAATTAAGGCATATCCGTATCCGTTACCCGCAGCTTTTCAGGGAAGGGCTTCGGCAGGCGCGGAAGCTGAAAAGGGGACAGTAGGGGATTGAAGGAGGAGGGTTGAGATTCGAATTCAGAATTCCGAATGCCGATTAGGAGATCCAGGTGTTTTTGAAGTAGGAAATACCACTTCATGGTGAAATTTCAACCTCGCGAAAATGCCAATATGCTGATTTAAAAAACCTTACAACCTAATAATCCCTTAATCTCCAACTCGGCATTCGGAATTCTGCATTCGAATCTCAACCTTCCTCCTTCATTTAATACCCCCTCTGGTTCTTCCCTTCGTAAAAATTGATAAACGACTGGTTGGCGACCTTATTTCCTCCCTGTGTGGGATAATCGCCGGTGAAATACCAGTCGCCCAAATCGTTAGGACAGGCGAGATGGAGACTTTCAACGGTCTGGTAAATGATCCTTATTTCTGCATTGATTTTCACCGAGTGCATCATGGTTGCTATCCGTTCGGAGATTTCGGCAAAGGTGAACGGGGCATAAATCTCTTTGACATGATTGGCGATTTCTTCCTTGGGTTTTCCCTGATCAGCTTTGCATTTCCGGTAAACCTGATGGATGATTTCCCATAAACCCCTGTCATTCAATAACTCAATGGCTGCTTTGAAAGCAATGAAATCGCTCAGTTTGGCCATATCAATCCCGTAGCAGTCAGGGTAACGGATCTGAGGTGAAGAAGAAACCACCACAATCTTTTTGGGTCCCAGGCGATCGAGTATCCTGACAATGCTTTTCTTGAGCGTCGTTCCCCGTACAATCGAATCATCGATCACAACCAGGTTATCAAGCCCCTTTCTGACCGTGCCGTAGGTGATATCGTAAACATGGGTCACCAGATCGTCACGGTCCTGATCCTGAGTTATAAAGGTGCGCAGTTTTGCATCCTTGATGGCAATTTTCTCGATTCGCGGACGCAGGCGGAGCAACTGATCCAATTCATCCGGGGCCACTCCTGCCAGGATACGCTCCTTCTTAATATCAGCCACATAATCGTGCAAACCTTCAACCATTCCGTAAAAGGCCGATTCGGCCGTGTTGGGAATGTAGGAGAACACTGAATTCTCGAGGTCATGATCCACCTGGTTCAGGATTTCCGGAACCAGAAGGCGACCCAGCATCTTCCGCTCTTTGTATATGGTTTCATCGGAGCCCCTTGAGAAATAGATGCGTTCGAAGGAGCATGATTTACGTTCCTGCGCATCCCTTACCTGAACATCGCTTACCGTACCGTTGCGTTTGGCGATAATGGCATGTCCGGGTTCAACCTGCTTAATCTGTTCCGACGTTACATTAAAAACGGTCTGGATCACCGGACGTTCGGAAGCTGCTACCAGAACTTCATCATCGTGGTACCAGAAGGCAGGCCGTATTCCCCAGGGATCGCGCATAATAAAAGAATCTCCCTGACCGGTCATGCCGGTAATGACATATCCTCCATCCCACTTTTTGCTGGCCCGGGTCAGTATCTTTGACAGCTCCAGGTTTTCAGCGATCAGCGGGGTGATCTGCGACTTTTCATACCCTTCAGCTTTGTATTGACGGTATAAGGCCTCGACCTCCACATCGAGGAAATGCCCTACCCGTTCGAGGATGGTTACCGTATCGGAATAGTTGACCGGATGCTGACCGATCCGCAGCAGCGACTGGTATAATTCGTCGACATTGGTCAGATTGAAATTACCGGCCAGAACGAGGCTTCTGGATTTCCAGTTATTGGCGCGCATCACGGGATGTACGGTTTCCAGGCTATTCCGGCCAAAAGTTCCGTAGCGCAGATGCCCGATAAAAACTTCCCCCGTATAAGGGACATGATCATAAGCAAATCCCGGATCGTCCTCTTTTCCAGGACATTCGGCAAGCGCCTTGGCTATCGCTTCATGGATGACTTCAAAAACCTGCCGGATGGGTTCGCGCTCATTTGACCGCTGGCGGTAGATGTAAGGATTGCCGGGACCCAGATTCAGTTTCAGGTTGGCAACTCCTGCACCGTCCTGCCCACGGTTATGCTGCTTTTCAAGAAGGAGGTACAGTTTATTTAGCCCATATTTCCAGGTCCCGTATTTTTCCTGATAATAGGATATAGGTTTCAGTAACCTGATATAGGCAATACCGCACTCATGTTTAACTGGGTCACTCATTGAACTTTTTCTTTCCGGTTCCCTTGTTTTATCGGGCATCCCGTGCCATCAGTCGAGCATAATCCGGCTCTGCACCAGGTAGGCCTGCGGAAACCTGACTATCAGCATCTGTTTATAACGGAATGCATCTTGTTTTGTTCTGAACCCACCTACCAACGTTGAGAAATCCGGTTCATTATATTCCACATTCACCTGCAGGGAAAGCTGGCCAAATGCCTCTTCAAATTCAGCCTTCATCTGATTTGCCCGCGACATTTCACGTCCCTTGTAGATTAATATCCGCCATCCCGGACTGCCTGTTGTTTTATTGAATTCAAAATGTTTCCTGAGAATGTTGGTGAGCCGGGGATCCTGAATTATTTTCACCTTTCCAGGCATGGATCCCGATTCGAGCCGGTTAATAAATAAATTGGCCGTATCACCGGCAACCGTTTTACCCTTTTCTTCCTGAGCGAATAGTGATAATGGCAAAATCAAGATAATCAGTAATATAAATTCCGATTTTTTCATCGTTACCTGAATTTGCTGATCGATTTAAATCGCCGCAAATGTACTAATTTATCCTATATCTTTGCAGCCGATTTACACACTGACCCTCATGCCCAAAGTATATATAGAAACCTATGGATGCCAGATGAATGTGGCCGATAGTGAAACGGTGGCATCCATCCTGGCAAACAGCGGATACGAAGTTGTCGATGATATGCACAAAGCGGATGTTGTGCTGGTGAATACCTGCTCTGTCAGGGAAAATGCTGAAACCCGGGTTTACGGCCGGCTGGCGGTATTTCGTCAGTTGCGCAAGGCCAATCCTGCTGTCGTGCTGGGGGTATTGGGTTGCATGGCCGAGCGCGTGAAAGAGAACCTGATAACAAAAGAAGGGGTCAACCTCGTTGCCGGACCGGATTCTTACCGTACCCTCCCCGATCTGATCGCAAAATCATCGACTGCCGGGAAGGCCATCGATATTGAACTGAGCACGGAAGAAACCTATGCAGGCATTTGCCCCACCCGTCTTGAAAGCAATGGAATTTCAGGATTTGTTTCAATCACCCGCGGGTGCAACAATTTCTGCACTTATTGCATTGTTCCTTATACACGGGGCCGCGAGCGCAGCCGGGATCCCCAGGACATTCTCACTGAAGCACGCGACCTGGAAAAAAGAGGATACAAGGAACTGACCCTGTTGGGCCAGAATGTAAATTCTTATTCCTTTAATCCCTCAACCGGCAACCAACAACCGCCAACCGACGGCCGGCAATCCTCTGCAGAGGCCTGGGATTTCCCCAAACTCCTCGACCAGGTTGCCCTTGCGGTTCCCGGCATGAGAATTCGTTTCACCACTTCTCATCCCAAGGACATGTCGGATGAAACCCTGCGTGTGATGGCCCGTAATCCCAATATTTGCAGGCATATCCATCTTCCGGTCCAATCGGGCAGCAACCGGATTCTCAAACTGATGAACCGGAAGTATGACCGCGACTGGTATCTTAACCGGATCCGGGCCATACGCGAATTTATACCGGATTGCGGGATAACCACGGATGTTTTCTGCGGATTTTCCTCGGAAACCGGGAAAGACCATCTCGACACGGTTAACCTGATGAAAGAAGTAAGATTTGATTTTGCTTTTATGTTCAAGTACTCAGAAAGGCCCGGAACCTATGCAGCTGATCACCTGTCCGACGACGTTGCGGAGGAGATTAAATCGGCCCGGCTTCAGGAGATTATCAGCATTCAGAAAGAAATTGGACTGGCCAGTAACCGGAATGATATCGGGAAAACTTTTGAGGTCCTTGCCGAAGGGATTTCTAAAAAATCCAAAAGCCAGCTGTTTGGAAGGAATCCTCAGAACAAGGTGATCGTTTTCCCGGGAGACAACAAAAAACCCGGAGATTTAGTCCGGGTTCTTGTAAAGGATTGCACCGCGGCAACCCTGATTGGCGTTCAAGCTTAGTGCTTGTATAGGTTAGCGTCGTTCCGGTAGCCAGGCAGGTTTTTGTACCAATCGGGGTAAAGGGTACCCCCGCTCTGTGACCATTCTCCAAAATGCAGGTAAGTATCCAGGATCAAAGCCTTCTCTATCGGGTAATCAAAACTCTCACAAATGTTTAATGCCCAGGGTAGATTCTTTTTCGTTTTATAGTAACGGTCATCAGCCGGAATGGTATTGTCATCATTGGTGTTAAATAAAGAAACATCCGCCAGACTGGTGAGGGCATAGTCAGGAAGATGGACCTCGTGACCCCTCTTCATGTTAACAATGATAAACGGATTAAAATGTTCAATATCCAACAGTTCTGCAGCATAGGTATTAGGTGTGTAAACAATATGAAGCTCAATGGTGACCGGGTCAACATAAGGCGAACCGGGAGTGGTATTGATACCGGATCCGGTTCCCGGGTGTTTCAGGATATCGTAAGCGTTATCGAACACGATAAAGGTAGGAATGGCCTGGTTGCCTTCGGTTCCACCGCTGGCAAGGGTTATGTAATTATTGTTCAGCCTCATTCCGGTAACGGTAATAGCTGAAGCCGGGATGGCATTGCTTGCGAATTGGAAGCCAAAACCGTTCTTAAGGGTGGCGCCGGTGGCACGAAGGACGAAGGTTGCATAAGTCTCCACCACCTTATTGGCACTATTGGTGACTGTTTTAAAGGAGTAATCCACCACCACGTCGTTCAGATCATAATCACCTTTGGCAGGCCACAAATCTTCAAAAGCCAGACTTCCTGTGCCTGCGGCAGGGAAAAAGTTGTTCAAAGCCCGCAAGGGATCCGTCGGATATTCGTCTTCAAAATCGACCACGCCATCTCCGTCGCTGTCCTCACTGCCCAGGGAATATCTGCCCTCGGCCAAATCACTGTTGTCAAAACCTGCAAGGAAGGCCACTGCCTTAAGGGTTAAGCTGGTATTGACCTGAACCGGAGCTGAATAGAGCGTGCCGTTCGTGGCATCCGGAGTTGTTCCGTTGGTAGTATAGCGAATGGCGGATCCCGGGGTGGCGCATGAGAGGGTTACGCTCTGCGGACGCTCAAAACTTCCGGGTGCCGGACTGAATACCGGGGTAGCACATTTCAGAACATACTGTGCAGAGGACACTTCACTCTCCGTCATACCGGTTTTGTAAGCAATGGCTTTCAGGTTGGTACCTGTTGAAATTGGTAACGCTGCCGTATAAACCGTTCCTGCTGTCGGACTGGGGGTGCTTCCATCGGTGGTGAAACGAATGGATGCATCGCTTGTCGGAGTGGCTATCGTTACTGATTGAACTGAATTATAGGTACCTGCAGCCGGCGTGAAAACGGGAGCAGCGACCAGGAGGAGCTGGATAGTGAAAGTTCCGGAAGTGATGATGCTGTTGGTCATGCCGGCTTTAAAGGAAATGGCCTTGATGGTAGTGGTGGTACCGACTGGGATCGGGGCTGAATATTCAGTTCCGGAGGTTGGGGTCGGGGTTGTGCCGTCGGTGGTGTAACGCATCGAAGCTCCGCTGGTGGTGGTGGTCAGGGTCACCGACTGAATCGCATTATAGGTTCCCGGGGCCGGACTGAATGCAGGCTCTATGCATCGAATAGCATAAACTTGAGTGATGACACCGCTGTCGAGCATGCCGGATTTATAGGCGATCGCTTTAATAGTAGTATTCTGGCTGACGGTAATAACTGATGAATACACGATACCAGCTGATTGGCTGGGTGTGCTGCCGTCAATGGTGTAACGGATGGTAGCGCCGCTGGTGGCTGAAGCAATGGTAACCAGCTGTTGTGCAGAAAAAGTTCCGCCTGCTGGTGAAAAAACAGGAACTTCGACCGTCTGCAGTTGGATGGTATAGGTTCCGGTGACCACTGAACTGGCGGTCATGCCGGCTTTATAGGCAATGGCTTTTATAGTGGTTGTCGCATCGATGCTGATCGGGGATGAATAAACCGTGCCGGTTGACTCCGAAGGGGTGGTACCATCCAATGTATAACGTATGGATGCCCCGAGGGTGGTGCTGGTTAAAGAAACACTCTGAATGGTATTGTAAGTACCGGGAGCGGGTGAAAAATCCGGTGCATCAACAAGGGACTGAATGACATAGTCCCCTGAAACAACATCACTGTTGGCCATCCCGGTTTTATAGGCAATGGCCTTGACCGTTGCGGAAGAAGCCAGGGTAATCCCTGAGGAATAAAGGGTTCCTGAGGTGGATGTCGGGGTGGATCCGTTGGTTGTATAGCGGATGGAAGCTCCGGCCGTGGCAGTGGACAAGGTAATCGTAGGAGTGCCTGAATAGGTGCCCGGCAACGGACTGAATTCCGGTTCGACACATTTGATAGTATAAGATGCCGTCACCACACTGCTGTTTGCCATGCCGGTTTTTGAAGCGTAGGCTTTAATCGTAAGATTCCTGGTAATATCAACCGGACCTGTATAACTAGTTCCATTGGAGGCGGTTGGCGTAGAACCATCCAGCGTATACCGGATGAGTGCCCCGGCGGTCTCGGTTGAAATGGCAATGGACTGCGACCCAACATAAGTCCCGGCTACCGGGGTGAATATCGGATTGACTACAGGTAACAAATTGATAGTATACAACGCGGTGGCCACATAACTGTCGGAATAATTCGACCGATAGGCCATAGCCTTTAAGGTTGTCGTTACAGTGATAGTAATTGGACCGCTGTAAATAGTTCCTTTAGAAGATGAAGGGGTGGATCCGTCAATAGTATAGCGGATCGTTGCTCCGTTGGTGGCACAGGAGATGGTCACGGTTTGGAAAGTAGTATAGGTTCCGGCACCGGGACTGAAAGTAGGGGTAGCTACCCGGGCGGCCAATGCCGAGGAGGAGAATGCCAGGATTGCAAAGATTGCTAATCCAATGGCCCTGAAATATGTAATTGCGATTTTCATTAGGGTATGGGCTATTTAAACAAGTAGGTAATCTTAGCGGAGGCAAGTGCCAACTCAACGATTTGTCCGTTGTATTTCAGGTCAACCGTTTTTTCATACGCAGGTAAAGTCAGCTTGACTTCATAAGGCTGGTTGGCGACCATCATACCTTTCTTATAAATAGTACCGTCGGCTGCGGTAACCATAACCACCCGGTTGACGGGTCCCTGGAGAGTCAGCACATAATCCGAAGTGGTTTTCCAGTCAAAAGTGCTTGCAATAACCAGATCATCCATGGTTTTCGGGTCTGGATTGGGTATCGGCTCCTTCTGGCAGGAGTTGAAAGCGGCCAGGCTCACCAAGACAATGAAGAAGATCTTTACAGTTTTCATAATGGTTTCCAATTACTAATTTCGGAAAGTTAGCTAAAACAGTGCCAGAAAAATTGGGATCAACTAATTATTTGACTAATTGATAATTACGACAATTCAAATAATTAAATATTTCCCTAATTTGGAATTTTTCCAATAATTGGCCAATTTTGGGGCAAGTACCGATTTGATTAAGGCGCTAACCTGGCAATCTTCCATGCGTTTTCAGACCTCCGATAAATAATCCGGTCGTGCAGCCGATCAACCCGGCCCAGCCAGAATTCGAAATAATCCGGAGTGAACCGGTAACCACCCCAGTTTGATGGCCGGACGGCCGGCGATGGCGGGAGAGCATGTAGAGGCAGATTACAATCTGTCTCTACGTTTGGCAACTGCGGAACGGCGTGAGGAGACAGATTACAATCTGTCTCTACATCTGTCTCTTGCCGGTTGCCTACGGCAAATTGCCTCTTGTCCTCCAGCCATTTACGGTTTGGGATTTCACAACTTTGCGGGGATATCACCGCACTGATGCGGCTGGCTTCCGGACGGGAAGCGAAGTAAGCATCGGATTCCGCTTCGGGAATTCGGGTAACAAAACCTTCAACTCTGACCTGACGTTCCAGGTCGGGCCAGAAAAAGAGTAGCGCAGCCTGGGGGTTATCCGCTAACTGTTGTCCTTTGCGGCTTTCATAGTTAGTAAAAAAGGTCAGACCATCCTGATCAAGACCTTTCATCAGAACAACCCGAGAAGAGGGTTTCAGGTTTTTCCCGGATGTGGAAAGGACCATTGCGGTCGGTTCCGGGCACTCTGCCCTTATGGCTTCAGAAACCCATTCATGCAACTGAACAAGCGGATCCGGATTTACCAGGCTTTCGTCCAGCGAACCTCTGATATATTGTTTCCGGATGGAATGAAAAGAATTCTCCATGCGCCTTATACAAATTGCGGCTGTGAAATGTTGCGCCCCATTCACTTCACTCGCAGAACTCCTTCTTCCGC
>Ga0172379_10011706_pt1 | contig 10384 bp, 8 predicted proteins | sample GrowelOW334metaG_FD_119756 | JGI IMG/M metagenome (GOLD analysis project Ga0172379, IMG submission 119756) | Groundwater microbial communities from an aquifer near a municipal landfill in Southern Ontario, Canada - Groundwater well OW334 metaG | ecosystem: Environmental > Aquatic > Deep...
TTCTAAGTCAAGAATTTTTAAACTATCAATAATTTTTTTTTGTTTAAATTCTTCAAGTCCTGACCAAAAAATTGTTTGCTCAATATGGCTAGTATATAAAGGAATAGCTAATTCCTCTTTAACCATTGCTTCGCCAAGCTTATCTAGTATTAAGTCTTTATCTTTTTTCATATAATATAGTATATTAAATTTGAATAAATATTACTTTAATTATAGCACTTTACTTACTGTTGACAAACACTCCGTCATCAGTTAATATAGAAATAACTTAATACGCCACAGACTACAAGCGCTCAAATAAGTCTTGTACAGGCCAAAATAATAGCACTTAGCTATTTTATCTATCTGTGGTTATAAGCCACATTTTTTTTATTTATAGCTAATTAATAAAATATGCCTAAAAGTAAAATCCAAAAGAATGAAATCATGCGGAACTTGACAGAGCGGATCAAAAAATCCAAATCTATCGTGTTTGCTGGTTTTAACGCTTTAGGAGTAAAGGACAATGAGGCTTTGCGTGCAAAATTACGCGCCGAAAATGGTGAGTACTATGTTGCCAAGAAGACTTTGTTAGAGCGTGCTCTTAAGGAACAGGGAATCGAAAATTTAGACACAAAATCACTTACTGGTAAGTTGGCAGTAATCTTCTCTTATCAAGATGAAGTTGCTCCAGCCAAAGCAGTTGACGCTTTCCGTAAAGACAAAGAAGACAAAATCTTTTTCTTAGGCGGTATCTTAGAAGGTAAATTACTTTCCAAGACAGAAGTCGAAGCTTTAGCTAAACTTCCTAGCAAGCAAGAATTGCTGTCCAGATTGGTTGGTACCTTAAACGCACCAGTTTCTGGCTTTGTAAATGTTTTAGCCGGTAACTTACGTGGTTTAGTAACAGTGTTAAAAGCGATTGAAGAAAAAAAATAATTAATTAAAAATTTAATTTTTAAAACTATGGAAGACAAAAAAGACGTTGTAGTACCTGAAAAATTTCAGGACTTAGTAAGCAAAATCGAAAAAATGAGTGTTCTAGATTTAGCTGAGTTAGTTAAAATCTTAGAAGAAAAATTTGGTGTTTCTGCTGCTGCTCCAGCTATGATGATGGCTGCTGCTCCTGCAGCTGCTGAAGCTGAAGTAAAAGACAGCTTTGATGTTGAACTTACTGATGGTGGCGCTACTAAAATTGCGGTTATCAAAGTTGTTCGTACAATCACTGAATTAGGTCTTAAGGAAGCTAAAGATTTAGTAGATGGTGCTCCAAAAATCGTAAGAGAAGGTTTAAAGAAAGAAGAAGCTGAAACCATCAAAAAAGCTTTAGAAGAAGCTGGTGCTAAGGTAACTTTAAAGTAAGAAAAACTCCTTATATATTGAAAAAACACGGTTTGTCATTTGACAGACCGTGTTTTTTGTTGTGCATAAGTGCCTGTTGCAAAATATTCAAATTTACTCTATAATCCTTCTACCGTTACTGAACGTACGGTAGCGGAAAATTACATTTTGTATGAGAGCAAAAGTTTTGTCCGCGCTTGCCCTAGGCCTGATGCTTATGGCTTGCACACAAGAGATCAGGGAACCTGATCCAATCACAGTGATGGTCACGGTTGACTACGGGGCCGGGAAGATGGTGAAATTCATTTATCTCGGGAACCTCGTCTGGCAATCCGACCCTAACGTAAGCGAAGTAGCTTATCACCAAGTTGGTGACATAGTCTATCTAAGTTTTGTATCACAAGATGGAAAAGAGAACCAACTTTCTTGGAAAGGCGGCGAACTAGTTAAACCGCTGTAAAGCTGTTTAATTAAAAAAGAGGAGGGCCACAACGGTCCTCCTCGATTTTTTTATATAAGATATAATTTATAGTCCAAATTTATAAACCGATGTCCCAGCTAAGATATAAGCCGCTTTACCGGCCTCATCAATTGCAAAGTCTTTTAAAGAGTCTTTTACCAAACGATATTGTTTAATTAAAACGCCTTCTTTAGTTAAAGCAATTAAACGATTATTTTTTAAATCAAGCAAATAGACGTTGGCTGCAGTCATAATAATTTTATCAGCTCTAATTTCAGGACTAATGATTGTGGATTTATAATTTAAATTAACATTTTTTCCGCTAACCTTTCCAAGTTTTAATAAATCACCATCTGATTTACTAACCATTATTTGTCCGTTAACCTTAAAATCTGTGGCCTTAGATAAATCAACCGATTCATTTAGCCAATCAGTTCTACTTAAAGAACCAATGGTGTATCTATATATTTTACTATCTTTTTTATTAAGAATATATAAGAAACCGCTATAAGTTTGAATTAAATTTTCTCCTTGCAATTTTTCAGAATCACTATTAACAAAGCTAGCCTTTTGTCCGCTTACCTTAATAATTTTTTGATTAGCTAAATAATAAATATCTGAGCCACTGATTGCCGGGGAACTAAGAACAGATGCGTCTGTCAAAGCAATTTGATTACGAGTAGAGTCTTTTAAATTAAAATCATAGATATTCTTATTTAAACCATCACCTATATAAAGTTTATTATTTAAGAAAACTAAATTATCAGCTCCAGCCTGAGCGTTCCAAACATTAGTATTTACAATTTCTTGAAAACTATCAATCTTGGTAATTTTTTGTATTTTATCGTTTTGATCAGATAGATTAAGTAGGAGTTCGGCTTTTTGTGTTTCCTGTTCTTTGTTTTGAGGCAAACTAGCTTGTAACAAACTAAGTGAGCCCTCTAAAGTTTCAGTCGCTCCCTGATTATTACCAACCGCTAAATATAAATCCATTTGCGCCTGCTTAGTGCTTATATCGGAAACAACTTGATTAAACTGATCTGAGGCTAACTTAGTTTTTTGGTTGGATGCAGTAAAGAAAATAGAAACAATTAAAATTAAGAAACAAACTGTTAGAGCACCAACTAAAAATCTATCTTTTTTACCCAAGTGTTTAAGCCAATCACCTAATCCGTGATAAATACCCGCCCAAAAATTAGGTGAAAATATTATACCAAAACCTTTTAAGCCTTTACCTATTTTTGGTAAAACGTTATAACTTTGTTTTCTAAAAACTAATTTATCTTTAATTAGGAAAGATTCTCGACGAGCTAAGTCAGACTTTTTTGACTCTTTAACTGGAGCCTGAGTAATTGCAGTCTCATCGTTATCTTCGTAAAATTTAACTACTTTTTTATTTTCGGGAATTTCAACTTTAAATTTAGAGATTAAATTAGCACTCCAAGAAATAATTTTTTTCAAATTTATAATTCCAGCTGGAGCCAGCATTCTTTCAGTTTTTTGTTCGGTATAATTTAAATGAGAAATTGAACTGTGAGCATTACGAGTTGTGCGATGTCCTGAGGATTTGTCACCCGCTACAGGGTGCGCCGTTTCATTGTCTTCTGGTGTTTCGCTTCTTTCATTTAAGCCCGCGCCTAAAGTACTTTTAACAATTATTCCCAAAAATGGAGCAAAAGAATTTATTTTTTGTAAAAGATTTTTTATCTGCTCAGCAGCTACCATTGGTGGCAATTTTGTAATCACACCAATAAGTTCACGATTTGATAAATATTCTGGTAAAGCCTCATTGGTAAATAAAAAATAAGAATGAGGAGGAATTTCACCATTAATTACGGCTGAAAAAATCTTAGATCCTTGAGTTTGAGTATCATCAGAAAAAACCGCTTCCTCTTCGGTAACATTTGATTCAATATTTAACATCTCAAAATCACCTTGACGACGAAAAATTAAAAAAGCTTTATTTTTTCCATAATTAGAAAAATAAAGCTTATTTTCATGAATTACTCCTAAAGTTAAATTGGTGCTTTGAGGATTTATTTTTATATTAGACTCTTGTAAAAATTCTACCAAACCTTGGTTAACTCGCGCTAAAACGGCTTCAAAAATATTTTCAATTTTGAGTCCTTCAATTTTGTCGCGAAGCAATATCTTCTCATCGCCATAATAATTGTAATCAAAAATGTTAATCAAAAAATTAATAATCTTTTGCGTTTCATTTTTTTTACCTTCAATCTCAGCGAGTACAAAAATCTTACCAGCCAAACGTTCTTTGTTGGCATCTGGTTGTGAGACAAAAACTTCACCGGCGTAATTTTGATTCTTGCCGGAATTTAGAATAATCGAGGCTATTTTGTTATACATAATTTGAAAAAAACCAAGCTTATATTCCTGATTTTTCAATTTATTTTGTTTGACTGTTTACTTATTATATTATACTATAAAGTTATAAATAGATAAAGCTATGCTAAATAAACTCTTTGGTTCGGAGGCTCGAGTCAAAATCTTAAATATATTTTTAACTAAGCCTGACGGACAGTATTACCTGCGAGGATTAGCTAGAGATTTAGATTTACAAGTTAATTCAGTTAAACGAGAATTACTTAATTTGGAAAATTTAGGCCTTCTAGCCCAAACACAAACTACTTCCGACGTTAAAAGTAAAGAAAAAAAATATTATACAGTTAACCGCGACTTTCTTCTTTTTAGTGAGATAAAGTCTCTTTTTATAAAGGCTCAAATGCTAAGCACTAAAGAGTTTGCGGATAACGTGCAAAAGATTTGTACACCAAAGTTACTTATTTTAACTGGGTTTTTTACAGGTGATACCGAATCTAAAACCGATCTATTAATTGTTGGTATTAGTAAAACAAGTAAAGATAAATTTATTAAATTAATAAAAGAGTTAGAGGAATCCGTTGGTCAGGAAATTAATTATACAATCATGGATGAAAAGGAATTTTTCTATCGTCAAGAAATATTTGACGTGTTTCTTCATAAAATAATGACTGGTAAAAAATTAGTTATCAGTAATAATTTAACTACTTAAAAATAATTATGTTAAATCCAGCTCTAAAAACAAGCTTGAAAATTTTAAAATATATCGTACTAGGTTTGCTCGCTTTAATTATTTTAATTTTTATTTTGCTTAGTAATAAAATTAATGCCTCACGTGATTATTATAGTCAAATGACTAGTGGTAAATCTCAATTAGAGGCCGCTATAACTTCAATTAAGGGACAGAAATATTCCTTAGCCGAAGAGCAATCTACACTTGCAACTAATCAATTTAATTCCGCTCTAGAAACTTTGGATAATATCAAACAAAATAAGATTGCCGCTTACTTTGGACCAGTTTCAAATTCAATTAGTGATTTAGAATATTTAACTCAAACCGCTCAAGTGCTTAGTAAATCACTAACCAAGGCAACAGCTGTTTTATCAAAAATAGAAACTGTTACTGGAGGACGTTTTAAAGGTTCATTTGCTGATTTATCCGATATTGATCGAGAGCAAATTTTACTCACGATTTATCAATCCGCTCCAGAACTTAACAGTCTAAAAGCTAATCTGCAATTATCTTTAAATAACTTAAACAAAATACATCGAATCGGTGTTTTAATGCCAATTAGTTCCCAATTAACTGATATCAAAACTCAACTTGCGACGGCCACCAATTTACTTAATCAGGTGGTACCTTTAACTCAATTACTTCCATCACTGGCTGGCTATCCTCAAGAAAGTCAGTTCTTAGTTATTTTACAAAATAACGATGAGCTTCGCCCGACTGGTGGTTTTATTGGTACTTATGGTTTAGTAAATATTAAAGATGGCAAACCAGGAAGTATTATCACTGAAGATGTTTATCACTTAGATATGCCTTGTATTGGAAAGCTTAAAGTCACTCCGCCAGAACCAATCAAGAAATATATGAAGGTGGATTATTGGTGGTTACGTGATGCTAATTTTTCACCTGATTTTCCCACTTCGGCTAGACAAGTAGAAAATATGTATCTGTCTGAAAGCGAATGCGCTGGTAAACCAGCAACTAAGCCAACGGCTATAATTGCGATTAATCCGGATTTAATTTCTGACTTACTTAAATTAGTTGGACCAATAATTGTTGATGGCACAACTTATGATAGCCTTAATTTCCAGGCTATTTTACAATATACCGTTGAAGTGGGTTATGTTGATAAAAATATCACTTCCTGGAATCGCAAAGAAATAATTAACTCCGTTGTTTCTGAACTTGAAAAACGTTTAATGTCCTTACCAACAAATCGTTTACCAGAGATATTAACTATTCTACAAGAAAATATTGCTAAACGTAATTTACAAATTTACTTTGACAATAACGAACAAGAAAATATTGCTCGTGGACTTAATTTCACTGGAGAAATTAAAAATTCTAGTGGTGATTATTTAATGGTTGTCGATGCTAATCTAGCAGCCTTTAAAAGCGACTCGGTAATGAGAAAAAATATCACTTATAAGTTAATTAAAGATAGCGATAAGAGCTTAATAACCGCTAATGTTCAACTTGATTACAAGCACGAGGGAGGCTTTGATTGGCGCACCACGCGTTATCGAAGTTATACTAGAATCTACACACCTTTAGGCAGTAAATTACTAAATAGCGGCGGCCTAGATGATTTCTCAGTAAGTGATGATTTAGCCTTAAATAAAACTGTCTTCGGCTTCTTCTGGACTATAGAGCCGGGAACCGCAAAAACCGCGACCATCTCTTATTCCTTGCCAGAGACTATTACAACCACTAATTATAATCTATACTTTCAAAAACAATCTGGCAGTCGCTTAAACAACTTTAAACTAGATAAATCTTTTAGCACTGAACCTTCAGGGAACTGGTCCGGAACTTTAGATCGAGACAAGATATTTAATTAAAAGACAAAACAAAAAATCCCTCGACTAACTAAGCCGAGGGATTTTTTTATATTGAAATTATTTTACTTTAATAACTTTGAAACTAGTACTGTAAGTTTGTTTAGATGTAGTGCCTATAACTTTAGCATCAATTGATTCTGATTTAAAATCAGGAACAACTATTGCCTGAGTAAAACGTCCGTTTCTATCAGCCACAAGTTTTGTGAAGGATCCACCAAAGTTTATGGTTAATTCTTCACCTGGTAAATAACCAGCGCCAGACAAAGTAACGGCTGCTCCTGGAGTTGCAGTATAAATGTTAAAGCTAAGCTTTAACGCTTCTTTAATTTCTGCTTGTTCAGCCATTTCTGAAGCTTGAATACTAGCAACTTTCTTTAAAGAAGAATTTAAAACAGAAATTCCACCACCGTTAAATACAACTAGTCTTTCGCCATTATTTGTATCGACATATTTAATATCCATAGCATAACCATTTTGACTTAAATTGTAGGCTGAGATTTTCAAACCATTCTTTAAACCATCTTTAGTTAACTTCATGATACTGTCGCCATTAGCAGCATAGACGTAATTGCTGTTGCTAGCCGGTTCAACACTGTAACCGTTAGTTGAACTATTTGGATAACTAACAATTAAATTACCTTTTAAATCATAACGTTTTAAAAAGTAGTCATCAAAAACATAAAGTTCGTTTACACTTGAATCAAAATAAGTTTTTCTTAAATTTTGACTATCACGGTAGTTAACTGGGAAAGAAGCAATAACCGTTCTGGTTTTAGTATCGTAGATTTTTGCCTGATTATCTTTATTGATAGTTGTAATATAACGACCGGAAGCATCAAATCTAACAGCCCCAGAGATATCACTTTCAATCTTAAATGAATCAATAGTATCAAAAGTGTTGGCATCTATTTTCCAAAGTCTAACATTCTTATCGGAAATAGTTACGATATGAGAACCAAATTTATCAACTCGGTTATACCATTCGTAATAAGTATTTTTTTGTTTAGCGGCTAAAACTGGATTAGCTAAGTTGCTAATATCATACTTATATAAAGTGTAGCCGGAAGTAGCGTAGGCAAATAACTGGCCACCTTCCACATTTAATTTAACCGAAGAAAAATCTTCAGTTTTATCAAGCGGGGAATTAGGGGCTTTAAATTTTAAGGCTCTTACTAAAGAAGAACCGCTAGATTTAAAAACTTCAAGATTGCCGCTGTCTGTGGAAGCGATGATTAAATCACCTTTGTAGTCTACGGCATCACCAGAATAATAAGCTTTATAATTAGTGCGACCAATTGAAACTGTAGTTAAAATTGCTACAGCGCACACAATGGCCACGCCTATGATTTTTTTCATATTCATACACTTTAAGTTAGTTTTATAGTTTACTTAATAATCTACACTTTTTATTTAATTTTGTCAAGAGTTTATAAAAATATAGTAATTTTAGGTATTGACAATATCTTAAATAAAGGTTATACTTTTTAATCAAAGAACGTTAACAACAAATAAAAAACCACAGATATCATGAAAAAAATCTTTTTTATTGCATTATTTGCAATTTTTTCTCTAAATGGAGTGGCGCAGCAAGTTAGTGCCGTGCATCACTATTTACCAACTTTAAGTAACGAACAGGCGAGATCGTACAAAGGATATGACTTTATTATCCCTGATCATGAAGTTATTTTTAATTCGGCTGAAGGTCTACGTCTGATGCGACAAGACAATCCTGGCTTATTAATTTTAGTCTATGTAAATAAGATCGAATGGCACAGTCCAATGTATTCTGACAAGCCCTGGAGTCTTAACATGGTCAAAGAATTAAAGAAGCATCCAAGATGGTTTATGAGAGACATGTCTGGCAGGAATTTAGAATTCTGGCCGAAAACAGTTCTCATGAATTGTCGTCTCGATTGCCCGAAAGATGTAATTAACGGCAAAGCCTACTCTTATATAGAGTGGTTTACCGAAAGATACATCCAAGATGTGATTGGTGCTTACAAACGAGCTGGTATTCGTTTAGACGGTATTTTAGATGACGAACTACTCAAGATGATTAGTTTCATCGGAAACTATGGTCAAAATCGTAACGGCATCGACTGTGATGAAGATCTTGTAAATGATGATTCCTATGAACTTGATCGCCAGTGGCGCTTAGGTAATCAGTATTTTCTTCAAGAGGTAAGAAAAGCCATGGGGCCAGAATTTATCATTATCGGTAATGGTGGTCATGGCTACTACATGAACAATTGTAATGGAAAAATGTTTGAATATTTTCCAGAGACTTTCTTGAATGAAAACGACAGACTAACTGAAGCGTGGCCAGAAAACATGAACCATGCCGCTAATATGGAAATTTCTATATTTAACGCTAGAACAAATGAGTATGGCAAAACGGACAATTGGATGTTCACCTTATGCTCCGCAATGTTGATTGATAATACGATATTCTCTCATGGGCAAAATACGCCTTATGATAATAAGTATAATCTTCGACTCGGAAAAGCAATTGGTCCAAGCTATCAAACTGACAATGTTGTCAGTCGCAAGTTCCAAAACGGAACAATAAACGTTAATCCAGTCACCAAAAAAGCCTGGGTTGAGAAATAGAAACCGGAGCTGCTTACTTAAGCGGCTCCTTTTTTTTATGATGAGAAATAGACATAAGTAAACTGCCAGATAAACACCAGAAAATCCATTGCATTACTGCGTCTTTCAAAATATTATCAGTCGCACTAGCGGCCGCCAAACTAAGGGTAAAGAAAATTAAAAATAAAATTAGCATCTTCAGTCGTGGTCTTGTTTCGTGTCTAAAACCAAACCACATCTTTTTTAAATAAACGACATATATTGATAGATAAGCTAGCAAAGAAAAAATTCCAGATTCCAACCAAATTTTTAAATAATCATTATGTGGCTCTGTCTCAATTAAAAAACGAGGAATATTTTTTTGAATAAAGACTGAAGCGGTTCCAGGTCCATAACCAAACCAAGGACTTTGTTTTATAAATGACCAGATGTCACGCCACAAATCTAAGCGCCAAGTTGAGGAATCAGAAGCGCCCATAGTTAAAATAGAAGAAATTCTATCTTGAAAAAATGGAGCCAGTAAATAAAGGAGTGCTGTGGCTAAAATAGAAATAAATAATAATTTACGAAAACGATAAACACCAATGCAAAATAAAATAAACGCTAAAGCGAGCCAAGCCGCCCGAGTATAAGTAAATAAGAGGGGAACAATAAAAAATACCACCAATAAGATATAAGGAATTTTTTCAACTGCCCCCGATTTTAAATTTAAAGCCACAAATAAACACAAACAAATAACTAACACTAAATAGAAAGCTAACATATTAGGGTGAACAAAAGTTCCTAGTAGCCGCCATCTATCGCCATCAAAGAAGCCGCCGCGAGTTATCAGTTGGTACCAAGCGACTGCCGCCGGGATAATAGCCGAGAAGATTACTGCCTTAGCTAAACTAGTTAATTTCTTAGGTGTATTGTATATAAAATAACCAAAAATAAAAGCTGAGAAAAAACTAAGCAAACGAAAAAAATCAACCGCACTGGCAGTTTTATCAAATGAAATAAATGATAAAACAGCCGTAATTCCTAAAAATAATAGCCATGGCCAAGCGAGTGGTAGAGACTTAATTTCATTTCGTTTTTTAATTACAATTAAGCTCGCCAAAGCAA
>Ga0172379_10011707_pt1 | contig 10382 bp, 5 predicted proteins | sample GrowelOW334metaG_FD_119756 | JGI IMG/M metagenome (GOLD analysis project Ga0172379, IMG submission 119756) | Groundwater microbial communities from an aquifer near a municipal landfill in Southern Ontario, Canada - Groundwater well OW334 metaG | ecosystem: Environmental > Aquatic > Deep...
CCACCTCGCCATCCGGCGCTAGGCCCTTGGTTAATTGATACGCGATTACCGCCGCGACGGTGTGCGGCCCGTAAATGCCGTCAACCCAACCGGGATCGTAACCGCGCCGCTTCAACACACGCTGCACTTGCGCAACGCGCTTGCCAGTCAACGGGGGCTTTTTCAAATGCAAGGTCGGCGGTGGTGTTTCAACCACCTGCGGCTCACTCAGCGCCGCATAGTCGATGCCCGGTACAAGCACGCCGCAGTCCCAACGCCGTGCCGCGACCTTCAGCGCGACCACGCCGTCTTTTGCCGAATGCGCCTCAACGGTGCCACCGCGACCGTCGCTGATAGCGATATGCCCGGGGACGTCACCCTGCGCGACACGCAGTAAAAACGCGCCCGGCGTCGCTGCCGCTTCAGCAATCGTGATTTTCCGCCCGAGCTTCTTCACATCACGCGCCCAATAGCCGGTATAGGCATCGACCGTCGCGGGATTGCCGGCGTCACGATCACAGCCGTAAAGCTGATGCGCCACTTGAAAGACGCACCACGAGGCGAACTCGGCGCAATCCCAAGGGCCTTTCCATTTCTCGTTATCTTTCGGAACTTTGGCACCGAAAACATAGTGTTCGGTAAGGTGCGCGCGAGCAACCGTAACGATGTCTTTGCCTTCACTCATAGCCTAATCCTCCTGACGCCTTAGAGACTGTTATGCACAATTGAGTTACGGCGGCATCACCGGGAATCACGGTGGCGAAGTACCCACTCGCGTCGCAACATCGCTGACGAGGGCGCCGCTTGCCGCTTGCCGATGCCCGCTGCGGCGTGCAGGTATTGAAAATTAAGCAGATGTTGAAAGGCAGCATAATGCCCTCTTACGTCGCTGAAATTAGACAGTTCTAATAAGACTCTATTTCGCAGCGGATGACGTTAACAGCTGCGTATCGCGGCGTCACGCCAATAGTCGTTCTATAGTGTGCACAGCGTCACGTTAGACGCAGCAAACGAGCGAAAATAGTGATACGCGCCGAAATTCTGCTGCCGCCGATGAACTTCGCTAGCGCCTTGAGACCCCATTCATCGTTATCGCCATCGCCGGTTTTGCGCACTCGCCGCCGCTTGGGCGCGGTATGCTGCGACGGACATGCAGATGTCTGCTGCCAAATTTCCGGGCCATGCCGCGATAAAAAGCCGGCTCGAATTTCTGCGTCGGGGGTCTGAACGCCAAACCCGACGCGGCAAGCTCTCAGGAGGGCGACGATGGACGAAAAACGCTGGGCGGCGTTACTGACCGCAATCGTGCTGGGCGCTGCCGGCACCTGGTATTACCTGAACCACGTCGCAATACCGCCACCGCTCGCCGAGGCGCCGCCGCCTGCGCTCGAAACGGCCCCAGAACCGGCGCCCGAGCCGGTGCCCGCACCGCCGCCACCGGATTACCCGCTGCCACCGCCGACGGCTGATGCGCCAGCGCTGCCGAAGCTCGCCGACAGCGATGGCGCGGTGCGCGACGCGTTATCAAGCCTGCTCGGCGGCGGCTCGTTCGCCGCGTTCATGGTGCCAACACAGCTGATCCAGCACATCGTCGTCACGATCGACAACCTGCCGCGCAAGCGCGTTGCGCTGTCTTTGCGGCCGATCAAACGCACGCCGCCGCCGTTCCTCATCCGCGAGGACAGTGGCCACATTTATTTGGATCCGGCCAATGCCGAACGCTACGCCGCACAGGTGGCGTTGTTCGACGCCGTCAGCGCCGAAAAGCTGGTCGCGCTTTACGTGCGGTGGTATCGGCTATTCCAGCGCGCCTACGTTGAGCTTGGCTATCCCGAGCGCTCGTTCAATAATCGCTTGGTCGAAGTGCTGGATCACCTGCTGGCAACGCCGGAAGTGCCGGCCGAAATCGAGCTGACGCAGCCGAAAGTTGTCTACGAATTCGCTGACCCAACGCTAGAAGCCTTGTCCGCCGGCCAAAAAACCTTGCTACGCCTGAGCCCGGTGCAACGCGCAGACGTGATAAAGCAGTTGCGCGCCATCCGTGCGGCGGTGATCGCTCAAGTGCCAGCAAAATCCTGAGCTAGGCCCGCTAATACTTATGCGATCACTGCGGCGCAAACGGCCCTAGCCCGGCGCCGCCAACACCTGCAGCCGCGCGGCAATTTCGCCGAGGCTGCGCTGGATCTGTGCGTTGTGCGCAGCGCCTTCCTGCAAGCTGCCAACCAGCGGCTTCAGGCCGAGATCCAACGCCGAGCGAAGGCCGGCCAGCACCGCCGCGGCGTCACTGATTGTGTCGCGTTTGAAGGCTCGCGCCAGCACTTGTTCGCTAGCCAGCCGCTGCAATAAATCTTCGATCTGCGACCACGGCACGGTCTGGTTGGGATCCGGCTCTGGCGCCGGCTTATCGGCGAGCGCACGCACGCCGCCGACCAGATCGACCAGCTGCGCAACCACGCGTGTACCGACATCAGCATCGCCGCCCATCGCCTTACGGCGCAGGAAGTCCTGCTTGATTTGGGCCCAGCGCGCGGCCTGCTCGGCAGTCATCGCGCCGCGTAGCTCGGCGAGCTTTAACAGGTTTTCTTCGGCGCCGGTGGTCAGCAACTGCGCTTCGCCGATGTAATGGTCGGCGATCAATTGCTGCAGTTCGGCGTCATTCATCACTGGCGATATTTTTTCGGCGAGCTTGGCCATATTGCGGTAGCTGCCTTGCAGCCGGAACGGCGGCTCCGTGCGGTAGTCGTCGGCCTGTGCGGCGCTGAGGATGTATTGCTGATTAACCTTGAACAGCACCTCGCGCACCTGCAGCAATTTCTGCAGTGTCGCGACGATTTCCTCGATCTCGGCGCCGCTGTAGTGATAACTCAACGCCGTTGCCGAAAATTCGCGGCCCTGCGCTTTATCGATCAACCGATAGAGATCGGCAAGATCGCGTGTTGCCAGCGGCGCCAGCACCGCATTCGCGGTCAGGCTGTTCTCGATATAGCTGAGTTTGAACGCGTCTTCACTGCCGCCGAGCACATCGCCGAGGTTGTAGATGTCGGCGCGGTTGGCGAGCATGTCCGGAATCTTGAACACTTCGCCGGACTCGGTATACGGATTGCCGGCCATGACGACGCAGAATTTCTTGCCGCGCAAATCGTACGTGCGCGTAGCGCCTTTCCAAACGCCTTCAACGCGTCGCGTGCCATCGCACAGCGAGATGAATTTCTGCAGGAATTCGGGGTGCGTATGCTGAATATCGTCGATATATAGCATCACGTTGTTGCCCATTTCCAAAGCTAGATTCAGCTTTTCCAACTCTTGCCGCGCGGTGGCGTTCGGCGCCTGGGCTGGGTCCAGCGCACGCACCGTATGGCCTAGGGCCGGGCCGTTGATCTTCATGAAAATCAGGCCGAGGCGATGCGCCAGGTATTCCATCAACGTGGTTTTGCCGTAGCCCGGCGGCGAAATCAACAACAACAAGCCCATCAAATCGCTACGCCGCTTTTCGCCCGCGGTGCCGATCTGCTTGGCGAGGTTATCGCCGATCACCGGCAGGTACAGTTCGTTGATCAAACGATTGCGAACAAACGAGGTCAGCGGCCGTGGTTTGAATTCGGCGAGCCGCAGCGCCGCCCGCTCGCGGGTCAAAATGCCGTGGCGCAGTGTTTGGTAGCGCTGATATTCGGGCAGGAATTGCGCACGATGCCGGTGCAGACGCGCGCCGTAGTCGTCGATCGCCAGCGCTAAGCGGCCGTCGACGATGCGCGGATGGGTGCCGAGCAAGCCGGCAACCTCAACCTGTAATTCGGCTTCGCTGTAGCGGCGCGGCCAGCGATCATCGAGCAGCAACAGGGCCGCGGCCTCCGGTATGTAGGCGGCGAGTGCAGCTTCGCTCGGCGTTCGGCAAAGCGCGTCCAGCGCCTGCTGCGCCAGCGCCCAGCGTTGATCGAGCCGCGGCGCTAACCGCGCCAGCGTCTGGCGGAATTCATCCCAGCGCCGCGCCGCCACCAAGCGCTGTTCCAGCGCCGTAAGCAAGTGGCGCGCGTACCGACTAAACAAAAACTGCGGGTGCTCGATGGCGAGCACTGATAACAAATAATCGGCGGCAGCGCGGCAATCCTCGGGCGCAACCGATAACGCCGCCGCTGCGACAAAATCGGCCAATACGGCGGCTGCTTCGCACTGCAAGGCTTCGATACCGGCGCGGCTACCGAAAACCTCGGCGAGGTCGCGCGCAGCGCGGGCGCGCTCCGGCCAGCGTGCGGCGTCTGCTTCGGTATTCTCGACGCCGTGCCAGTACAACACCGCCAACGCGCGGGCGGCCGGGGCGTAATGCAGAGTGCCGGCGCTTTCTTGCAGCGCCAGCGCCGCGCGCAAAATGCGTTCGGCGTCGTGATCGTGAATTCCTTTCTCATAGCCATCGCGATAGCGCGGCGCGGCGAACTCGCGCGCGGTGCGCGCAAGCTGCTCCGGTTGCAGCGCTTGCTGCCGCAGCGCGGGCAGCGTTAATCCTGCTTCGCCGGCCTCGGCGGCGGCAAGCAATAAGCCAGCGAGCCATTCGCCGCGATAAAGGCTCGGCGATTCCGAGTCCAGCGTCAGCGGCCAGTATTCGCGCAGCGCGAACAGCGCTTCGTCGTGCAGCGGCTCGTAATAGTCGGTCCCGGTGAGGTGCAGCGCCAATCCGTCGCCACGCGGCAGCAAGGTTAGATCGGGCGTTTGTGTGTTGACGCTAAATCGATGGCGTGGGCCCAGCTTGATGACGTTGCCGCCGTCCTCGAACAATTCGCTGCGATCACGCAGTGCCCGCACCGCTTGATCGCGAGCAGCTTTCAAGCGTGCCTCAACCTCATCGGCCTTGACGCTATCGCGATGCCCGCGCAGCCGTTCGGCGAGTTCGCGCAGCTTCAGAATCAGGGCATCGCCGGCAAAGAACGCGTTCATCGCGTCGGCATCGGTGAGTCGCGCGGTCCGCCGCGGCAAGCTTTCGAGAATGCGCTCGGCGGCGTCCATCACCGCTTGCGCTTTGCGCTGCCGCTCGTCGAGCAACTGCTGGCGCTGCGCTTCAAACGTTTCGACCAGTTCTTCGCGCTTGGCCAAAATATCGGCGAGAAACGGCTCATGTTCGCCGTACTGGCTTTCCAATTGCTCCAATTGCAACAGCAAGCGCTGCAGTTGATCGTCGCAACGCTCGGGGTCCTGTGCGGCGGTCAGCGCGGCGGCGATGCTCTGCGTGAACAGCTTAAATTGCGCACCGAACTGCGCAACAGACTCAGCGCCGACCAGCGTTTTCCGGCGCTGCTCAGCGCGGGCCTTGATTTGATTTAAACGGCTGTAAATTTCCGAAATCGATTCGACAATCGCGGTGCGTTGCGCGGCATCGTCGACTTGCAAAGTCGCCATCAGCTCCGACAACGTGTCGAGATCGGCCGCCATCGTCTGCATCTGCTGCAGCGACGCGCGCAAGGCGTTGGCGCCAACGGCGCTTTGGGCCGCGCCGTCGAGCGCTTGCAGGCGCTCTGCAAACGGCTGTAGCGCCTGCGCGCTGGCCAGGAATTGCCCAGTGGCGCCGGCGATGCGGGTCTGTGCCGGCGGCAACTCGGCGGTGAGTGTGTCGATCTCGGCGACATCGATGTAGCGATAGTCGCGGATCGTCAGCAAATGGCCGCGTTGCGTGTCGATCGCGTGCAGCGCGTCAACGTAGTCCTGCACCCGCTGCCAACGGTCCGGCTGCAAGCTTGCGAGCAGCGTTTTTTGCCGCGTGCGGGCATCGCGCAGCGCGCGCTCGGACTGCGCGCGTATGCCGTCAACTTTCTCGTATTCGTCGATCACCGCTTCGCTGGTGGCGGTGATTTCACGCAGTAGCGCCGGGGTCTCGCCGCAGTGGCTATCGCTAAGCCAGTGGTGTACGTCGAACAGCTGCCGCGTGCTCTGCGCCAAGCGCGTGTAGCGCTGCGCCGAGACCGCGCCAGCGTCGATTTCGCGGCATAGATTCAATAGATCGGACAACCCGCGCACGAGTTCGGCGTTGCCGATCCGGCCCATGAAGCTATTGCTGGCCGGCTGGCGCGCGGCGTAGTCGTCGCTGGCGAACGGCGTCTGCCAGACTTGCATCGGATGGACGCGCGTTGGCTCTTCACTATCGGCCGAGAAAATTACCATCCGGCCATCGTCACTGCAGGCGTAGCCGTGGCCGAAAATCGGCGCCTGCAATCGGCGCTCGATTAGGTTGTAAGTGAACAGCGCGTCGCGGCCTTGTTCTGGATGATAAAAAACGTAGAGCACGTCTTCGCCGTTCGGCGAGCGGACCGCGCGCTTGAAGCGCATGCCGTCCATCGTCTGGCCAAAGGCTTTCGACTCACCGTTCTGCAGGTAGTAGCCGCCCGGAAAAATCACGCCGTGATCTTCCGGTAACTGCACGCAAGCGAGCCCGATCGCGTCGATCCGCTGCACAGTGCGCGTCAACGTGTTGTAGATGAGATAACGCGACTGCGTTTCCCGATACGGCAGAATTTTTAGCAGCACCAAGCTACCGACTTGGGCGTAGGCGATCTGACCATCGTCGAGCGACTGCGTAGCGTCTTGTACCGGCTCGCGGTAAATCCCGAGGCCGTCATCGGTGTTGTTTTCGATCTTAACGGTGAGATCGCCGTTGATCGTTTCGACGAACACTGTGTCGAGAATATTCAGATGCGGATGACGGCCGTGCACCACGTGCTCGCGCGTGGCTTTGGTCCATTCGAAATCGAACGGCGCCGGCAACGCGCTATCGCGTTCGCCGCGGTTATCGATATAGCGAACATCGCCGTCGCTATTGATTGACCAGCGAAACACGCGGATATCGCTAAGCCGCTCGCCGATCTGAAAACTCGCGAGCAGCTTGCCGTCGCGCACCATCAGCTGCAGCAGGCGCGTGTTCTTGTAGTAGGCGTAAAGCGCGCGGAAATCCTGTGCGAAATTATCAGTGCCGAGAAAGCTCTCAGCCAGCGGCACCGCCTGCACGTCGAAACCGTCCGCGGTTTCGATCAGGCGATACAGCGAGAAAACATCCGCAACGTGGGTCTCGCGCTTCAAGCCAATGAAGACGTTGTAGCCGAACAGCAGCAGGCCGCCGACGTGAACGATGTCGCGCGCCACGCAGTTGTGCTCGCTGCGCACGCGCAGGCGGCCGATCACCTCCATCCGGCTGCTGCCGAACTCGCTGAGGCGCTGCGCATTTAACGCTTCGGCCTGCTGGCGCAGACGCGCGCCTTGCTCGTTCAGGCGCTTGCGCAAAACCTCGTAAGCACCGCTTTCGGCAACGGCTTGATCGGCCAACGCTACGTCGCTCGCAGCGACGCCATCCTGTTTGCTATCCGACATCGCGACCTCGTAATCCGGGCGGATCAATGGGCAGCACCAAGGCCAGCGGCATCATGCCGCCGGCCCGGCACCGACGCGGCTTAGGCGGCGTCGCTTGCCGCGGACGCTGCCAACGGCTTCGTCGCCAACAGCCGCTGCAACACGTCTTGCACCAGCGGACTCTTGCCGGCCACACCTTCAATCGCCTTGCCGACCGACAACGCCTTGGCGAAGGATTTGAAGAAATCGCCTTCGCCGCCGACGATGTCGATATTGGCTTTGCTCAGCGCTGCCGACAGTACTTCCGCCTGCTCCTTGGCAATGTCTTTGTTGGCGCTGATCGCGGCGAGCGCCTGCTCGAAATTCTTTTCCAGCTGCATGCGGAATTCTTCGTGCGCGCGAGCGCTATCGCTAAGCGCATCAAGCGCACCGAATTTCTCGGTTAAACCTTCGGCTTCCGAACGCAGCCGCTCGCGCAGCACCTGCGCTTCCGACAAACCCACATCTTTGGTGACCTGGGCCTTGGCGGCGCCGATCTGTGCGTCGCCACGCGCCTGGGCGCCGAGCTGCTCTTCCAAAACCTGTGCTTCGAACAAGCCTTGCTTCTGCTTGGCCTCGGCCTGCGCTTCGATAACACGCGCCTGCGCCAAACCTTTTTCTTGTTCTCCCTGCGCTTCTGCGCCGAGCTGACCGGCCGTTACGCGGGCCTTGGCCATGCCTTCTTTCTCCATCGCCGCGGCGGTCACTTCGCGCACGCGCGCATCGGCCAGACCCGGCGCCGCACGCTCGGCTTCGAGGCCTTCGGCGAGCCGCTTTTTCGCTTCCGCCTGCTTGCCAGCGGCCTCCAGCTCGGCCTGCGCCATTGTCGTCAGCTCGACCGCGCGATGCCGCGCGCTGGCTTCGTCAGCCTCGGCTTTCTTCACATCACGCACCAATTCTTGTTCGGCTTCAGCCTGCGCGTTCAGAATCGTGACCTGCTTCAGACGATCCGCCTCCGAAACCTGCCGCACTTCTTTAATCCGCTCTTCTTCCTGCGCCACGGTCTTTTCAACCGCAATCCGCTCGCGGATTACATTGGCGATTTCGGTGCGCTGCTCTTCCAGCGCTTTCTCTTTTTCGATGCGCTGCAATTCCACTTCGCGCTCGCGCGATACCACTTCCAGATCTTTTGCCCGCGTTACTTTCTCAACTTCGATAACTACCGCGCGCTTGCGATTCTGCTCCGCGACTTCAACTTCGCGCTGGCGATTCTCTTCACGCACTTCCAGCTCTTGCTGCACTTGAATGCGCGTCTGCTCCGCTTTCAGGCGCTCTTCTTGCGCCACTTTCGCGGTCTCGGCTTCTTCACGTGCGCGAATATTGGCGATCTCACGCTTTTGCCGGGCTTCGGCGTCCGCCTGCTGCCGTTCCAAGGCCAGCATCGCCTCGCGGGTTTCAACGTTCTTCTTTGTGATCGCCAGTTGCTCATTGCGCGCCAGCTCGTTGGTGATAACGTTCTGCGCCGCCGTCAGCTCGGTGATTTTGCGAATACCTTCGGCGTCGAGAATATTGCTCGGATCGAGCGAATTTTTCGGCGTCTGTTCGAGATAATCGATCGCCACATCTTCCAGCACATAGCCGTTGAGATCGTTGCCGATGACTTCGATGATGCGGTCGCGGAAGTTCTGCCGGTCTTCAAACAGCTTCACGAAATCGATCTGCTTGCCGACGGTTTTCAGCGCTTCGGAAAACTTGGCGTTGAACAGTTCATCAACCGCCGCGCGGTCCGACGCGCGATCAACGCCGATCGCTTTTGCCACTTTCAGCACGTCTTCCTGGGTTTCGTTTACGCGCAAATAGAACGCGACTTTGATGTCGGCGCGCATATTGTCTTTGCAGATCAAACCGTCTTTGCCACGCCGGTCTACTTCCAGCGTCAGCAAGGAAATTCGCATGAATTCTTTCTTGTAAATCACCGGATAGACCAAGGCGCCGGTGAAATGGACTTTCGGCGTCGCCGATAAATCGTTGACGATCAACGCCGTGCCCTGTGCAACCTTAATATAGAACGCGTTGAACAACGCGAAGAATCCCAGCACGACCAGCGCAAGGACACCAACGCCAATTAGAAATGGCAACGCCAGCGCAAGATTCATGACGCTCTCCCTGTGATACGGATCAACATAAACGTGCCGGCAACACGCCGGAATAAGCAGGCTTAAATGCCCTTGAATTCGTCTTCGGCGACGACGCGATAAACGTGGCGTGCCGCGATGTACTCGATCAACACAACGCGGTCGCCGCGCCGAAACTCAGCCGGTGTTTCGCTGCGTACTTGCAGAATTAAGCCGGCGCCGCCGTCCTCCAACGCTGCGGTGCCTTGCTGCGGTGAAACCGTCGCGCTCCGCACAGTGGCAACCTGGCCGAGCACGGTGCGTGTCGCGGCCGGGCGTAACTTCGCGAACAAATTGCGCAGCGGCCGCAGAACAAAACTGGTGACCGGTATCGCCGCTAGAAACGCCGCCGTTAGCACCACCAAGCCGAGCGCGGTGTGAATCAGCCCGCCGCTGAGCGGCTGCAGAATGAGATAGTCGGCGAAGTAGCTGAACAACCACGCGGTGAAAATCAGCACCGTCGCCACCAGCGATACCGGCACGCCGCCGAGGCCGAATTTCATCAGCAAACCAGCGATCGCTTCCGGATGTACGGCGTTGCCGCCGTCGTGCGCAAGCACGCCATCGCTCGCGTCGGCTTCGACCAAGCCGAGTACTGCCAGCAGCCAGTAAATGATCGCGACGCTGAGCACGATGCTGAACACCAGCGTCGGGAACGTCAGCGCCACTTCGAGAAACGCTTCCATTGCTACCTCTCCCCTTTATGCCGCGCTTACCGCTGCGGCTGGGCGCTCTGCCGGCGCCAGAACCCGTTGGCGCGGCGGGCTGCGCTAGGTTTTTTGTTCTTTTTGACGGAGACGATTCAACACGGTATCAGCGCTGGCGTCATCGGCCATGATTCCGGCTTGGCGCAGTTTGCGTTCGAGTGCGTCGTGGCCATCGTCTTTTGCAAGCTCCGCTGCAGCTTCCATTCGCGCGCCGCGCTCG
>Ga0172379_10011708_pt1 | contig 10382 bp, 13 predicted proteins | sample GrowelOW334metaG_FD_119756 | JGI IMG/M metagenome (GOLD analysis project Ga0172379, IMG submission 119756) | Groundwater microbial communities from an aquifer near a municipal landfill in Southern Ontario, Canada - Groundwater well OW334 metaG | ecosystem: Environmental > Aquatic > Deep...
CGTCATGAAGCTGGTCGATCGTCTAGTGGTGATGGACTTCGGCGAGAAGCTGGCCGAAGGCCTGCCGCAGGAGATCCAGGCCAACGCGGTGGTACTCGAAGCCTATCTTGGTGGAGTCAAATGAGCCCGCTGCTGGAAGTGCGCGGGCTGAGCGTGTCCTACGGCAAAGTCGAAGCCGTGCACCAGGCCGCGTTGCGCCTGGAGCAGGGCAGGATAGTGACGGTCATCGGTCCCAACGGGGCGGGCAAGACCACGCTGCTGGCCGCGCTCATGGGCATGCTGCCCGCGCGCGGCAGCATCGCTTATGCGGGCCAGGAAATCCTGCGCCTCGAACCGGAACAGCGGGTGAGCCGAGGCCTGTGTCTGGTGCCCGAGCGGCGCGAGTTGTTCGCCGCAATGACGGTGGAGGACAACCTCGTACTCGGCGCTTTTCACCGTTACCGCAAGCGCGACAAGACCATTGCTGGCGATTTTGAGCAGGTATATCGCCTGTTCCCGCGACTGCAGGAGCGCCGCAGGCAACTCGCTGGCACGCTTTCCGGCGGCGAGCGCCAGATGCTCGCGCTGGGCCGCGCGCTCATGAGCCGTCCGCGCCTGCTGATGCTGGACGAACCCAGCCTCGGCCTGGCGCCGCTGATCGTTCGCGACATTTTTCGCGTCATCGCCGGGCTGCGTGAGACCGGCGTGTCGATATTGCTGGTGGAGCAGAATGCCCACGCCGCACTGCAGGTGGCCGACTACGGCTACGTGCTCGAAACCGGTGAAATCGTGATCGAAGGACCCAGCGCGAGTCTTGCCTCCAATCCGCGCGTGATCGAGAGTTATCTCGGCCTGGTTTCAAGCGACGCTGGCTAGATCGGCCTGCCGTGGAGGAGGACCGCCGCGGTAACTTGTTCCACGTGGAACCTGCACGCGGCGGGCGCTTCGCCGCGGATTTCCGCCAACCGCAGTCGCTCGCTCGCGTGCGCAACGCCACGCCGATTTTCGCTTTGTTCCACGTGGAACAACAGCTTACAGATTAAGGCAAATCGGCGTAGAATCGCGCCTCCCTGGTACCATAGCTGGCGCATGCAGTTCCCCAACGAATTCGATGTGATAGTAGTAGGCGGCGGCCACGCCGGCACCGAGGCTGCGCTTGCTGCCGCCCGGGCCGGCTGCAATACGCTGCTGCTCACGCACAATATAGAAACTTTGGGACAGATGTCCTGCAACCCCTCGATCGGCGGCATCGGCAAGGGGCATCTGGTCAAGGAAGTCGACGCGCTCGGCGGCGCCATGGCCATCGCCACGGACGAGGCCGGGATCCAGTTCCGCATACTCAATTCGAGCAAGGGCGCCGCGGTTCGCGCCACGCGCGCGCAAGCCGACCGGCTGCTGTACAAGCAGGCAATTCGGCGGCGCCTGGAAAATCAGCCGAATCTGACCTTGTTTCAGCAGGCGGTGGACGATCTCCTGCTAGAAGGTGACCGGGTCAGCGGCGTGGTGACGCAACTGGGTATCCGCTTCAGCGGGCGCGCGGTGGTGCTGACTACGGGCACCTTTTTGTCCGGGCTGATCCATGTCGGCATGAGCAATTTCCAGGCGGGCAGGGCGGGCGACCCGCCTTCGATCAGCCTGGCGGCACGGCTGCGCGAGCTGAAGCTCCCGGTAGGCCGGCTGAAAACCGGGACGCCGCCGCGCATCGACGGTCGCACCATCGATTTCTCGGCGATGCAGGAACAGCCGGGCGACGACCCGGCGCCGGTGTTTTCCTACATGGGCAGGCGCGAACTGCATCCGGCGCAGCTGCCCTGCTGGATCACCCACACCAATGCGCGCACGCACGAAATCATCCGCGGCGGTCTGGACCGCTCGCCGATGTACACCGGCGTGATCGAGGGAGTAGGCCCGCGCTACTGTCCTTCGATCGAGGACAAGATTCACCGTTTCGCGGGCAAGGCCAGCCATCAGATCTTCCTCGAGCCCGAGGGCCTTACGACCAACGAGTTCTATCCCAACGGCATCTCGACCAGCCTGCCCTTCGACGTGCAGCTCGAGCTGGTGCGGTCGATCAAGGGTTTGGAACGGGCGCATATCCTGCGCCCCGGTTACGCCATCGAGTACGACTACTTCGATCCGTGCGGACTGAGGGCTACGCTGGAAACCAAAGCGATATCCGGATTGTTTTTCGCCGGCCAGATTAATGGTACCACCGGCTATGAAGAGGCTGCCGCCCAAGGGCTGCTCGCCGGCGTCAATGCGGCCTTGCGGGTGCAGGGTCGGGAAGGGTGGTGCCCGCGCCGCGACCAAGCCTACATCGGCGTCTTAGTGGACGACCTGATCACCCGCGGCGTGTCCGAACCCTACCGCATGTTCACCAGCCGCGCCGAGTATCGTCTGATGCTGCGCGAAGACAACGCCGACATGCGCCTGACCGAAGCAGGGCGCGGTCTGGGCTTGATCGACGATGCTCGCTGGGAGGCCTTCGAGCGCAAGCGCGAAGCGGTTGCGCGGGAACTCGAGCGGCTCAAATCGACCTGGATCAACCCCCGGCTTCTTCCGGAGGCCGATGCGGAGCGGGTTCTAGGTAAAGGCATAGAGCGAGAGTATGCACTTACTGATCTGCTGCGCCGCCCGGACGTGAGCTATGCCAGCCTGATGTCCCTGCCGAATGCTGGCGAACCCGTGCAGGACCCGGCGGTAGCCGAGCAGGTCGAGATCCAGGTCAAATACGACGGCTACATCGCGCGTCAGCGCGACGAGGTGCTGCGGCGCGAGCAATACGAGGCGACCGCGCTGCCGCGCGAACTTGACTACCGCACGGTTCGCGGTCTGTCCAAGGAAGTGCAGCAAAAACTCGAACAGCACAAACCGGAAACCATAGGGCAGGCTTCGCGCATCTCGGGTCTGACGCCGGCCGCCATTTCCCTGCTGCTGGTACATCTGAAGCGCGGCTTCGAAACTGTCGGAAAGCGCGAGCAACCGTCCGAGTCGCCCGTGTTACCAGACCGCCAGCACAATCCGGATGAGCGTGCTTCTGACAGTTCCCGCGCAGAGCGCCCTGCGGCATGAATACGGCCGATCAGCTGAAACGCGGTCTCATTGCGCTGGGATTGACGCTCGCGCCAGATACCCAGGAGAGACTGCTCGACTACATCGCGCTGATCGAAAAATGGAACCGGGTCTACAACCTCACCGCGATACGTGAACCGGAAAAGATGGTCAGCCATCACTTGCTAGACAGCCTGGCGGTGGCGCCGCATCTGCACGCAAAACGCCTGCTCGATGTGGGCAGCGGTGCCGGATTGCCCGGCATTCCGCTGGCGCTCGCGAACCCGGATATGCAGGTGACCCTGCTCGACAGCAATCACAAGAAGGCGGCGTTCCTGAACCAGGCGGTGATGGAGTTGAAACTCAAGAACGCCGAAGTATGCGCCGAGCGCGTGGAATCCTGGCAGACGGAAAGCCGGTTCGATGTGATCATTTCGCGCGCCTTCTCCGACATGGGCGAATTCGTGCGCATCACCCGGCACTTGCTCGCGCCGGGCGGGTTGTTCGCGGCGATGAAGGGACTGCACCCCTATGAGGAAATCGAGAAACTGCTGCCAGGCTTCAACGTGAGGCAGATACTGCCGCTCGCCGTGCCCGGTCTGGACGGCGCGCGGCATTTGGTGCTGATCGGGCAGGATGCAACAGCAACATGAAGCAGTTCGGGCACATGGAGCATTGCGCCGTGCCGCCTATGGAGCCGTTTCGATGACGGCGCGCATACTCGCAGTCGCCAACCAGAAGGGCGGGGTGGGCAAGACGACCACCAGCGTCAATCTCGCCGGCGGGCTTGCCTCCGCCGGCAAGCGCGTGCTCCTGATCGATCTCGATCCGCAGGGGAACGCCACCATGGGCAGCGGCATCGACAAGCGCGGCCTGCAGAGTTCCGTGTATCAGGTGCTCCTCGGGCTGACGACAGTGCAGGCGGTCAGGCAGAAATCTGAAAGCGGCGGCTATGACCTGGTGCCGGCGAATCGCGAATTGGCTGGCGCCGAAGTCGAAATGGTGGGGTTGGATAACCGCGAAACGCGGCTCAAGTCGGCATTGGCCGTGATCGCGGCGGATTACGATTTCATCCTGCTGGACTGCCCGCCTGCGCTGAACCTGCTTACGCTGAACGGCCTGGTGGCTGCCGATGCGGTGATGATCCCCATGCAATGCGAGTACTACGCACTCGAAGGCCTGAGCGATCTGGTGGAGACGATACGCAAGGTGCGCAAGCACCTGAATCCGCGGCTGGAGATCGAGGGTTTGCTGCGCACCATGTACGATCCGCGCAACTCGCTGGCGCAGCAGGTTTCCGAGCAGCTGCAACAGCATTTCGGCGACAAGCTGTATGCAACCATCATTCCGCGCAATGTGCGCCTCGCCGAGGCGCCAAGCTATGGCGCACCCGCGGTGAACCTGGACAAGGCGTGCAAGGGTTCGCAGGCCTACATCGCACTTACGGACGAACTGCTGCTGCGCTCGGCCGCGGCGCTCGCCTAGACAAGGAAGCGACAATGAAAGGACTGGGACGCGGGCTGGACGCGCTGCTGGCAAAGGACGAAGAAGCGGGCGCGGGCGACGCCCTCAAGACGCTCAGGCTGGAAGAACTGCAGCCCGGCAAGTACCAGCCGCGCACGCGCATGGACCAGGCTTCGCTGGAAGAGCTGGCGCGCTCGCTCAAGTCGCAAGGTGTGATGCAGCCCATCCTGGCGCGAGCGCTGGGCAAGGGGCGTTACGAAATCATCGCCGGCGAGCGGCGTTGGCGCGCGGCGAAAATCGCCGGTTTGCGCGAAGTCCCCGTGGTCATCCGCGAGGTGCCGGATTCGGCGGCGCTCGCCATGGCCCTGATCGAGAACATCCAGCGCGAGAACCTGAATCCGCTGGAGGAGGCCACCGGCATCCATCGCCTGATCAATGAATTCAAGATGACTCACCAGGAGGCGGCCGAGGCCGTGGGCCGCTCGCGCGCCGCAACCTCCAATCTGCTGCGCCTGCTGAACCTGCAGCAATCGGTGCAGGCCTTGCTCTATGACGGCAAGATCGACATGGGCCATGCGCGCGCGCTGCTCGCGCTGGAAGGCCGGCGCCAGGAAGACCTGGCGATGCGCGTGGCCGAACGCGGGCTGTCGGTGCGCGAAACCGAAAAACTGGTGCAGGACATCCTCAACCCCAAGCCGAAGAAATCAAGCCGGCTCAGGACCAATCGCGACATCCTGCGCTTCGAGGAGGAATTGTCGGAAAAATTCGGCACCGCAGTCGAGCTCAAACCCGGCAAGAAAGGCGCGGGCAAGCTGGTGATCAGTTACGCCAGCCACGAGCACCTCGACGATCTGTTGTCCAAATTCAAGGGCTGAAATTCGCGGCCGGGACGGCCTACCCGGCTTGAGCGCGCGTCCTCAATCGCCGCGGGTAAGCGGCACGAAGCGCACCGGCAGGCTGCGCTGGTTCAAGATCGAGCCGTCCGGCTGCTTCACCATCACGTGCAGGAATTGCACCTCGTCCTCCGGGCCGAGCGGAATCACCATGCGGCCGCCAGGTTTCATTTGCGCGATCAGCGCCGGCGGTACATGGGCCGCAGCGGCGGTGACGATAATCGCATCGAAGGGCGCGTGCTCCGCCCAGCCCTCATAACCGTCGCCGATTCTGGTTTCTATATTCTTATAGCCCAATTGCTGCAGCAGGGTGGCGGCATTCTTGCCGACCGGCTCGACGATCTCGATCGAATACACCTTGTGCGCCAGCTCGGCCAGCACCGCCGCCTGATAGCCGGAGCCGGTGCCGATCTCCAGCACCGAGTCGCCGGGTTCAACGTCGAGCAGCTCGGTCATGAGCGCGACGATATAGGGCTGGGAGATGGTCTGCCCATGACCGATCGGCAACGGCCGGTTGGCATAGGACAGCGGTCCATAGCTTGCGGAGACGAAGCGATGCCGCGGTACCTTGGCCATGGCTGCCATTACGCGCGTGCTGAATACAGCCCGCCCGGTTTCAGCGCCGGTTTCGCGCGCCATGGCTTCGATCTCTTTCAGCAGCGTCTGGCGCTCGCGAACATACGGATCCTGTGCCTGGGCGCAGCCGCTGGCGAGCGCCGCAACCAGCCCCAGCGTGCGCAGGACAGAATGCCGCTTGGTTTCGGAGGGCATGATTTCCAGTCTAGATTGTCCGTCCGCCATTGTCATCCCGCGAAACGGCGACAGCTCGGGCTAAACTCTCCGCGACCCAGCTGCGCCTGGTTGTATGTGCAGCAGATCCAGCAGGCATAATACGTGCCTGGACTTGAGAAGACGGCTTCGCATTCGCGCTTGCGCTGCGCTGCTGGGATCATGAATCTTAATTTGCCGCCACGCGGATATGACACCTTCCCGATTTGAAATTATCGTCGATTTCGCTGATTGCGATCCGGCGCGCATCGTTTTCTACCCGCGCTATTTCGACTGGTTCGATCGCGCGACCGAAAGGATGTTTCGCTCCCGTGGCCTGCCCTGGGCGCAGATGTTCCCCGATTACCGCATGGCCGGAGTAGCGCTGGTCGACGCCAGCGCCAGCTTTCGCGGTCCGTCGCGCTTCGGCGACAAGATCGTGATCGAGAGCTGGGTCGGTGAATGGCGCAGCAAGGTGTTCGTGGTCGAGCATAGGGTGCACAACAACGGTAATATCGTCGTCGAGGGGCGCGAAGTCAGGGTATGGGGTCTGCGCGACCCGGCCAATCCGGAGGGACTGAAAGCGGGCGTTATTCCGCCGGAGGTCATCGCCCGCTTTCAGGATTAACGAACATCAGAAGCGGAGCGAGGCTCCGCAGCACAGGAGAACGCGATGGAAAATGTCTGGAACGCCAAGTTGCCGCGCATCAACGAGCCGGCGCCGGATTTCAGCGCCAAGACCACCCATGGCCGGCGCTCGCTGGCGGACTACCGCGGAAAATGGTTGGTCCTGTTCTCCCATCCTGCGGATTTCACTCCGGTGTGCACCACCGAATTCCTCGCCTTCGCCAAATCGCATGAGCGCTTCCAGAAGCTCGGCTGCGAACTGCTGGGTCTGTCGATCGACAGCACTTATTCGCATCTGGCCTGGATCCGCAACATCAAGGAGAAATTCGGCGTAGACATTCCCTTCCCCATCATCGACGATCTGTCGATGCGCATCGCCCACGATTACGGCATGATCCAGCCCGGGGCGAGCGACACCTCGGCGGTGCGCGCAACTTTCTTCATCGATCCGGAAGGCAAGGTGCGGGCGATGGTCTATTATCCGATGACCAACGGCCGCTCGGTGGAAGAGTTCCTGCGGCTGCTCGAAGCACTGCAAACCAGCGACCGGCACTCCGTCGCGACTCCAGAGGGCTGGTGTCCCGGTCAAAAAGTGATCGTGCCGCCGCCTGCCACGGTCAAGGACGCGGAAGCCAGGGCGCGCGCAGGCTACGAATATACCGACTGGTACTTCTCCAAGACCGAGCTTCCGCAGGCCGAGGCCAAGCCGAAAAAGCGCAGGCCACGCTGAAGCCGTTTTCGCGTGCAAACACGCGCGCAGCCGGCGCGCGAATACCTTTAAGGCCGATGGCACATATTGATGTGGATCAAGGCATTGCGCCGTAAATCAGGGAATTGCGAATTGACCGTGCCGGGCTAACACCGCTATAATCTCGCCGTTTTGCAGCGAGGATAGCGGCGAGTGTGGCGAAAGTTCCGCCCGGTGTTCGGGTCGCAAGTACTGGCCACAATAATCATCGCGTCGGTTGCGGCTTGGTTTGCGGGCGTGCACGGCGCGATTTCGGCGCTGCTGGGCGGCCTGATCGGCATCACCTCCGGGCTGGCGTTTGTGTTTCTGGCTGCAAAGAGCGCAAAAGAAAAAGGGAAATCCCCAGGGGAAGTCATCTTCGCCGCCCTCAAGGCCGAAGTGGTTAAGCTTTTCCTTGCGGGCTTGCTGCTTTGGCTGGTGTTGGCGCTCTACCAGGACGTAGTGGTTGCCGGGCTGTTGGGGTCGTTTGTCGTTTCGATCCTGATTTTCAGTTTCGCGCTGTTTGCCCGCGACGAGACTTAGGCTGTGTTTGTAGTTTGTAATTTGGACCTAACAGGCTAGCTAGAATGGCTTCTGAGCAAGAACTAAATGCGACCAGCTACATCCAGCACCACCTGAGCTTCAACGCCCAGTCGGTCGGCGACAGCGCTTTTTGGACGCTGCATGTCGACTCGCTGGTGACCGGCGCGATCCTCGGCGTCGTCGCCACCGCATTGATGTGGTGGGTCGTGCGTGGTGCGACGTCGGGCGTGCCGAACAAGCGCCAGGCTTTTGTCGAACTTCTGTTCGGCTTCGTCGACGACCAGGTTAAAGGCATTTTCCACGGCAAGCGCGACTTCGTCGCACCCGCCGCGCTCACGGTGTTCGTGTGGGTGCTGCTGATGAACGCGATGGATTTCCTGCCGGTCGACATCATGGCCTGGATCCTGACGCATGTGTTCCACCAGCACGAGTTTCGCATCGTTCCCACCGCCGACGTCAACACCACCTTTGCCCTGTCGCTGTCGGTGTTTCTGCTGATGATTTATTTCTCCATCGCGGTCAAAGGTCTGGGCGGCTGGATCCACGAGTTGTTCTGCGCCCCCTTCGGCTCCAATCCGCTGTTGTGGCCGTTCAATTTCCTGTTCAACATGGTCGAGTACGTGTCCAAGCCGCTGTCACACTCGTTGCGGTTGTACGGCAACATGTATGCCGGTGAAATCATCTTCCTGCTGTTGTGGCTGTGGGCCGCGACCAGCGTCAGCGGCGCCTTTTTCGGCGCGGTGCTCGGTGTCGGCTGGTCGATATTCCACATCCTGATCGTTGTGCTGCAGGCGTACATTTTCATGATGCTCACCATCGTCTACATCTCGATGGCACATGAAAGCCACTGATTTTCCATAACCCCCGTAACACTTAATTTCGTTTAAGAGAGGACACTGCGATGGATAAAATTCAAGCCTTGGCCATGATTCAGGCCTACACCGGCATCGGCATCGGCCTGATCGTCGGACTGGGCGCCATGGGCGCATGTATCGGCGTGGCCCTGATGTGCAGCCGCTTCCTCGAGGGCGCGGCACGCCAGCCCGAGCTGATCCCGCAGCTGCAGGCGAAAGTATTCCTGTTGCTGGGCCTGATCGACGCCTCGTTCATTATCGGCGTCGGTATTGCGATGCTGTTCGCGTTCGGCAACCCGCTGCTCGCCGTCGTCGCCAAGTAACCTGACCGCACCGCCGGTCCTGCAGCAGCGGACCGGGCCCGCGAGGGAATTCGAACATGAACATCAATTTGACACTGATCGCACAGGCGATTTCGTTCGCGATATTCATCCTGTTTACGGTCAAATTCGTCTGGCCGCCGCTGATGAAGGCGATTGAAGAAAGGCAGAAGCAGATCGCCGACGGCTTGGCAGCGGGCGAACAGGGCAAGCAGCAGCTCGAAGCCTCGGGCAAGCGCGCCGCCGAAGAGACGGTAAAGGCGCGTGCGCGCGCCGCCGAAATCATCGCTCAGGCGGAAAAGCGCGGCCTGCAGATGATCGAGGAAGCGAAGAACTCGGCCAAAGCCGAAGGCGATCGCCTGATTGCCGGCGCCAAGTCCGAAATCCAGCAGGAAGTGTCCAGCGCCAAGGAAGTGCTGCGCGAACAGGTTGCGGCTCTGGCGGTGAGCGGCGCCGAGAAGATCCTGCAGCGCGAAGTCAACGCCCAGGCCCACGCCGAGCTGCTTAATCAGCTGAAGCGGGAGCTCTAAACTCAAATGGCCGAGATCGCTACCCTCGCGCGGCCCTATGCCGAAGCGGTGTTCCGCCTCGCCGACACGGGCGCTGCGCTCGCCGCATGGTCGGGCACGCTGCGCACGCTGGCGCAGGTGGCTGCGCATCCCGACATGCAGGAATGCCTGGCCAAGTTCGACTTGACCTCGACTCAACTGCGGGAGCTGTTCCTGTCGCTGTGCCCCGCCGATCTCTCGGCCGAGGCCAGGAATTTCGTCGGCCTCTTGATCGAATACGACCGCCTCACGCTGCTGCCCGAAATTCACGCGCAGTTCGAGACGCTCAAGAATGAGCGCGAAGGCGTAGTCGACGCCCAGATCATCACCGCCTTTGCCCTGGAGGGCGCGCAGCTCGCGGGCCTGGTGGCGGATCTGGAAAAGCGCTTCAAACGCAAAATAAATCCCCAGGTGAGCATCGACCGCGATCTCATCGGCGGCGTGCGCGTGGTGGTCGGCGATGAGGTCATCGACGCTTCGGTGCGCGGCAAGCTCAATGCGATGGCCGCCGGCCTGCTCGCGAGCTGAGAATACTTAAGGTTCAGGAGATAGCATGCAACAGTTGAATCCTTCCGAGATCAGCGAGCTGATCAAGAGCAAGATCCAGA
>Ga0172379_10011709_pt1 | contig 10381 bp, 12 predicted proteins | sample GrowelOW334metaG_FD_119756 | JGI IMG/M metagenome (GOLD analysis project Ga0172379, IMG submission 119756) | Groundwater microbial communities from an aquifer near a municipal landfill in Southern Ontario, Canada - Groundwater well OW334 metaG | ecosystem: Environmental > Aquatic > Deep...
AAGTATTTCTTCAATTTCTGATTTGGTGTATAAAACTCCAGTAGGATTTGATGCATTGTTTAAAATCAAAACCTTTATATTTTGTTCGATTGCTTTTTCCAATTCCCGAATTTGTAGTTTCCAACTTGCCCCGATACCACCAGGTTTTTCGGGGTTTCTAGTTTCTTCTGTTTCCAATATGATTGGCTCTCCACCAAAAATTTTTACTATGCTCGGGTACGAAACCCAATATGGCGCAATAATGCCAACCTTATCGCCTGGTTGTACCAAAGCTTGCAATAACAAATATATTCCGAGCTTCCCACCAGGCGTTACAATACATTCCCGCATCGCATAATGTGTATGGTATGTTGTATTCAGCCACGAAACCGCTTGTTCTCGCAGTTCAGGAATACCAGGCACTGGAGGATAATGAGTTTTTCCATCTTTCATTGCTTGGATCGCCGCGTCAATAACAATATCTGCCGTATGTACCATAGGTTCGCCAGCACTAAGATTGTATATGAGCTCACCTCGCATCTTTTTTTCCATTGCTAAGGTATTTATTGCAACGGTTGCAGAAGGTTCTAATTGTAGATGAGTGTTAAAATTCATAACACTGATTTCACTGATTATAAAGGATTACACTGAATAAATTCCAGTCTCATATCCTATCTTATCTCTTACTCAACGCAACTTTTAATCCCAAAGCAATAAGCAAACCACCAAATGTTTTATTAAATATATTTTGGTATTTTTCAAACACACTGCGAATTTTCTTGTGTGTCAAAATAGTTGCGACAAAAGAAAACCATAACATAGTTTGAACAATAACGATAATACCAATTATTCCAAGTACATATGAAGGGGTACTAGCTGGGATCATGAGAGTAAAAAGACCAAAAAAAAATAAAGATGCTTTTGGATTGAGGATATTTGTTAGAAAACCACTGCGAACTCCACCCCATGCTGACATAGTATTAGATGTCTTTTCGACTTCTACATCAAGTTCCTTTGATTTCGACATAAAAGAACGAACACCAATATAGACAAGATAGCCTGCGCCGAGCAATTTTATGGTATTAAACAAGACTATTGATTGAGAAATAATAAGCGCAATACCAGCAAGACAATATAATACATGGATTCCGATTCCAAGGCCAAATCCAACAGCAGTCCAGATCCCTGCTTTCCGCGAATGAGTAAGAGAATTTTTTATAACCATGATAAAATCTGGGCCAGGACTAATTGCGGCGAGCATATGAATGCCAGCGACAGCAAAAATAAGGGGTATGTAGTTCATAAAAATATATTAAATTTGTAATCGTTTTGATTCTTCTATAATATCCTCAAATAACTTCTTCAAAAAAACTTGGTCTACACCAAATTCGTCTCCCAATTTTCTATAAAATTCAAATAATCTTTGTTCTCTATCTCTATCTTCAATACTCATGCCTGATTGTTTTTTTATTTCTCCAATTTGTTTTGCAATCCCAAAACGTTTGGCAAGCAGCTCAATGATTGACCTATCAATAGTATTTATATTTTCACGTAGTTGCTGTAAATCATTATTCATATGATTGGATATTATTGTCTAATTTTTGTAATGCTTCTATCAATTCCTTACGCACTGTTTGAGCATATGGATTGTATCTTTGCATATCAAGAAACAACTGCCACGTATCATTGGTAACCAAATCATTTATCCGCAACAATGACTGATAATCTGGTGTTGAAATTTCTTGATCCTGTAAATCCAATTCCGCAAGTCCCCTACCCAAAAAATGTACCAAGGCTTGAGATCTTGCCATTTGCTGATCGTGCTCTTCTGGCGTGGCGTGAATAATTTTGAGTTTCATTTTTTCTAATATCTCTTCAAACACTTTTAATTGTTCTTCTGTTACTCTAACCGGCGCAACCACAATCTTTTGTCCTCCAAGACCTAATTTTTTTACCGAATCTGGACCAAACAATGGATGAGTTGCAATGATTGGTTGACTTTGTTTCAACTCTTTTTTCATGTCTTGAACTGGTTTAACTTTTACTGAACACGCGTCGATAACAATAGTTTTTTTATCAAGTTTATCTGAAATTTCTTCGCAAACATTTTTTATTTCTGAAATAGGAACAAGTAAAAACAGCAAATCAACATCTAAAACACCTTCTACTTTCTCCTTTTTACTTTCTATTTTGTCATACACCAAAACCTCACCAAACTGCTTCATGCACCCAGCCCATAATTTACCAAAACGTCCATGTCCAACAATACCTATCTTCATACCGTACTTTGTACTTTTTACTTTATACTTTTTACTACTATAAACGTCGTCAAATTTGGATGCTCATCTTGAATTCCACGATCTACTAAATCCAACTTATAAATCTGTGCACTCCGCGCAGGTGCAATCACTGCAGTTTCACGAGGTAATACTCCTTGTGCTAAATCTTTTGCCGCTTTTGCTGTATCTTCCCATTCGAGTAATTTCGCATCTGGAAATTCGCGCTTGATATGCCGCTCACATTGCGAAATAGCTTGTGGATGTGTGGCGATTTGTTTTACCTCTTCTTTTTTTACACCAGGCAATACCATGATGCATTGATACACTTCAAACCACAATTCATCTACCATAGTAAACAAATATTTTCCCATTGCTTCAAATGCCGTCTGCACAAGTCCACCGCGAGAATTTACCACAGGAAAAATTCCATATTCAGCCCGCCCTTCGGTCACTGCCTTCAAAACTCCTTCCATATCTATAGCAAACAAAAGTTCGGGGTTATTCCAACCCTGCCGTTGTGCGTACAAAAGCCCTGCTTCTTCTGAAAATGATCCTTGATCGCCGGAGACAGCTATTTTGATGCTCATACTTTATTTACTTTACTGAGTAAGTAATGATCCACCAACACAAGCGCCACCATCGCCCCCACAATCACTGGCGCGCGCAATGCAACACATGGATCATGTCGGCCATGAACTTGGATATCTAGCTCCTGACCATTTTTATCTACTGTTTTTTGTACCTTTACGATACTTGATGTTGGTTTGAATGCAACTCGTAAAATAATATCTTCTCCATTTGATATACCACCAACAATCCCACCTGCATGGTTTGTTTTAGTCCTTACCTTTCCATCTCTCATTTCCATCTCATCATTATTCTCAGAACCTCTTTTTTCTACACACGCAAATCCATCACCAATTTCTACACCCTTTGTTGCGGGTATAGTCATAAGTGCATGTGCCAAATCTGCAGATAATTTGTGAAACACTGGTTCACCTAATCCGACTGGTACATTTTTGGCAACAACTTCTACAATTCCACCCACCGAATCTCCATCTCTGCGAGCTTCTTCAATTTCCTTTATGTATTCTCTTTCAAAATCTTCAATTTTCCAATCTTTTAATCTTTTAATCTTTCCAACTTGGACTAAATAAGCGTTTACTTCTACATCTATATTCCTCAAAAGCACCTTCGCCACCGCCCCACCTGCAACACGCCCAATAGTCTCTCGTGCAGACGCTCGTCCTCCACCTCGCCAATCGCGAAAACCATATTTCATGTCATATACATAGTCTGCATGTCCGGGACGATATGTATCTTTTATTTCTTCGTAACTTACAGGTTGAGCGTCTTCATTGTGTACAAGTAAAGCAATAGGTGTGCCCAATGTTTTGTTTTCAAAAATGCCCGATAAGATTTCTACCTGATCTTTTTCTTTTCGCTGTGAAGTCAAAGTATTTTGTCCTGGCTTGCGCCTGTCTAATTCTTTTTGTATATCTTCCCTCGAAATTTCTAACCCAGCAGGACAACCGTCAATCACAACACCAACCCCTGCACCATGTGATTCGCCAAAGGTTGTTATTTTGAATATATTTCCAAAAGTGTTACTCATATTGTTGTCATTCCGAGTGTAGCGAGGAATCTTTCCTACTACAAACTTCCTTAAAAAAATTAATTGCTAAAATACCAAAATGCTTTCTTAATGATTTTGTTACCTACGCTATGTACAAAATTATTTTTTTCTATATAGAACTCTCCGATTCTTTTCAACAGCACAAATCTTGCCTCTCCATCCTTTGCTTTCTTGTCTAATGTAATTTCTCGCAAAATATCAATAATCTTATAATCTTGCAATCTTTTAATCTTTACAAACTTACCCAATAAATTTTCAATTACTTTATAGTCTTTTTCCTGCAATTTTCCCATCAATACTGCAACCCTTGCCTCAACCAACATCCCGAGTCCAACCGCCTCCCCATGCATCACCGCATACTTACTCAACTTTTCCATCGCGTGTCCAATGGTATGACCAAAATTTAAAATGCTTCGCTCCCCTTTTTCTCGTTCATCGCGCATAACCACCCCTACTTTTATTTCAATGGCACGCGTAATTACTTTTTGCAGTACAACAGGATTTAAATTCAAAATCTTATCAAGATTGTTTCGCACATATTCAAACATTTTTGCATCATGCGTAATAAACATTTTTATCGCTTCCAATAATCCGTTGATAACATGTTTACGAGAAAGAGTTTCAACCACCCCAGGTGTGATGAAAACTGCCACTGGCTGCCAAAAAGTGCCAATCAAATTTTTTCCATACTTTGTATCTATTCCTGTCTTTCCGCCTATTGAACTATCTACCATAGCAAGAAGCGTGGTAGGAATTTGAACATAGGGAATGCCTCGCATATAGGTTGCTGCTACATAGCCTGCGACATCGCCAACTACACCACCACCAAGCGCGATGATGAGTGTATCGCGACCACATGCGAGTTTGAACATTTCATTTTGGAGTCTTATGACTGTGTCCTGAGTTTTACTTTTTTCACCAGGAGAAAACGAGAGAAGATTCAAGAATGAAGATTCAAGATTATTTTTTAAGTCGTTCAAGAGTTTATCGCCGTATAATTTTTTTACTTTGTTATCTGTAATAATAACAATATGTGAGACACCTTGTTTTTTTATACATTGAATCAATGGTTTTAACAAACCTAAACCAATTACAATATTATATTGTCTATCTGCGCTTGGTAGATTTATTTTTATTTGTTTATTTTTCATATGTGCTAAAATGCTTTTGTGTTGAGTGTTAGAGTCTATCCGCCAATTCCCTCACCAACTTCTCTGTCTGCTCCCAACCTAAGCACGGATCAGTAATAGAAAGTCCATCCATATCAATATCTTGAGCTTGTTTGCCATCAACTTTTTGGTTTCCTGGTTTTAGAAAACTTTCAATCAAAAATCCTTTTACCATATATTTTAATTCTGGAAAATCATGCAAATTACTGACGACTTCATGCACGACTTGAATCTGACGCCCCAAACTTTTTGCGCCATTTATCATACAATTATCATGACTCGCATCTATCACAATCGCTGGATTTTTTACTTTATGATCCTCCATTAACTTCTTTACGCGCATAATATGTTCTATATGATAATTAGGGCCATCTGATCCTCCGCGAAGCACGAGATGTGCAAATTCATTTCCCTGTGTTTCAACTTGGTTACCATTAAACACGGCGATATGTGGGTGTTGCGCGGCAATCACACTATTCACCCCAATATCTACTGCTCCGCTTGTTGGATTTTTCATGCCCACGGCCGCGTCAATCGCTGATGCAAAAATACGATGCTCCTGATCTTCAGCACTGCGTGCGCCAACAGCCACCCATGACAATAATTCAAGGAACCCTTTTGCATTGTGCGTAAATAATGCTTCGTCTGCAATGGGAAGTCCCATTTCAAGCACGGTAACCATAAGTTTGCGGGCATATGCGATTCCTTTTTCAATATCTGCAGGAACAAACAAATCTGGCTGATTTACCGGACCAGTCCAGCCTTTTGTCGTGCGAGGTTTTTGGATATACACACGCAAAATTAATTTCAATTTGTCTTCAACTTCGCTACTTAATTTTTTCAACTTTTCTGCATATTGAATAACGGCCTCAAACGGCCACGCAGAACACGGGCCAACGACCACAATCAATCTGTTATCTTTGCCCGCGAGGATATCTTTTACTTCTTGTTTATCTCTCTCAATTCTCTCGCACGCATTCTCTGACAAAGGAAAATTTTGGATAATTTCTTCGGTAGTTGGTAATTTTTTTATAATATTCATTCTCATACGATACAGTTTCAAGTTATAAAGTTATAAAGTTTTTCATTTCATCAGAATACTTTGAAATGTCTATGTTTATATTTTTCCATAATTCAATCTGTCGTAACCCCTGTGCCACAAACATATCTAATCCAGAAATTATCTTTGCTCCATTTTTTTTAGCATCTTGTAATAATTTCGTCTCAACCGGATTATATACAATATCAAAGACGATATGGTGAGATTGTAAAGACGACTCTGGCACAGGACTTTCGTCAACATCAGGATACATTCCGATAGGTGTCGTATTAATTATTACATCAACATCTTCTGATTTAGTTTCTTCCCATGTAGCAACTCTGCCACCAAAACATTGTGCCAATTCTTCTGCTTTTTCTTTGGTTCTATTTACAATTAAAATATTACTTCCGCACTGTTGCAAGACGTAGGCGATGCTTCTCGCTACTCCACCCGATCCCATGACCAGCACATTCTTATTTTTTAATTCAACATTTCGTAACGCATATTCAATACCATACACATCAGTATTATAGCCATATAATTTTCCATTTCTATTTATAATTGTATTTACCGAGCCAGTCTTACCTGCCGTCTCATCAAACGTATCTACCAAATCAATACACACTTCTTTATACGGCATAGTAATCGCAGACAATTCATATGGAACGTTCAAAATATGTTCAGTAATTTGAGGAATTCCATCACACTCATCCTTTACCAATTCTGCGTGAATACCAAGACGTTTGTACATCTCATTGTGCAATATTGGGCTCAAACTATGTGTTAGTGGAAATCCAATTACTGAATTCATAATAGAACGCGAATTTAACGAATTGAACTAATGTGAACGAATTCGTTATAATTCGTTAGATTAGTTTAATTCGTGTTCCATTAATTTTTGTATAAGTAAATTAAACCCCTCAACATACCCCAACTCTTTCTTCCCACTAATTTGGGCAATACAAGCTGGCGCAGTGACAGAAATTCTTCTCCAAGCTTCTCTATTTTCCACATCTGATAAATGTACTTCTACACATGGTAAACCAGTATCCACCAAGGCATCATGCAACGCATAACTATAATGCGTCAACGCGCCAGGATTAATGACAACCCCATCAGCACTCTCACTATGTTCCTGAATCCAATCAATAAGTTTCCCCTCATGATTAGACTGAAATGTTTCAGTTTCAATCCCACTCTTAGTTGCTTCTTCTATAACTAAGTCTTCAATATTTTTCAATGTCAAATCACCGTAATGTTTTTTATTACGCTTTCCTAACAAATTAAGATTCGGTCCATGTATCAATAATATTTTTTTCATAAAGATTATTACTTACACGTTGTGAGGAGCGTTGTTCTAATATCATTCACCGCTTCGGTCAACGAGCTATTATTCACCACGGTCATATGCGCAAGCGATTCAAATAATGGTTCACGTTCATCCCATATCTGTTTGAATGCGTCAAACGGATTCATATTTTCTGGAAAAAAAGCTGGCTTTCCATTCACCATAATGCGTTCAAATACAATACCACGAGGAGCCGTCACATGAATCACCGTATGCTGTTTGATGATTTCTCTATTGTGTTCACTAAGCGGCGTTCCCCCACCCACTGATATTACCTGTTGTCTTGGTGACAATACTACCTTATGTAAGGCCTCTTTTTCAAGTCTGCGTACAGTTTCCATTCCTTTGACAAAACCAATTTGTCTACAAGACAAAAATTCGCCTGTCTGCTCTTGGTGCAGTTGTTCAACCATGTCGTCAAGATCAACGTGTTGAATTTCTAGACTTTCCGCAAGTTTGGCTCCTATAGCTGACTTGCCGGTGTGTTTGAAGCCGATTAAGATTATGTGTTTCATAAATTTAGTAAAAAGTATAAAGTAGAAAGTAAAAAGTCTTTACATTCGTTCAAATCCGTTAGATTAGTTAGATTCGCGTTCTATTTTAGCCCCCAACTGATGCATCAAGTCCACATAATTCGGAAACGTCTTATTAATTCCTTCTGCGATATCAATAGCTGTTTCACCATCAGCAATCATTCCTGCAAGACTTAATGCCATGATTGTTCTATGGTCCTGGTAGCCATGCAATACACTACCATATAAATAACTTTTTTCAACTACTAGACCATCTTCTCTTTCTTCAATTTTTGCACCCATTTCTTTGAGTTCAGTTGCCATAGAGTGAATACGATCTGTCTCTTTTATGCGCGCTTGGGGTACATTCACTATTTCTGTCTTTCCTTCTGCATAGGTGCCAATAACAGCTAAAGTTGGGACCATATCAGGAATATCATTTGCATCAATTATTTTACCCTGCAATGGTTTGCCACCATGAACGACTAATTCGTTTTCTTTTATACTAATATCTGCGCCCATGTCTTGTAATATATATATTAATCTTTTGTCACCTTGCTGTTCATTCATGTCTATCCCTTTCAAAACCACTTCTCCCGGAATCATACATGCTGCAGCAAGTGGATATGATAGGGAGGAAAAATCTACGGGAATTTGTTTTGTGAACACATGATATGATTGTCCTGATGCTACCCGGTAAATATCTTTATTTTCAATTTGTTCGTGAGAATAATTAATTCTCTGTTCATCGAGCCACGCAAGCGTCATGTCTACATACGGCCGTTCATTGAGATTCTTCACATGAATCTCCATATCATTCTTCGCATAACATGCAGACATTAGTAAAGCGGAAACATATTGTGAAGTAGTTCCATCTACTTCAACTTTCCCACCTTGCAATTGTCCGGATATTTTCAATGGACAATGGCCATCATGTGATGAAATATTTATTCCCAATGTTTGCAATGCATCTATAAGCGATTTCAATGGTCGTCGTTTCATTTGCTCTCCACAATCCAAAACAATTTCTTCATCAAAGTTACTTCTCAAACCCAATACAGGCATAATAAATCTCGAAGTTATACCGGAATTCTGTGTATGTAAATTTTTAGAAATAATATTCAAAGGTACTCCGCTACTTTCAACAACCAAAGAATTATTTTCACTTGTAATTTTTGCCCCTAAATTTCTACACACATCAATCGCCGCCTGCGTATCATCTGATTCAAGCATATTTATGAGTACACTTCTTCCCTTTGCTAGTGTTGCCAAAATTAAAGCTCGTATGGTTTGAGATTTTGAGGACGGCGGGGTAATAATGCCATTCATTTTTTTAGTTGTGCTAACTATCAATTTCATATTTCGTAATTTCGTACATGTTCGTATTTTGTATATAAAATAAAGAACCTCATAGCTGAGGCTCTTGAACTATTTTTAAGTAGAACAAACAAGAACGCTCAGCCTAGAGGTTTCCAAAATAAAAGTAGAAATTTGCAGCGCTTGTGTGTTTCATAACGGAAGTACTATACAGCGATTGAAAAACAATGTCAAAAAGATATGTGGATAAACATATTTAGTTCAATTCTTCCAATCTAACCTTGATTTTCTGTTGTCTCGCCACTATATAATGTCTCGTTGTTTTTCTTTCAAATGAATTTCCTTCCAAAGCTGTGTTCAAAATAAATTGCTTAATCAAATTCATGGGTAAATCTTTTCTTCTCAAATACACTTTTACTTCATCACTCATATAATCAACCAAAAGACACGGCACTTTCGTATATCCCAGTTTTTTCAATGCTTCCACGCGATGATGACCGTCCAAAATCACATGCGTATTTTTTTCAACAATAATTGGCTTGATAAACTCACCTTTCTTTTTTATAAGTTCAACAACTTCTCTCACGCGCCTGGCAGAAATTTTTTCATGAGTTTTTAGATCTTGAATTTCTAGAAGGGCAATATGTTTACTCATATACAATATCTTAATATCTCGATATCCTAATATCAAATATTTTTAATTCTTCAACTTCCCTGCTAAGTAATCCTCATATCCCTGCAAATCCAACATCCCATTCCCCGAAAGATTAAACAAAATCACTTTTGACTCCCCTGTCTCTTTGCATTTCACTGCTTCGTCAATCGCCGCTTTAATAGCATGCGTAGATTCTGGTGCAGGAATAATTCCTTCTGTACGTGCAAATTTCACACCAGCTTCAAACACTTCTAGTTGTTCATACGCGCGCGCTTCAATAAACTTTTCTTCATGCAAAAATGACACAAGCGGTGCCATACCATGATAGCGAAGTCCGCCCGCATGAATCTTGCTTGGAATAAAATCCGAACCGAGTGTTTTCATTTTAAGCAGTGGCGTCATCTGTGCAGTATCACCAAAATCATATTTATATTCGCCGCGGGT
>Ga0172379_10011710_pt1 | contig 10381 bp, 12 predicted proteins | sample GrowelOW334metaG_FD_119756 | JGI IMG/M metagenome (GOLD analysis project Ga0172379, IMG submission 119756) | Groundwater microbial communities from an aquifer near a municipal landfill in Southern Ontario, Canada - Groundwater well OW334 metaG | ecosystem: Environmental > Aquatic > Deep...
AGAATTGCAAAAGGATTTGAAATGAATGTTTTAGCATATGATTTAAATCCTGATCAAGAATTGGCGGAAAAATTAGGTTTTAAATATGTTGATTTTAAAGAATTATTAGCGAAATCTGATATAATAACCTTACATGCGCCTTATAATAAAACAACTCATCATTTAATTAATTCTGAGAATATAAATTTAATAAAAAAAGGCGCTTATTTAATAAACACATCAAGAGGGGGATTGGTAGAAACAACAGCCCTGCTAAAAGCATTGTCTGATGGAATTTTAGCTGGAGCAGGATTGGACGTTTTGGAGGAAGAATGCGTTGTAAAAGAGGAAGCTCAGCTTTTATCAAAGGAGTTTCCAAAAACCTGCGACTTGAAAACTGTTTTGCAAAATCACATTTTACTTCAACAGAAAAATGTTATTATAACTCCGCACAACGCTTTTAATTCTGATGAGGCCTTAATGAGAATTTTGGACACGACAATTTTGAATATCCAAGAATTTATAAAAAATAAACCAATAAATAGGGTATGATTTACGACTTAATTATTATTGGAGGAGGTCCAGCTGGAATTACTGCTGGCATTTATGCTGGTCGCCAGCGCATGAATACTCTTTTGATCACAAAAGAATTTGGAGGGCAGATGGCAAAAAAAGCCACAGAAGTTTGTAATTATCCCGGATTTGAAAGTATTTCTGGAATGGAACTTATAGATAAATTTGTAAGTCATTTAGAAAAACAGCAATCTGTTGAAATAAAGTTTTCTCAAGCAGAAAAAATTGAAAAAAAAGGAGGTATTTTTACATTAACAACTACAGAAAACGAAAAAATTGAAAGCAGAGCCATTATTATTGCAACAGGAGCTGATCCAAGATTATTAGAAGTTGCTGGGGAAAAAGAATTTATTGGCAAAGGTGTTGGTTATTGTGTTGCCTGCGATGGTCCAATTTTCAGAAATAAAACAATAGCAATAATCGGTGGAGGAAATGCTGGGTTAGAAGCTGCTTTGTTTATGATAAATTATGCTGACAAAGTTTATGTTTTAGAACACGGGCCAGAAATAAAAGCAGATGAGGAAAATAAAGAAGACGTTAAAAAATCTGATAAAATAGAAATTATTACCAATGCAACCATAAAAGAAATTAAGGGAGAAGTTATGGTTAAATCCTTAATCTATCAGGATAATATTTCTAAAGAAGAAAAGACCCTGCAAGTAGAAGGAGTATTTATAGAAATTGGAAGACAGCCTGCAACATCTATGGCAAAAGGATTGGTTGATTTTACAAAAAGGGATGAAATTATTATTGATGCAGAAACTTTTATGACAAAAACTCCAGGACTTTTTGCCGCTGGAGACAATAATTCAGGACCATATAAACAAATTATTACGGCAGCCGGTGAAGGATGCAAAACAGCCTTAGCAGCCTATGACTATTTACGAAAACAAAACAGTAAATAAAAAAAAGAAAATAAAATTATAGTCCTACAGTCCGAACCGTAGGACTAAAATAATATGCCAGTGTTTCATCTAAATGATTTGCCAAAACAAAAAAGAATTCAAATGATCGGAGAGTTTTATGACGTAATTGATTCCTTAAAAGACAGAGAGGAGATTAGATTTTTCTTTAAAAGTTTATTAACTGCAGATGAGATTGCTGGATTGATGAGGAGAATAGAAATTGCAGTACTTTTGTCTGGAGGATTTAAATATGATAAAATTATTGAAATGCTGAATACTGGAAGAGATAAAATTTCCAGTGTTAATAAAGCACTACAACAAGACGACAGTGGTTATAAAATTATTGTGAAAAGATTGATTGAAAACAGGAAACAAAGATTAAGAAAAATTAAAAAAGAGGATAAAGAAAAAGCGGATATGTCGCCACTAGCTAGTGCAAAGAAAAAATATCCTGGATATTTTTTACTGCCAAATTTACTTGACGCAGCTATTGAAAAATTGGAAGAGGACGATAAATCCCTAGAAAAAGAAGCATTGCTTTTTACTCCGTCATTAAATTATTTAAGGAAACAAAAAAACAAATAATAATTGTTTAGTCCTACCGTCCGAACCGTAGGACTATGACTGCCTGGGAAAATTAACGTGAAATAAAATGGCTGAAAATTTCAAAACATCTGAAGAACAACCAATAGAACCAGTTGAAATAATAAATGAACGACCAAATAATAAAGAATTCGAGGAACCTTTAAATAAAGTTGAACTTAATGTTAAAAAAGTCATTCAAGAGCTCCACGATAATTATCATCCTGTAATTTATTTTTTAACTACAACGAGTGCAGTTGGGGCAGGATACACAATTAGAGAAATTTATAGGACAGCTTACCCAGACGAGCGAATGCCTAAAATGCTTTTTATTGACCCAAGTAAAGCAGGTGAGCTTGAAAAACGAGGTGACAATTCATTAACAATAAATCTTTCTAAAGAAACAGAAAATAAATTATTAAAATATAAGGAAGATAAAAATATAGTCAACGGAAATATTGCCTTAATTGATGAATGGGGTTCTAGTGGCCGAGGAACAAGCCTATCAACAGCAAAAGTGGCGATAGATATGGCTATGCAAAAATTGGGCTTTATGGGAAAGATAGTTAGTGGAGGTTTTCGGGATGATGATCGTTCGTTTTACGCTTATTTAATAAGAGAGCGCAGAAGAATAGACGCGGAAGAAAATAATGGCCAGGATGATTTTTATAGGATTGATTTAGCAACAAACAGACCAGTAAAACCCCCTTGGAATAAGTCTGGAGTAGCAATAACTGAACGTGAAAGAGCAGATAAAAATGTAAAACGTCTTAAAGAATTAGGGATAAAAATTGGAGAAATGATTAAAAAAGAAGAAGGAGAAAAATAATATGTCTAAGATAAAAAATATAGAAGCGAGGGAAATTAAGGATTCAAGGGGAAATCCCACCGTGGAGGTTGAATTAGAAACAGAAAAAGGAAGCTTTGTGGCTTCTGTGCCTTCGGGCGCATCAACAGGCAAAAACGAGGCTCTGGAACTGCGCGATGCAGATGGAAAAGGAGTTTTGACTGCAATTAAAAATGTAAACGAAATTATTGCACCAAAGCTAAAAGGCAAAGACGTATTAAAGCAAAAGGAAATAGACGACTTTTTAATCAGCCTAGACGGAACAGAAAATAAATCAAAACTGGGAGCAAACGCAATATTGGCGGTTTCAATGGCGGTTTGCAGGGCTGGAGCTGGAAGTAAAAAAGTTCCTTTATATAGGCACATAGCCGAAATTTCAGATAATACTGAAGAGTTAAAAATTCCTTGGCCAATGTTTAATATTTTGAATGGGGGAGCACATGTGCACACTGAGAAACATTTAGATATTCAAGAATTTTTGCTTATTCCGCAAAAAAAGTTTTTTTCGGAAAATTTAGCATTATGTAACCGGGCATTTAATAATTTAAAGGAAAATATTGAAAGAAATTTTGAAAAAGAATATTTGGGGTTGGGAGATGAAGGAGGATTTGCCCCGCCAATTAGAAAAACAGAGCAAGCGTTTTATTTATTAAGGTCTGCTGTTATAGATGAAAAAGATGTTAGTTTTGGCTTAGATTGCGCGGCTTCAGAATTCTATAAAGATGGGAAATATAATTTAGACGGTAGAGAACTAACAAAAACAGAACTTTTAGAATTTTATGAGGGATTGGTAAAGGAATTTTCCCCGCCTGCCGGCGGGCAGGCAATAATCTCCATTGAGGATCCATACGCTCAAGAAGATTGGCAAGGCTGGCAATTGATTTATAATAATTTTAAGTTAAAGAATTCCACCTTAATTATTATAGGAGATGATTTAACCACGACAAATTCAAAAAGAATTTCTGAGGCGCAAAATCGAAAAGCATGCAGTGGAGTAATTTTAAAATTAAACCAAATTGGAACGGTTTCAGAAACAATTGAAGCTGGGAATTTGGCAAAATCATTTGGGTGGAAAACAATTGTAAGCCACAGATCCGGAGAAACCATGGATGATTTTATTGCAGATCTGGCAGTTGGGATTGGGGCAGACTTCTTAAAGGCTGGCTCGCCCGCAAAACCGGAAAGAATGATTAAGTATCAAAGATTATTAGTAATTGAGCAAGAATTAAAATAAATATATATGGCAAAATTATTTTTACTTCGGCATTTAAAATCACAATGGAATCTAGATGACAGGTTTGCAGGCTGGTGCGACAATCCATTGTCAAACGAGGGAGCTGATACAGCAAAAGCGATTGCAGAAAGCATGGCCGGCCAAAAATTTGATGTTGTGTACACTTCGCCTTTAATTAGAAATATACAGACGGTTATAAAGATTTTACGGAACGCTGACAGCGAAGGATATCCGCTTTTTGTCCATTTGGACGGCGGAAAAATGCAGAAATGGGGAAATTTTACAGATATTTCAGAAAATGACATCCCAACCTATGTTTCTGAAAATTTAAATGAAAGATATTATGGAAAATTGCAGGGTTTGAATAAAGAAGACACAATTAAAAAATATGGAGAAGAAAAAGTTCATTTGTGGAGGCGGAGCTATGATGTGGCGCCTCCTGGGGGCGAGAGCGAAAAAGATGTTTATAAAAGGGCAACTCCATTTTATAGGAAATTGATTGAAAAAGACTTAAAAGCGGGGAAAAATGTTTTGGTGGTTGCCAGCCATAACAGCCTGCGGGCAATTGTAAAATATGTTGAGAATATTCCAGATGACAAAATTATTGATTTGGAATTACCATTTGGTGCGCTAATAAAATATGATTTTGATGGAGATGTGTATAAAAAGTTTGCATAAAAATATAGATATACTATAATAAATAATTATTATTAAAATAAAAAAAAGAAAATGTACGATTTTAAAAAGTTAGTGCATAAGCTGAAAAAAATGAACAGGAATACTATTCTTGTTTGCATTGCCGTAATTGCCATTATAATAACCGGCGGTTTGATTTACGCCAACTCAAACCAAAGTTTTACCTTTCCAAGTCTTTTTGGAATGTCGGCAAATCAAGTTGGAAAAAATGCAGTTGATTATATAAACAAAAACCAACTCTCAAGCACGCCAGCTACATTAGTGGGTACTTCAATTGTGTCAGGGTTAGTAAAAGTGAAAATTAAAATAGGCACAAGTGAATTTGATTCGTATGCAACCAAGGACGGAAAACTTTTGTTCCCGCAGGCATTTGATATGTCCGCAAAAAAAACTAGCGCCTCTACAGATCAAAATGCAAGCGCAAACTCAAACCAAACGCCTGAACAAGCAGCCGCTTCTGTAACAAAAAATGGAAGCCCCATGCTGGAGGCCTTTGTTGTAGCAAGATGCCCTTATGGACTTCAAATGCAACGCGCAATGGCTGACGCGGTAAAAAGTATTCCATCTCTGGCTCAGTACACCAAGGTAAGATACATAGGAGCAGTTTCAGGAAATACAATAACCGCTATGCATGGAGATGCTGAGGCTAAAGAAAATTTGAGACAAATTTGTATTAGAGAAGAACAACCGGCAAAATACTGGAATTACACTGCCTGCCAAATGAAAACAGGCGACACGGCAGGTTGTGAAACCTCAACAGGTGTTGATTCGGCAAAACTAAGTTCATGTATTTCAACGCAAAGCAAGGGAATAGCCTACGCTCAAGAAGATTTTACATTAGCAACAAAATATAATGTTTCTGGATCTCCAACCTTAATTTTGAATGGAACGCAAATTTCTGAATCTGCCTTTGGAGGAAGATCATCTGATGGAGTAAAATCAATGGCATGCGCAGGATTTACCTCGGCAGCTGGATTTTGTTCAACAAAATTAAACACAGCCGAAGCAGCAGTATCTTTTTCTGCAACATACAGCTCTTCTGGAGCTCCTACAAGCGGTAATTCAGGAACAGCTGGTACTAATTGCGCTCCTGCACAATAAGCTATGACAAAAATATATTCCACACCGACGTGTGTATACTGCAAAACACTAAAAGGATATTTCAAAAAGAACGGAATTGAATTTGAAGATATTGATATCTCAAAAGATGAACAACAACTTCAAAAAATGATAAAGGATTCCGGCCAAATGGGAGTTCCTGTTGTTGACATAAATGGCGAAATTATAATCGGTTTTGATAAGCAGAGAATTGACGAATTGCTTAAAATAGGAAAATAATTTTATAATTTTTATGACAATAAAAGTTGCAATAAATGGTTTTGGCAGGATTGGCCGGCAGGTTCTAAAAAATATTGACGAATCACATCCTGATTTGGAAGTTGTTGCCATAAACGATTTAACCGATAACAAAACATTGGCTCATCTTTTAAAGCACGATTCAAACTACGGAAATTATGGCAAAGAAATAACTGCCACAGATAATTCCATTACAGTGGGTAAGAAAAAATATTTAGCCTTGGCTGAAAAAGATCCTGAAAAACTGCCATGGAAAAACCTGAAAGTTGATATTGTTTTAGAATGCACGGGATTGTTTACAGATGACGCAGGAGCAAGAAAACATATTACAGCAGGAGCCAAAAAAGTGATAATTTCAGCTCCAGCAAAAGATACTCCGGGATTTGTTCTTGGTGTCAATGCCGATTCTTTTGACCCTAAAAAAGATGATGTAATGGATATGGGTTCCTGCACTACTAATTGTTTAGCTCCCATTGCAAAAGTTTTAAATGATGAGTTTGGAATTGTAAAAGGGTTTATGACAACAGTCCATAGCTACACAAACGACCAGAAAATTCTGGATTTGCCTCACAAAGATTTAAGGCGAACCAGAGCGGCAGCATTAAATATAATTCCAACTTCAACGGGAGCCGCAAAAGCCATTGGTAAAATGATTCCTGAACTTGATGGGAAATTAGATGGAATTGCTATGCGCGTTCCAACTCCGGTTGTTTCTGTTTTGGATTTGATTGTGGAAGTAAAAAAATCAACCACAAAAGAAGAAGTAAATGAAGCTTTTAAAAAAGCAGCCTCATTAAAAAACTACAGAGGAATTTTACGAGTTGAGGAAGAGCCCTTAGTTTCTATGGATTTTAAAGGAGATTCTTACTCGGCGATTGTGGATGCAGGTGAAACAATGGTAAAAGACAATATGATAAAAGTTATCGGCTGGTATGACAATGAATGGGCATACAGCTGTCGGCTCGCAGAGTTTGCGGAGTTCGTCGGCAAACGCCTCTAATACCTAACTAACTAAAAGCCCGTGTGTAATAGCACGGGCTTTTTTGTTGCCCGAAAATTCTATTTTAACAACAAGTTTGTTGTAAAAAGGTCGGAAAAATTAAAAAAATCATTGTCCTCGTAAATTGATGTTTTCCACAATGAAAAGATATGCGATAGGTGCAAGTGCTGTGGCAACAGGTTTGTTCGGTTTAGCCGCTTCAACCTTTGCCGCTGAAATAGTGAACTTGCCGCTTACCGCAGTTGCGGATTTGACTGGTAATGCCAGTCAGATAATGACAGATGTTTGGGTTCTTGTAGCCCTTGCAGTTGGTATCCCATTGGGATTTTACATTGTCAGAAAGGTTATCGCTTTAATTCCTAAACACTAAAAAGCGGGCGAGCGGGCTTGTATGAGAGGCAAGCCCGCTACGCCTTACAAGGATTTTAAAATTATGTTTATAAACTGGACGAGCGAAATGACAAACGCCGTGCTTTCCAACGCAACTAATTTAATCACAGACCTTACCCCGCTTTTAACGATAATTGTCGGCATTGGCATTGGCTTAATCGTCTTTTACGCAATAATTTCTGCGATAAGGGGACACTAAAAAATCTATGGACGATTTAGTTCACATTGCGTTTGACTGCTTTAATGTCTTGCGATATGTTTTTTCAAACATTGCGGGCTTATTCGCATTGCTTTTCACGCCTTTGGCGTGGCTCTTTAATTTCTTAAAGGGCTTTTTTGATGGCGTGAGTTCAACGCCGCCAGAAACAGCTATCGCTTGGACTTTTCCCGACAATGTAATGGCGGTTTTCAACGCAATTCCTTATTTTAATTTAATTGAATACGCTTGCGGGGCAGGATTGGCAATTTTGACTTTGATTTTTATATTCCGCCGCTTAACAGAGTTTTAGCTATGACTACACAAAAAATACTCAAATTCTCGGCTTTAATGGGGCTTCTGTGCGTTCTTTTTCTCCGAGCCGACATAATCCACGCCAACATATCACAGCTTGATTGGGCGACGACTGGAAACCGCTTTGCAAGAAATTCAGGGCTTCCCGTTCAAAATTTAGGTAATGGTATTGCGGGAACTTTCGGAAGTATTGAGCTTATCCTTGATAGCTATCAAAACTCAACACATACAACAGAGGCAGAACTCTACGAGTGCGACAACGCAGAGGACGCAGACAGAGCGACGGGAACTTGTGCCCTAAAAGATACATACTCGGCTTTTGTTGGAATTGGCGGCGGAGAAAATGGAACTCCGCAATGGATACATTTCTCAAATGGTTTTGGATATGTGGCAAAGCCCGAAAAGTTTTATTCAATCAGATTGAGAAACACAAATGATTTCGGGGCAGTTTGGCTTTGGGGAACGGCTTACCCCGAAATGTATTCAGCGGGCGGATTACATCAACAGAGCGGCAACCCTTACGGCTGTTGGTATGGCGGCGAATGTGTTGTGGCTCATATGTATTTTGAAATTGAGGGTGTTAGTAATTCGCCTCCGCCGAGTGCAATAACGATTGTAAGCCCCGAAAGTGGCTCAACGATAACAGATACAGCAACAGAAATGGAAATTAACTGGGACAACATAGACAGCGAAACTTGGACTGAAATTAAAATTGCTTTTAATCAGCTTACAACAAATGAAACCTCCGCCGTCTATACCAAACAAATCGCAACCGACAGCGGTAGTTTTTTTGTGCCCCTTTCTGCGTTTCAAATCACAACAAATGGAAACTGGATTTTGCGGGCTGTGGTTGAAAATTTAACAGAGATAAATTTTGACATACCGAGCCCCGTATATGGCTTGAATTTTAACATTTCAGGTCTGCCTACGCCCTACGGCTTTACAGATTTTCCGACTTGGTATTCGGGCAACGCCGCAGGTGGATATTCTGACCCGTCCGACTTTGCAAGTTCAATAGTTGGATTTATACAACCTATTTTTGAAAAGGCAGGCGAGTTCACAAACAGAAGTTTATCATATTTTGACGCTAACACTTCTTATGACAAAGGAAATGAGCTCGGTTCTGTTTTTCCGATAACGCAAGCATATCTCAATAAAATAAATGTTTTCTTTGGCGGTTTTCCTCTGATACAATTTTTTGAGTTTTTAATAATCACAATGCTTGGAATTTTTACAATCCGAACGATTTTTAAATTTATTCCGTTTTTTGGTTAGTTGCAGGCGGTTGGTTGTTGCCCGATATTGTCCCACGAGGACGCAAAAAACGGGCTGATACAACCGCCTACAACTGCCCGAAAGGACAGCTCTGCGAGCCGTGAGTGAAGATAGAAATTACACGGCAGACAGACATTGTTTGAAAGATAAATTGATAATTGCAATGTAAAAGAAAACCCGCCCTTTGTGGTAATTTCAGACGGGTTTCTCTTTGTGGTTTTTACCACAGGGATAAAGTTTTATCAAGCCATTTACTTGGGCTCTGGCGGCTCTAAATAGCCAGCGGAAGTGCAAAGGGCATAAATTAGTTTGTGCTTTCTGCACTTCTGCTTGCAATGGTCTTTCGGCTCACTCTGCTAAAAACGGAGGCGGGCTGAAAGACCTTTGCTCTTACAACGGAAATGCTTATATTATACGGCGTTAAAATTAAAAATTAAGAATAGTAGATAAATCTGGCGAAAATCACAAAATTTAAAAAATGTCAATTAAAAACAATGATAAATTTTCCAATAAAAACTAAAAAAGACGCTATGAAATTATTTAATTTATTTCAGAAAAAAGAAAAAGAGGGCTTGGAATTAGCCAAACAAAAAGGTTTGATTACGGAGGAGGAATTTTTACGAATTTCCGCACAAAGGGCGGCGGAAACTTTGGATAAATTCCTTGATAAAAAAGGTCGTCCCAAACATCAACCAGCGAAAAAATCGGGGCTGTAATACGATTTAATTGCGAGATATTTTTAATTTCACTTGACTTATGAAACAATTTGACAGAGAATTGAAAAATCGGGCGAGGACTTCGGGGAAGTCAACGCCAAAGGGCTTCAAAATCAAGCCAACCGAAAGTAAAAGATATTTGCTGGATTACAGGCGGGGAAAATATCTTTTGGAAGACATCACTCTCAAAAAACAAGGACACTCTCAAAAATTCAAATGAGTTCCGAGTTTTTAGTTGGAATAGTTGACGGCTTTGTCGCCGCTTGCATAGTATTTATCTTTTTACATAACTTTTATGAATTGTAATTTTTCACAGC
>Ga0172379_10011711_pt1 | contig 10380 bp, 9 predicted proteins | sample GrowelOW334metaG_FD_119756 | JGI IMG/M metagenome (GOLD analysis project Ga0172379, IMG submission 119756) | Groundwater microbial communities from an aquifer near a municipal landfill in Southern Ontario, Canada - Groundwater well OW334 metaG | ecosystem: Environmental > Aquatic > Deep...
AATCCCCCCCGAACTGGCAATCGGCAGAGGGGGATACGCGCGGACCCTGCCCGAAGAATTGCTGAACCGTGAACGTCAGGCTCTGGAAGGCGCGGTCGCCGAATCGGACATCATCATTCTTTCGGCGCTCATTCCGGGAAAACTCGCTCCCGTGATCGTAACCGCAGAAATGGTGAAATCGATGAATTCCGGCTCGGTGATTGTCGATATCGCAATCGACCAGGGAGGCAACTGCGAACTGACAGAAGCCGGAAAAACAACAGTCCGGGAAGGGGTAACCGTGGTCGGCATTCAAAACATCCCGGGGATGGTTCCCATAAGCTCCACCTGGATGTTTGCCAATAATATCCTTAATTTCGTCGAGAACATGATAAAAGGCAAAGAGATACATCTTGACATGGGTGATGAAATCATCGCCTCCTGTCTTTTGACTCTCGACGGGAAAATCGTTCATGCAGGCGCACGGGAAGCGATGCATTTATAACAGGGGGCGGAATCATGGTAATGCTCAAACTGATTATTCTCTTCATCGCCGCAACTGCGGCAGGCTACAAAGTCATCAGTAAAGTCCCGAGTCTGCTCCATACTCCGCTCATGTCCGGGATGAATGCGCTTTCCGGCATCACCGTGCTCGGTGCGCTTGTCGTAACCGCAGGAGCGGTGGAATTGCAGAGCAAACTTCTGGGAGCGGCGGCGATCGTGCTTGCGACTATCAATGTAGTTGCCGGTTTTCTGGTAACCCACAGGATGCTCAGAATGTTCAAAGGGAAAAACGCCGGAGACCGTGAACTATGAGTCCTTTCCTGTATACCCTTTCCGGGCTCTTTTTTATTCTGCTGTTCCTCGGCGGGATACGGCTGATGAATTCGCCCAAAACGGCGGTTTCCGGCAATCTTCTCAGCGCGGCAGGGATGCTGGGAGCGATTGTTCTTACCCTGTTCGGCGGCGGGATTGTCCCTGCCGGTCTCCTTTTCGTTTCACTGGGCATAGGCGGGATAATCGGCGCTGTCATGGCGATGAGAGTCACCATGATCAAGATGCCCCAGATGGTCGCTCTCCTGAACGGGCTGGGCGGTGGAGCCTCGGCTGCAACGGCTTTCGTGGTCATACAAAACGCCGGCCATGTTTTTTCAACAGTCTTCACTGCCGCTCTCGCGCTTTTTGTCGGGGGGATTACATTCAGCGGAAGTTTGATCGCGGCGGCGAAACTGGATCAGAAATTGTCCCAGCGCTCCGTACTGCTCCGGGGTCATAACCGGATCAATCTCTTCATTCTTCTGCTCACCGTCATATTGATCGTGATTGTTCCGTTTGCCCCCGAAAGGGCTTTCGGGTTCATGGCGCTCATCATACTCATCGGTTCCCTTGCTTTCGGCATCACGTTTACTCTCCGCATAGGCGGAGCGGATATGCCCATCACCATTTCGCTTCTGAACTCTCTTTCGGGTGTTGCCGGTTCCATCGCAGGATTTGCGATCGACGATCCCCTTCTCGTTGCGGTCGGCGCGATTGTCGGTTCCGCAGGACTCATCCTTACCCGTATCATGTGCCGGGGGATGAACCGCAGCCTTATGGAAGTGCTATTGGGAAAAACGACTTCCGCTGCAAGAGAGAATCCGTTTCCGGAAAATCCCGGGGACACCGCTGCGCGGCCGCAGGAAAGCGGAGAGGATCCCGAAAGGATCGTCTCTCTTCTGAAAACGGCAAAAACAGTGATCGTTATACCGGGTTACGGGATGGCGCTCTCTCAGGCGCAGCATCAGGTCAAACAACTCTGCGATATTATGGAAAAACAGGGAAAAGATGTGAAATTTGCGATTCATCCGGTCGCGGGGAGGATGCCGGGCCACATGAATGTTCTTCTGGCCGAAGCGGATGTACCGTATGAAAAGATATTCGACATGGATTCGGTAAATCCTTTTTTCCCGGATACCGATGTAGTTATCATCATCGGGGCGAACGATGTAGTCAATCCGGCGGCAACGACCGAAGCGGGAACCCCTATCTACGGAATGCCGATCCTGCATGCGGGCGAGGCAAAAAACATCATCATTTTCAACAAAGACACCCGTCCGGGGTATGCAGGTGTGAACAACCCGCTCTATTCTCAGAAAAATACCCTGCTTTGCCTGGGTGACGCCGCCGTGAAAATCGGGGAAATCATAAAAAAGTTGAATGAGGATGACGCCACCCCATAAATAGTGACGCAGGGGCTGGTTATATTAGCCCCTGCACGCTTGCGGGATGTTGAATCTCTAACTTATAACTATGAATATTAAGGCTTTAAGCACCGGGTTCAAGTATTTCCACAATACTCGCCCAGGGCCCTTTTTCGCTTTCCCGCTCCACATACCAGACCCCTACCCCCATCTCCATTTTTTCAAAATTATTTTGGGGAACAGAATCGCGATTAAAATATATCTCACGTCCGCTGACAGTTCTTAAAAATCCAAATCCTTCCTGTTTGAAAATCCTTTCCACCACCGCCCCACACTCCATTGGATGGGGAGCTTTAGGGATTCCGCGCCTGGGTTCGCCATATTCTATCACTTTTCGACGGGCTATAAGAAATGCATTTCGTATTCCGGTCGAAAGGGGATCATAAATGTTTAAGCCATTCGGACTCCGTAAAACTACAATTTCACCTTCCTGCGGCACTTTGAGTTCGACTCTTATGTTATAAGGGTTTCCACTTTTCTCAAATCCGCGAACTTTTTCTATATAAACACGGCAGCGAATGATACAGCTACAGATTTGTTCCAGTTCGATAACTTTATCACTGATTAATTTTTCGATTTCTTCGCTTTTCTGTACGTTTCGATAGGTGATTGACAAGGCAATCTGCATACTACATACCTCCTGTTGACTGGAAAATCGCAGTTCTTTCAGGCAAAGGATAAAAATCATCATATATCAAAGTTGCCGGCAGTTTCAGGCTGATAGTGAATTTCCTCAATCTTGATTTTTTTCACTCCCTTGGGAATTTTCCACTCCACAACATTCCCAATCTTGCATCCGAAAATTGCCGAACCGATTGGAGCAATTATTGAGATAAGCCCTCTTCTATAATCCGATTTTTCAGGATATACGAGTGTATAAACCATTTTTTCCCCCGTTTCCAAATCAAGAATGGTAACTGTTGAATTCATAGTGACAATATCTCCGGGAATATCATGGGGATTTACAATTTTTGCCTGTGAAAGCACTTCATCCAGTTTACGTACATTTTCAATATCTCTCTCGCTGAAAGATTTCAGAGAACCAAGCAGATTACGAATCCTCTTGAAATCGATTTCGGTAACATAAAGTCTTTGGTCAACCACAATAAACCTCCTTGTTACATGTTCCGGTGTCCATATTTTTCAGGTTGATATAAAATTTCAATTATTTTTGCCCTGAATTTTATATTCGACGAGGATACTTGCCACTCAGCGATATCACCCTTACGGCACCCCAATAATGAGGTCCCAAGTGCGGTGGTAACTGAAATCCGTCCGTTTTTCACATCCGCATCTTTTGGAAAAACCAGCCGGATAGTTATATCCATTCCCGAATCCAAATCCGCAAGATGGACTTTTGAATTCATTGTAACCGTATCGAGCGGGATGGAATCAGAGTGAACTACTTTTGCCCGGTTAATTTTCTCAACCAGTTGCTGCACATTACCTTTATTTTCACTATCATTTACTTTTGAAAGTTTGATAAGTATTTTCAATCGCTCTAAATCAAAATTTGTAATGTAGATTGTTCTTTCGTGTTTCATTTCCGGCACCTGCTTTTCTCAAATAATTTTCAGGAAAAAACGTTCTGAAAAAGTACATGGAAAACAGATCAAGTAAAGTAAATATTCCTGATCAGGTACTTACCATTAGGTTTATTTAAACATTCAGGATGTGTGCACGATAGTATCAGTTCTGGTGTTAAAGAGCTTAACCGTACTAAAGAAACTCGGTAAACAATAAAAAAACGACATGTGCTCACCAATAGCGGGCGCATCTCTGCTTTCTCATAAAAGATGTTTATTCTGAGCAGAACTAAAAACTTTTATTGGACAACTTGCAGAAAGTTGTCCGGGGAATTAATTTGAGGAAGGGGAGGAATCGGATTCAAGGTTGTTTCGTTCGCAAATTCTTTTCACATTTAAGGGATATATACATAAAGAAAGAGAGGTACCGACAGTCCCATAGAAATAAGCGCCTCGCAACATAATAACCTCCTTATCACGGAGAGTTTCAATTTTGCCGGGGGAAGATACTGTCATAATATCCCTTTCAGATTATATCAGAATTTTATTCTAAAACCCTACTACCTATTATACGCCCTGAAAGGAAAAACGCAACTTATTTCTTAAAGAAAAGAATAAGAATGAATATCGGCATCCCGTTGGAAATAAACAAAGGAAATCTAAAATTTCAATATCCTTCCGGTAAAATTCCTCCGATTAGGTTAGCTATGTAATAATAAAGATTCCTCTTGATTTTTCTTCTATAATCAATTTTATAACTATTATTGTATAGTCAACAAAGAATTGCATCCGTTTCTTATTGCCGGAGGGGTCTTGGCAGATCAAAATACCACTGTCGGACGGAGAATTTTTCTGAAACGCTCCGGGGCAATCACTGCCGGGATTGCCGGGGCGCTCGATTTCTTTGATGCAGCCCGGCCTGCCCGTGCCGAAGCAAAAAAAGGATACACCGGGCTTTTTCAGGAGTCGCTGAGATACCGCAAATGGGATTCCCACAGCCATGTTTTTCTCGGGAACGCATCTCCCGAAAAAACGATCGAGTCCATCGACCGTATGGGGATAGAGAAAATTGCGGTTTCCGTTCCCGAGGGGGTAAAACCGGAAGAGTTCCGCACCTCGAACGACCGGGTCCTCCGTGCGATGAAACAGTTCCCGGACAGAATCATGGGGCAGTGTTACATCAATCCCGCATTCGGCAGAGAGGCGATCGAAGAAATCGACCGCTGTATGGACAGCGGGATGGTTCAGTTGGGAGAACTCTATACATTATATAAAATCAACGATCCCCTGTACTACCCTATCGTTGAGAAATGCATCGAGATGCGAATACCGATGATGATGCATGCGCGGTGCGATCTGGGGCTCTGGCGGAAAGGATATCCCTGCGACGCTCCGGTGTCCACATCCACAGCCGATGATTTTGCCGACATCGGGAAACGCTACCCCGAAGCAAAGATCATCCATGCCCATATCGGGGGAGGCGGAGACTGGGAGTATATGTGCAAACGGCTGCGATCCGTCCCGAGTATCTATATCGACACGAGCGGAAGCGTCTCCGATGCGGGGATGATAGATTTCGCGGTAACGTGCCTCGGCGAGGATAGAATGCTCTTTGCCTCGGACATGAATTACGAGACCGCTGTCGGCAAAATCATGACCGCGAATCTTTCTGATTCTCAAAGGAAGAAGATATTTTTCGAAAACTACCGTAATCTTCTGAAAAGGGCCTGAACCAATGATAATCGATATCAATGCCTCGGTCGGGCACTGGCCTTTCCGTCAGCTTCAGGGGAATACTGTCGACGCTTTACGGGCGCGTATGGACAAATACGGGGTGGATATTTCCGTTGTGGCGAACATCAACGGAATTTTTTACAAGAACACCCAGTCGGCAAACGAGGAACTCCACGATGCTCTTGGGGAAAACAGAAAAAACAGGGGACGGTTCATCCCCTTTGCGGTCATCAATCCGACTTATGCGGACTGGCAGCATGACCTCGAAACTTCCCATTCCCGGCTGGGAATGAAAGGAATCCGCATCTATCCGCTCTACCATGATTATGAAATTACCCATCCGTCCTGCATCGAAATGGTAAAAATGGCGCGGGACCGTAAAATGCCGGTGGCGATCCCTCTCCGCATGATCGACCTGCGGCAGCGGTCATGGCTCGACATCAACAAGGAGTTAGGATTCAACGAGATCGCCGATCTGGCGCAGAAAGTCCCGGATGCCGGTTATATGGTGCTGGACACGAGAATCCGCGAGTATGCGGATACGACAAAGGATGCGGCGGTTCAGGTTTTAAAATCCGCCGATGTCCTATTCGACACGACCCGCGCCAGCGGAGTGCCGATCACCGGACCGAACGGCGCCGGTCTGGACGATATGGTAAAAACGTTCGGCAGAGATAAAATAGCTTTCGGGACAGGAACGCCGTTCATCGATTATCTTTCGCCGTTCATCAGAATAGAGGTTTACCGTGAGGCGGACCGGGCGCTGAAAGAACAGATATGGTCGGGCAACGCCCGGAGGATGCTCGGCCTGTAAACGGTTTACGCCCGAAGTTATACTATACGGGTTGAATATTGCATCACTCTTTAAGAGCTTTGTGAAAAAGACAAAATGCACGGTATATCTTCTTTCCTAATAAAACTGACCCCCTAACCCCCTTCTGCCACCCCCCTTTTGTTACACAAAAGCGGGGTCCCCGACTTTTGCGCAGCAAAAAGGTGGGGTGCTTAGAAAGGAGACCAAGAGGTGAGTTTAAAAAAAGTGGTGATTTCGTTCAATAATGTGTTTTTCACAAAGCTTTTATGTCTGGTATGACAATACGATGTTCGATGAAGTGGTCAAAAGGAGTATAGAAAAATGATTCTCATGAAAAGAATTATTTTGGTTTTACTGTTCCTCGCTCCCGCTACAGCGCCATGTGCCGAAATTACAAAGGATGATATTGCGGCGGCAATGAACAAAAATATCCTTCATCACCCCTATCTCTATTTTTCGGAAGAAGACAAGCCTACCATTTTCGAGCGGATCAAAACCGATTCCGATATCGGAGCGATCATGGAGAGGAGTATTGCCGAAGCGAACCGCCTTTTATATACTCCCCTGGATCCTCCGCCTCAGGGACGTACGATGCTGCCCCGGTACGAGCAGCATCAGAATTTCGAAGAGTATCTGTGGAAAAATGTCGGCCTGGCTTTGAACCTTGCCTTTGTCTACCAGATGACCGGGGATGAGCGGTATGCACAAAAGGCATTCGAGTTTGCCGATGCGGCGTGCGATATGCCGACATGGGTTCCCGAAGAACATGTTTTCTCGACGATCTACGACCGGGTCTGGCCGTGGGGGGCGCAAGACGACCAATCCGTTTTCAGCTACTGCGAGGTCACCCATGACAGCGTTTTCAAAATGGCGGCTGTCTACGACTGGCTCTATCCCGCACTCACAAAACGTCAGCGCGACCGCATACGAGGCGCTCTTCTCGAAAAAGCGATTCTGACCGTACGGGGCAACTACGAATATCACTGGTGGGCAACTGCTTACCGGTGCAACTGGTGCGCTCTCTGCAACGCCAGTCTCGGTGTCGCCTCGATCGCTCTTCTCACCGAAAATCCCGAGCTCACCGATGTTATTGCCGAATCGTATAACCGTGTTGGAAAAACGCTCGACGAGATAAAGGACGGCGGGTGGAAGGAAGGGATGAGCTACCTTGAATACGGTATCGCGGAACCGCTCAGGTTTTTCGATGCGCTCAAACGGCTGACGGACGGGAAGTACAATCTGTATTCTCATCCGCGGGTGAAAGATGCGGTCTCGACATTTCTCTACTGCCAGTTTCCTCCCGGCAATTCGGTTCATTTCGGCGATTCGGCGTCGCACAGGATCGGATCGTACAACATGTATAACTGCATCATGCATGAAACGGGAAACAGGGAGGCCGCCTGGCTCAGAAAGTATGCCGTGGATGACCGTCCCTCGAACCTGTTCGATTTTTTTACGCCGAAAAGCGACCTTGAACCTTCGCTCCCCAAGCAGGCGTCCATATTCTTCCCTGCGGTGAACTGGGTAATCCTGCGGAGCGATTTCACCGATCCGGAGAAATTCGCCATCGCCGCCAATTCCGGAGCGAATGACGATCCGCATCACGGCCATCTCGATATCGGCGCTTTCAGTTTGTACTGGCGCGGAGTGGAATTCATAAGCGATCACGGCACAGCGGGATACGACCGGGCATATTTCGACCGGGAACGATGGGATTACCCGCTCGCATCGAGCATCGGGCATAATGTCGTTTTTGTCAACGGCGAAAAACAACTCCCCTGCAAGGAAAAAGATAAACCCTGGAACAATTCCTATGCCGGAAATGTGATCGAATTCAGGCCAGGGAAAGACCGGGATTATGCGCTCCTCGACCCTTCCGGCGCATATCCGAAAATCGAATTGAACGGCTGGAGACGTCATATTATTTTGGAGAAACCCCGGATCATGATTGTCATCGATGAGGTCAAATCCGCAGTAAACGCCGAAATCGACGTGCGGTTCCACAGCCAGGCCGGCATCGGCAGCCACAGCCGGACCGATGATGTTGTAACCCAGATACCCCACGACAACTATGTCATGCTCGACTGTGCAAAGGGGAAAATGGCGCTGATACCTGTCTGTGACGGGAAATTCACGTTCAAACCGGGAAATCATGCTGTCATGCTGGCAGTAAAGAAAGCGGATTTCTTCCGGGTGCCTTACACCGACATATCGATAATCGCAAAGAAGGACAGGACAATTATCGGCGCCGTTATCCTTCCCGTTGCAGACGACAATGAAGCCAGGAGAATACTCTCCACGGTGAAAAGGAAAACGGACGCTGACGGGAACATGATACTGTCATTTGAAAAAGAAAAGAAAAAATATTCATATACATTCAAAAACACTTCCGGCGGTTTGATTTTTGAATAATTACAGCGGAATCGATACTTGTGCCCTGCTCAGAGTCCGGAGCGGGTTCATCCCAAAGCTTTTATACCATGAATTTTGAACGGAGGGAAAAGAATAATGAATTGCAGACGCTTTATTATCTCGCTATTCGCATTGGCAATCGGGGCGTCCGGTGTCTCCGCCCAGAATTACGGCTGGTATACGGAGGGCGATCTCGCTCCGTCAACCCGTATCCGGATCGAACTGAAAAATCCCCTCGATTTCGAGCGGAAGAATTGTCCGGTCGTCATATCACGGTTCCAGATGCCGATCAAAGACCTTATGGAGATGCGCGTTGTTCTTGTCGACCCCTCCCTGAAGTCGAATGAGCAGCCTTCGAAGGAAGATTTCAAAGCCAGGGGCGCGCAGATAAATCAAAAGGAAACGAACGGCCACCTCGTTTTTCACCAGTTGGACGATATCGACAAGGACGGGCTTTGGGACGAATTGTTCTTTATGACCGATATAGCTCCGCGGGCGACCAAAGTCATGTACCTCTACATCGGATTCGCCGAACGCGGGTGGAACAGCCACGGCACCCATGCCAATATCGGCAATTACAGCCACCATGTGGTCCCTTTCTGGGAATCGGAAAACATGGGCTGGAAACTCTGGTATCCTACCGACTGCGATCTTTACGGCAAACGGAAACCGGGACTTGTCGCCTATGAACTCTACAAGGACAATCTCGACGGTTATCTCGTACCGTATGATGACGGAACCGATATCATGACCGTTGAAAACTCCTTCGGCGGGGGCGGCATCTGCCTTTTCGAGGCGCCGGCTATCCCGGACTCGATTTCCCGGCCGAGGTTTACTCCTCAGGTGGGCGAACAGATGACCCGTCACAATTTCAATCTCGGGCAGATTTCGGATACCCGGTATGCTTTCGAGGCAATAACTAACGGCCCCCAGCGCAGTATGATAAAGGTGAAAACGTTCAACTGGAAATCGGGCAAAGGATTCTACGAACTCGAGCAGCTCTATACCGCATACAGAAACCAGAATTACTCGACCTGCACGGTGACCTATAAAACATTCCTGCCGGAAGAGCAAAAAACCATGTTCGGATGCGGGATCAGGAAAAACGGAAAGGAATACGACTATTACCAGAAAGGCGGCACGGTGATCACCATCGGCGATGCTCTGATCGAGAATCCGGATGATTCCATGGGCCTGGGCGGACTTCATGTCGAGTTTGTCGGCACGGCGCTTGTTGTAAAAGACACCTATAATCCAGAGTACAAATTCATCAAATCTTTTAACGGCAACCACGCTTTTAGAATTCCCGCCACCAGGGATCTTTCATACGAGTACATGCTTCTCGCTGCCTGGAGCGAGGGCGCGGTCTACAACACCCCGAAATCGTTCAAGGAATATGTCATAAAAAGCGCAGCCGAGTATAACAATCCGCTCGAATTATCCGGCATTGAATTGGAAAAAGGCCATAAATAAACGGTTTAATTGTCGAGCAGGAAAAAAGTTCGGAGGGATGCCTGTAACGGTTTCGCACAGTATGGATTATATTCCCAAATTCGCTTATCGAGATGACTCCGCTAAATGTGTTTATATTCAGTAAAGATAACCCCCTTCTGGCCTTTCAGGCCACCTTCCCCCCTTGCGGGGGGCAGGAACAGCATGTGGCTCCTCAACTTCC
>Ga0172379_10011712_pt1 | contig 10380 bp, 9 predicted proteins | sample GrowelOW334metaG_FD_119756 | JGI IMG/M metagenome (GOLD analysis project Ga0172379, IMG submission 119756) | Groundwater microbial communities from an aquifer near a municipal landfill in Southern Ontario, Canada - Groundwater well OW334 metaG | ecosystem: Environmental > Aquatic > Deep...
ACTGCTGTCCGGCGATTTCTACAATTGCGTACATGTTTACAATTTAAATATTTGGGTCCGGCAGGCGGGCTAAACACTCCTCTTTTTGAGCCTGAACGAACTATTTCGGACTGCAAAAGTAATTATTTTGATTATATAACCAATACCTGACACAGAAATAATGTGAAAATTGGAAAATGTGGGAATGTGAAAATTAACACAGCATTTGCGCGAGGCGTCATTTTCACATTTTCCAATTTTCACATTCATTTAGGCCTTCAGTCTTTCGCCTTCTTCAGAAGATCCCTGATCTCAGTCAGCAATAACTCCTCTTTGGATGGTTCCGGTGGTGCAGGCGGGGCTGCTGATACTTCATTTTTCTTCATGAAGCGGTTCATCATTTTGATCATAATAAAGATCGCAAAGGCAATGATCAGAAAATCAACAGTCACCTGGATGAAGTTTCCATAATTGAGACTTGCCCCCGGCAAAACCGCTTTCCCACCTGAGATAACCGGCTCGCTCAACTGTATTTTTAAGGCTCTAAAGTCGGTGCCGCCAACAATCATACCCAGAGGTGGCATCAGCACATCTGTTACAAAAGAGGTGATAATCTTGCCGAATGCTGCCCCGATAATGATACCCACTGCCATATCCACAACATTGCCGCGCATGGCAAACTCTTTGAACTCTTTTCCGATACTCATAGCAAATTTAGTTTGAAGGGTTTGAAATGTTTAAAAGGTTTGAAGGGTTTCGGTCTTTGAACATTTCAAACATTTCAAACCCTTCAAACATTTCAAACATTTCAAACATTTCAAACAATATTATATTCCGATGATCTTCTTAATCTCGTTCAGTTTATTCAGCGCCTCAAGAGGCGACATCCGGTTGATATCCAGATTTTTGATCTCATCGCGAATCTGCTTGAGAACCGGATCATCGAGCTGGAAGAAGCTGAGTTGGTATCCTTCCCTGTTCTGGGCCAGGTTGCCAACCGGTTTCGCCGGATACTCCTTCCTGTTGCTTTTCTCCATCTGTGCAAGAATATCTTCTGCACGTGCCACCACACTCCGGGGCATTCCGGCCATCTGAGCTACATGGATACCAAAGCTGTGGTTACTGCCTCCCGGCACCAGTTTCCGCAAAAAGATGATGTTTTTCCCCATCTCTTTGATGGAGACGTTGAAATTCCGGATGCGTCCAAACGATTTTTCCATTTCGTTCAACTCATGGTAATGGGTGGCGAACAGGGTTTTGGCCCTCACCTTGGGGTGTTCGTGGATGTATTCTACGATCGACCAGGCGATGGAAATACCATCATAGGTGCTGGTACCGCGGCCCAGCTCGTCGAAGAGGATCAGGCTCCGGTCTGAAATATTGTTCAGGATGCTTGCCGCCTCCGTCATCTCTACCATAAAGGTGGATTCGCCCGACGAAATATTATCGGATGCTCCTACCCTGGTAAATATCTTATCGATGTACCCGATGCTTGCCGCTTCGGCCGGCACGTACGATCCCATCTGCGCTAGCAGCACAATCAGCGCCGTTTGTCTGAGCAAGGCCGATTTACCCGCCATGTTTGGACCGGTAATCATGATGATCTGCTGTTCGTTGTTGTCGAGTATCAGGTCATTGGCAATGTACTTTTCGCCTACCGGGAGTTGCTGTTCGATCACCGGATGGCGCCCCCCTTTGATCTCAAGCAGATCGCTGTCATTCACATCCGGGCGGATGTATTTGTACTGAACTGCCACTGTCGCGAAAGAGCGCAGGCAGTCGATCTGGGCCGTCAGCATGGCATTGAGTTGAATGGCCTGGTAATATTCTGTCAGCGAATTGATCAGATCGTTGAAAAGAGTGGTTTCGAGTGCCAAAATACGCTCTTCAGCCCCCAAAATCTTGGTCTCATACTCTTTCAGCTCCTCCGTAATATAACGTTCCGCATTGACCAGCGTCTGCTTTCGGATCCAGTCATTCGGGACTTTGTCCTTGTGCATGTTGCGCACTTCGATGAAATAGCCGAAAACGTTGTTGTAGGAGACCTTCAGCGAGGAGATGCCGGTGCGGATGCTCTCGCGCTCCTGCAGCTTTTGCAGGTAGTCTTTGCCCGAAAAGGCCAGCGAGCGCAGCTCATCCAGCTCTGCAGAGACACCCGGGGCGATCGCGTTTCCCTTGACCAGCATCACCGGAGGTTCAGCAACCAATTCCTTCGCAATTCGTTCGCAAATGGTATGACAAGGGTTCAACTGTTCGGCAATTCTTACCAGGACGTTGTTCTCCGAAGATTCGCAGTAGCTTCTGATTTTGGCTATGGCCAGCAGGGAGTTTTTCAGCTGCACCATTTCGCGGGGATTGATCCGACCAACCGACGCCTTGGAGATGATTCGCTCAAGGTCGCCCACCAGGTGGAGTTGTGTTTCGATCTCTTCCTTTAGTTCAGGATGAGTGACGAAACGTTCCACCACCTCCTGCCGTTCCCAAATTTTACCGGTATCCTTCAAAGGAAGCGCCATCCAGCGTTTCAGCAACCTTGCACCCATGGGGGTTATGGAGCGATCGATCACCTGGATCAGTGTTTTCGCCCCCTCGTTGATGGTATGGAAAAGCTCAAGATTCCGGATGGTGAAGCGGTCGAGCCAGACATACTGGTCTTCCTCGATCCGCGAAAACGCCGTGATATGGCTTACCTGCTTGTGCTGGGTAATATCGAGGTAATAGAGAATAGCACCGGATGCGATGATGCCCATCTCCAGGTTCTGAACGCCGAAACCCTTGAGGTTGGCCGTCTCGAAATGGCGGAGCAACCGGTCGTTGGCCGCGTCGAAGGTATAGACCCAGTCGTCGAGTTTGTAGGTGTAGAATTTAGGTCCGAATAGTTCTGTAAATAGTTTCTCCTTCCCTTTTTGAAAAAGCACCTCTTTGGGCTGAAAGCTGCTGAGCAGCTTGTCGACGTGTTCGAAGCTCCCCTCCGCGGTAATAAACTCTCCGGTTGAGATATCCAGGAAGGCTACGCCAGCTATGTTTTTTTCGATGTGAACCGATGCCAGGAAATTGTTCTCCCTGTGTTCCAGCACATTGTCATTGATCGACACCCCTGGGGTTACCAGTTCGGTGATTCCCCTCTTGACGATCGTTTTGGTAAGTTTAGGATCTTCGAGTTGCTCGCAGATCGCTACCCGCTGACCAGCCCTGACCAATTTGGGCAGGTAAGTATCTAATGCATGGTAAGGGAATCCGGCAAGTTCGACAAAACTGGCCGAGCCGTTGGCCCTGCGGGTCAGCGTAATTCCGCAGATCTCTGCGGCTTTGATGGCATCTTCCCCGAATGTTTCGTAAAAATCACCTACCCTGAAGAGCAGAACCGCGTCAGGATATTTGTTCTTGACGGCATAATATTGCTTCATCAACGGGGTCTCAACGTATTTATTGGGGGTGGTAGTCAATTGAAAATGTTTTATGAATGATCAGGTAAATATAGGAATTTCATGCAAATGGGTCAATAATACTTTAACCGCAAATGACAAGAGATTGCTTCAAATCAACTCTTAGTCCGTAGGGCTTAAAGTATTATAGATTATTTTCGACTAAATATATTCACCAACGTCCCCATCCGCATCAACAATATCAAACACAACGGCACCGCCAGCCAATGAAAGGTCTGGGGAAGGAAATACATGGAAAAAAGAAATAAAGTGGTAAGGATGGCTGTCAGGCGGACATACCAGAACAATTTTGGCCGCATGGTGGGAAATATCCACAAAACCCCGAGAAGGAAATGGGTCGGGAATGCCCAAATGAGATTAAGGTTCCATTTGGTGGAGGGCATCACAGAGATAAATGTTGTGAAATAAAGAATCATTCCGGCAATGCCAAAAACTATGAACACACCAATATCCAGCCAGTCGAACCTGTTTTTTTTCTTTCGCTCCCAAAGGGTTAAAGCCAGCACGACAAAGAAAAAGAGAAGAACTACAACCGCCGGGGAAGTGATGGAAAAGGTTCGCGCGAAGGGAGGTGCATCAAAAATAACCACCGCCGGTCCGGTAACCGGGGAACTAACGCCATCCCTTACCACAACTGCGTTAGACATGTCATTCCCCAAATAATCGGGTAAAAACATTTTCTGCGAAAAAGTCGAGATATGATCCGTTGGAATCCCCAGTGCCAGCTTAATGCCCAATCCACTCCAGCTATTGTCTTCAAGATAGAGATCAATTAAATTCCTGAACGACATTCTCTTATCACCAGAAATATCATACTTGATTTTCCCCCCTAAGGCCCTTTCAATCTGATCGCGTAACCTGGTTGAACAGTTGTCTTCAAAGTGAGAATAACGATAAACCCTATTTTCAGGTTTGCAATTTTCGACCAGGGCTTCATACAGGGACTCACGCTCAGCCGGGGTGAGCAATAGTTCATACTCGACTACTTTCCGCTTATCTTCCTGATACTCACTCATAAATGTACTCATTCTCCATACATCTACCATGTAGTCGGTCTCACCCTTTGCAAAGCGCCAGATAAAATACGATGATTGAAAACTGAAAACACCATAATTAAAAACAATATCCTTTTCAAACAACGGATCATGGACACGTATACCTGCATGCCCAAAAAAGGAGTAGATCTCATCACCGGGGGCACAAATGAGCAGGCTAACCTTAGCCGATGGGGATAATGACTGAGTGAAGCCCTGATTAAAGCAGAGTATTACCGTCAGGAACAGGAAAATAAATTTGCGCATCTTTCAGTTAAGGTTGTGAAGGGAGATTAATTCATTAAATATCTATTCGACGCCCAATAAAAAATGAGCTGCAACTAGCGCCAGAATCCCACGATGGCTCCCATGAGCATGAAGGCCACCAGATCAAAACTGGCATGAAGAAGATAAAGTTTAACAGGCTGATTCTCAAATAATACACTGGTCAACTTTGACATGGCTATCCAGAAAAATGCGATGCAGGCTCCGATGATGGCTCCAAAAGCGGCACTGGAACGAGGTCCGAGTACCATGGAGATCACAAATGAAGCGACAAAGGCCGAGAGGAAGGTGACCAGGGTAATCATCCACATCGGTTTGTTCGTTTTTAAATCCTTTTCTGTAAAACCGGTCAACGCCATCCACTGCTTCCCAAACAACAGCGGGGAATACCAGAGTGCACCGAGGATCAGGTAAGAGATGCCGGCCAAAATAACAGCCCACACATTCACTTTGGCAAAAGTCGCTAACATGTCCATATTTTGAAGTTTTAATGGTTGATTTGATAGTGGACTAAACTACAAAAAAAACAGATATTGTTTTGAAGGGTTTGAAATGTTTATGGTGTTTGAAGGGTTTGAAGGGTTTGAAAATTGTTAGCAGGGTTTAACATTTCAAACATTTCAAACATTTCAAACATTTCAAACTTATTAACTTCCCAGGTAGAACTCTTTGGTCAATTCAATGAATTTTTCAGAATACGTTTGGGAATCAAGCAGAATCACCAATTCGTTGGCTTCCGGATAGGCTGTTGAGACAGAGAACTCAAGCAGAACCCGTTTGGGTGGTTTTCCTATTTTTGGATTGATGGTGGTTTTCCTGATAAGGTAGAAGCCGGCAAGCCTGGCCGTTTCCCGAAAATCATCCAATACTTCAATGGGAAGAATCACCGCAAACCTGCCCTGGCTCGTCAACATTTTTTTCGCTCCAGTGATCAGTTGTTCAAAGGAGAGGGATATATCGTGTCGCGCGATGGAGCTGGCTGGATCGGAAGATTTCATCGATTTTTTAAAAAATGGCGGGTTGCAAACAACCAAATCGAAGGATAAGGCATGCGATTCCATAAAATTATTGAAGTCTCCCGAATAGAGTGTAAGCCTTTCGCTCCATGGGGAATTTTGGAAGTTGTGCCGCGCATCCAGGCAGGCATCTTCGCTTATTTCAACGGCTGAAATGTGTGACTCAGATCTCTGCGCCAACATCAGCGCAATCACACCGGTACCTGTCCCAACATCCAGGATACTTTTTGCTCCTGTCACCCCGCACCAGGCTCCAAGCAACACTCCATCAGTACCCACTTTTAGGGCAGATCGTTGCTGCTCTATACGGAATTGTTTGAACTGGAACCAGGAGTTGCTCATAATAGAGTGCCTAAAATGCCTAAAGTATTTAAAGTGCCTAAAGTTGGGGACTCCGGAGATTAGAAAAGGGTGTCTTAAATTTTGATTCCGAACAAATTGTGATTGTGGCGTAAGTACTTTAGGCACTTTAGTCACTTTAAATACTTTAGGCACTCTTTATACAGCCATCCTGCAACCTGATCATCCGATCCGTCATTCCAGCGAAATGATCGTCGTGGGTGACGATGACGAAGGTATGGCCGAATTGTTCGCGGAGCGAGAAGAAAAGCCGGTAGAGCTCCTCCTGATTTTGAGAATCCAGGTTACCGGATGGTTCATCGGCCAGAATTACTGAGGGGTTGTTGATCAACGCCCTGGCAATGGCCACCCGCTGCTTCTCACCACCCGACAGTTCCGATGGTTTGTGGTGCTTTCGTGGTAACAGGTCCAGAATCTGCAATAGCTCTTCTGCCCTCTTTTCAACAGAGCTCTTCTTCGTTCCTGCAATAAAGCCTGGGATGCAAACATTTTCGAAGGCTGTAAATTCGGGAAGCAGGTGGTGGAACTGGAAGACGAAGCCTATCTCTTTGTTCCTGAACCGCGATAAATCCCTTTCGCCCAATGAGAACAGGTCGCTTCCGTGTATAAAAACCTTTCCTGAATCGGGTTGAATCAAAGATCCCAATATCTGCAGAAGCGTTGTCTTTCCGGCTCCGCTTGCGCCAACCACCGAGACAATCTCGTGTTTTTCGACCTTCAGAGAGACACTTTTCAGTACCTGAAGATTTCCATACGACTTGGTAATCAGGTTGGCTTCAAGCATGGTTACTTTAGTTCCTCATCAATTTTTCGTGTAAAATCACCACCTTTTTTCTCCATCTTATCTTTGAGGTTACCGAACTCACTTTTTAAGTCTGAAGTATGATCGGTGATTTCACGCTTGATGTCATCGGTCGCTTTATGAAACTCACCGTACAGTTTTCCAATTGTTCTGGCGATACCCGGGATGGCATCCGCTCCAAACAGTATGAGGACAAAGAAGACGATGACCATTATTTCACCGCCACTGAAAAAAAGCAAAGGATGTGACATAAGAATACACTTTTTTGCAAAGATAACAATCCTGACAAAATTGATTCGACTTCACCTATTTAAGTCATAAAAAAACCCGGAATTTATTGTTCCGGGCTTTTTTTATTTTAAAGCTTTGCTATTTCTTTTCGTCAAGCTTTTTCTGTCTTCTCATCAGGGTGTCATAAGCAATCGGAGTTGCTACGAAAACTGAAGAGTACGTTCCGAAGAGGATACCGAATAACAGCGCGAATACAAATCCTTTGATTGCGATTCCGCCAAAAAGGAAGATGGCAAACAAAACCACCAATACAGTCAGCGAAGTACTGAAAGTACGGCGAAGTGTGCTGTTCATAGCATCGTTGTATGTCTTCATCGTATCCTGTTTCGGGTGGATGTGAACATATTCACGGATACGGTCAAAGACGATCACGGTATCGTTGATCGAATATCCAATGATGGTCAGTACCGCGGCAATAAACGACATGTCAACGGCCAGCGAGAAGGAGAGCCATCCGTCCAGCAACGAGTACAAACCGATAACGATAATCACGTCGTGTGCCAGTGAGGCCAGACCTCCCAGACCAAACTGCCAGTTTCTGAAACGAACGGCAATGTAAAGGAAGATGATGATGAGCGCGAAGAAAACCGATAAAACAGCATCCTTCTTGATATCGTCCGAAATGGTTGGTCCAACCTTCTGGGAACTCATCCGGTAATCAGAAAGAAATTTCTCCATCGTTACATCCGGACCAAGGTATGGTTTCATACCATTAAACAACTTGGCTTCCACTTCGTTGTCCACTGCCTCTGTTGCCTCAGCAATCCTGTAATCAGTTGTGATACGAATCTGGTTGTTAGCTCCAAAAGTCTTCACTTCAGGTGTATTGCCAAATTCGGTAGCCAGTTGTTTGGCCACATCCTCAACCATCACATCCTTGTTTAGACGCACAACATAGGTGCGGCCTCCCTTGAAGTCGATAGAGTAGTTCATCCCTTTGAAAACAATCGACAGAATAGCAATAGAAATCAGGGTACTTGAAACAACATAAAATATTTTTCTTCTCTGAATGAAAGGCATGTTGACATGACGCAACCATTCACCTGATATTTTGGATACGAAAGTGATCTTCTTGTTGGTATCCAACCAGCGCTCCAGTATGAAACGGGAAATAAAAATAGAGGTAAAGAGCGAAGTGATGATACCAATAATCAGTGTAGTAGCAAATCCTTTGATAGGACCTGAACCGAACACATACAATACGATACCGGTTAAAAGGGTGGTAACCTGACCGTCGATGATCGCTGAATAAGCGTTGTTGTATCCGTCCTTGACAGCGAGACGTAATCCTTTGCCGGCACGAACCTCCTCTTCAATACGCTCGTTGATCAATACGTTCGCGTCCACCGCCATACCCATTGTTAAGACGATACCCGCGATTCCCGGAAGGGTAAGCACGGCTCCGAGTGAGGCCAGTATACCGATCAGGAAGAATAGGTTGACAAGCAGCGCCACGTTGGCAGCCAAACCCGCTTTCTTGCTGTAGAAGAACAACATATAACCAAGTACCAGCATAAAGGCGATCAGGAAGGAGTACATACCACTGTTGATCGATTCTTTACCCAGTGTAGGACCAACAATCTCTTCCTGCACGATGCGGGCAGGAGCTGGCATCTTACCTGATTTCAACATGTTGGCCAAGTCTTTCGCTTCATCCACTGTGAACTGGCCTGATATTTCTGTGCGACCATTAGGGATTTCGCCTTGAACGGTTGGATAGGATTGAACATAATCATCTAAAACAACAGCAACACTTTTGCCCACATTTTCGCGGGTAATGCGTTGCCAGATCTTGGCTCCTTCAGCATTCATTGTCATATCGACAACGCTGGAAGCCTTGTTTTGACCGAAATCCTGTCGTGCTTCAGTCACAGATCCTCCATCGAGCGGAGCGCGGCCATCACGACTGGAAACTTTGATGGCAATTAAGGAGTAAAAATTCTCATCCCCAGGCATTGGCTTTGCTGTCCACCTGAAGATCATCGTGCGCGGGAAAACTGACTTCACCTGCTGCATTTTGAGGTAGGTGTTCACCTGGGCTGTATCTTTCATATGCGCATAACCAACGATTGGGCCACGAGCGATCTGACCATCACGGGATGTGTTGGGCGTCAGAACAGAAAAAAGCGGGTAATTCCTGGCAATGTCTTCTGTCGTACCTGCAGCCAGTGAATCTTTCTCCTGCTTCTTGATCTCACTAACCAGACTGCTTGCTGATTTTGTTGTATCCTTTGCAGCAGTATCAGTTATTGCAGGAATTGCAGGAGTAGCAGCGGCCTGAACTGCTTTTACTTCGCGCAATCTTTTGTTGGCTTCGAGCAGGTAGGAATAGACTTCATTGTTTTCGTAGGTCTCCCAGAATTCCAGGTTTGCAGTACCCTGAAGCAGCTTGCGAACACGCTTGGCATCTCTGATACCAGGAAGCTCAACAAGAATCCGGCCTTTGGTTTGAAGCTGCTGAATGTTCGGCTGCGTTACACCAAAACGATCGATACGGGTTCTGAGGATCTGGAAAGAATTGTCGATGGCAGCATCGGTCTCTTTGCGAATCACGGAAATAACCTGCGCGTTGGTAGAGTTGTAGCTAACCTTTTCTCTCAAATCAAGAGTATTGAATATTGATGCAAGTTTTGCATTGGGATCGACCTCTTCAAAAGCTTTTCCAAAGAGGGTCACGAAATCATCCTGACTGGTCTTTTGCTTTTGAAGCGCCAGCTCGATGGCCTTTGTGAAGGTCGGATCGGTACTGTATCCCGAAAGGGCATGAATCAGGTCAACAACGGAGACCTCCAGGGTAACGTTCATACCACCTTTCAAGTCAAGACCCAGTGGCAACTGGAACTCTTTAACTTCCTTGAAGGTATATTTTCTCAACCCAATAAAATTGTACACCGGTTGGTTGGCAATCGAATCGAGATAACGGGTTTCATACGTTTTGGCAATACGCTCTGATTCAATCTGTGTAGCACCAGGACTTTCTATCTTTGCCTTGCGCACGCCAAAGGCGGCTGCATCATTTTCGACAGATACTGCCTTGTAGGTAAAGTAGAGCTGATACACACAAACCAAACCTATCAAAATGGCGATGAGCCTGATCAATCCTTTATTCTGCATTGGAAATTCGGTTTATTATTATCTAATCTTTGTTAACTTCCTAATCCTAAAAA
>Ga0172379_10011713_pt1 | contig 10379 bp, 2 predicted proteins | sample GrowelOW334metaG_FD_119756 | JGI IMG/M metagenome (GOLD analysis project Ga0172379, IMG submission 119756) | Groundwater microbial communities from an aquifer near a municipal landfill in Southern Ontario, Canada - Groundwater well OW334 metaG | ecosystem: Environmental > Aquatic > Deep...
ACTTGGGTGTAGGTGGTTCCGGATAGTTTGTAAAAGCGACCGGTTGTATCTGTGGAAGTCCATTTTAATCCTAGTTCTGAAGATGTTTTGTGTGAGCCTTGAGTGAAGGCCAGGGTAGTGTATTGGAATTTTTTAATGGTGACGAGTTTTCCATTAATAATTGTTAAGTTGTTTTCTGCCGGAGTGTGTGACACGTCTAGATTTGAGCAAACTCCAACTGGTTCTGCAGGAATATTAAATGTTGAGGCGCAAACAGACTGGTTCAGTTGTGCTGATTCCTGTGCGGTAGGAGCGACTTCGTTTCCCGAAGTGTCAATTTTTATTAATTTCATTGTTACGACATCTCCGCCATTTCCTGAGTAATAAACGGTATCTGTGAGGGCAGACGTTGTCGAGCTACCTGTCACTTGAGAGTAAACTCCTGCAGATGATTTCTTGTAAAATTTTCCGGTTGTATTATTGTTTGTTGTCCATTTTAGACCTGTTGTAAGGGCTGGATTTCCGTTGGAATAGGTTGGGAAACTTGCTGATTTTCTTAGAGTGTGTAGGTAAACTGTAGGACCGTTTACTGTGGTGTAAGCTGATTGAACTGGAGTTGATTGAAGTGCTGTACAATATGTAACGTCCGGTGAAATTGTTAAGGTTGTTCGGCAAGCGGGTGTGCTAATGTTTGAGTCATCCGCTCCGGCATTTGTTACTGGATGAACAGTGACTGATCCCGATCCTGTATAATAGACTTCTTTTGCATCTGCGTTTGTTGTGACGTAGGTATTATTTGTGCCGACCGGAGTGAAGACTGAACTGTATTTTATGTAAAATTTTCCTGTGGAATCTGTGGATTCAAATTTTATTTTTGTGCCTGCTGGAACTACTCCTTGAGAGAATGCTAGACCTGTGTAATTTATTTTGTGATAAGTGATTGGTTGGCTTCCGTTAGCCACGATCACGTTGTCTGCTGCGGAGTGAGTTGCGGAGAGGGAAGTGCAGGTGTTTGGTGGTGGAGGAAGGGTGATGTTTGCTATACAACCACCTACATTTTGATTTAGGAATAGAGGAGTTGGGCTGAATTCTGCACCGTTTCTGATTTTTACTAGTTTCAATGAAACTGGACCATTCCCTACATAATAGACGTCAGGAGATGTAGTCGTGATCGTTCCTGTTTGATAAGTTGTTACAGATGGTGCGGAATAAAAATGTCCATTTGGATCGGTAGAAGTCCATTTGAATTGCACATTTTCCCATGCAGGAATTGTTGTTCCGGTTTCTGCAAAATTCACAGATGTTTTTGAAAATTTGTAGAGTTTTTTGCCTTCTTTTACAGTTGTTGTTTCTTGGAAATTTGCAGTTAAAGATTGGCATGAGTTTCTTTTTACTTCTGCTTCAAAATATACAAAATTGCTGTATTGAAAACAGCCTGGGATTTCATCGAAAGTGAACCATTCCTTATTTGTTTGGTTAAAATGAGGAGAAACTGTTACGCTTGTGTCTCCTAATTGGACTTGGCTTGCAGCTGTAGTTGAAGGGTATTTAGTTTCATTGTTTTGGTTGGTTACTGCTCCCCATTTTTTTGATTTTAACATAAGTCCATATTCTCCAAGGAAAATATTCATGTCATCTGTAATTTCTGGGTATTGAGCGTCGGAAGATTTGATAAATGCTTTTGGATGAATCATGGAATCATAGGTAGAATCCATGTTGTTTGATAGATCTACTCCTACGTCTACATTGTGAGCTGTTGCGCTTTGAGCTCCGTCTTTTCCATTGTTATGAACATAAATTTGGAAACGTATAGAATCTCCGACTTGTACTCCTTGTCCTGAGACTGATGGTAGTGTATTGTAGTAGAAATTTTCTGTATCATTAGCGCATGTTCCTCCTCCGCAAAGACGTTTTGCAGCTAGAAATTTTTGTTCATTGGTAGCAAAAGGTCCAGGAATATTTAGGTTTAAAATGAAATTATTAAAAGTCGCCTCATCGAATCCTTTATGCATACAACCTTCGACGGTGTGAGTTTTGTCATCTGTTGTTTTGTATGAAATTGTTTTACATGTTCGCTCGGCTCCGTACTGGGTGCATCTTTCTGGATGAGAACAGGTATCTGTCTGGCTTATAAAGGATTTTACCTTTGATGCATCGATTGTTTCGCTTGGATTTGCGATCAATGGAATCTCTGTTCTTGTCGGTGTTGATGTCGATGCTATTCCGGAGATTGATCCGGTTATGGCGTCAGCTGTGAAAATACTCACCGAGCAGATGGCAAAAATTAAAAGCAGACTTTTCTTTATTTTCGTTTTAATTGTAGACATATTTTTTTTATTTTAGTTTTTAATAAATTTTTTAAAGTCCCGTACCTCCTGGGTTATCAGTTACTTGCACTTGTTCTCCAGCAGGAGTTTCAATTCTTATTTGATTGGAATTGGTTGCTCCGGGCTCGCTGGCTGCTTCTATTTTTGTACCTGCGCCTAGATCTTTTGCGTTGTCTGGTGGAGTTTTTTTCTCTTGTCCGTCATATGTTACTGCGCCCATTAAGTCGACGTATGTGAAGATTCTTGTGAGTTCGCTGTCGACTACCATAGTGGTTTTGTTTGTGAAACCTTTCGTTTGGATTGGCGAATAGACTTTTACTTCTATTCCATCTTTTACGGCGAAACTTGGGTTTGTACATTTTGTGAATGCACCGCCTAAAATTTTTGTATCATTAAACATATTAATTTCGACTATAATTCCTGTCTTTGGGTATTTGTGTGTGTAAAGACCTTTTTCGAAAGGTTCTTGTCTTGATTGAGCTTTTCTTAGGTTGTTTGTAAGGTTTACAAATTCCAATAGAGCGTCTTTATTACCTTCTATAGCTTTGACTATATTTTCTGCAGAATAAGGTTTTGCGTTGATTGCCTCCATAATATCTGTGACCTTGTTGTAATTCTCTTGTCCAAACATTAATTGTCGAGCATCGATTCCATAAACTTTCATTGCAAATGGAGATGAGAAAAATTCTTTCCATTCTTTTGCTTTTCCTTCCTCATCTTTTGATGCGTCCAAGATTTCTTCTGGTTTTTCTATTTTCCTTTGAAGACCTCCAGGACTGGCGATTTCAAGCAAGACCATTGCTAATTCTTGTTCTTTCTTTTTCTCAGGATTTTTTAGGTCCTCCTTAGTATAGGCAAGAGCTTTTGAATAATCATGCTCGGTTATACTCAAGAATCCGTAACCATGAACAACTCCTTCTTCGGCATCCATATTTTGATAACCAATAATTCTGGATTGGGAAGGAGTGCTTCTTTCTACTTGTGCGCCTGCTTTGTTGAATTTTGTTTCACGTGAAGCAGACATTAGAGTCGATCCTTCTAGAAGCTCTTGGTATCCTAAGCTTCTGAAATCAACCGGTGGTTGTCTTTTTAGAATTGTGCGAAGTCTTGAATAAACATCTGTGATGAATTTTTCAGCCAAAACTTTTGGATCATTATCCAATGTAATTCCATAAGCTGTTTCCAAAGTTCCTGCAGTCTTTTTGAATTCTTTTTCTAGTCTCTCTTTTGTAAACTTAATGCGAGCTTCGAGAGCAACTGACATTTTTTCGTTTATGGCTTTATTGTCTGAATCTTGTTCTTTGATAGCTGCTGAACATTGACGTAATACTTCTTGATATTTTGGAAGACCTTGTACTTCTTCAGCTTTTCCTAAAGGGATTACTTCCCAAGAATTTTCAGTTGTTAATTTATAGTTTGCGGCCTGGAAAGCGACGTGCTTTTCTGTGTCTACTATAATGACATCTCTTTTGTTTGTGATTTTTACTTTCAAATGTTCGAGACCTTTGCCTTGTACTTGGAATTCGTGAGTGATGAAACATCCTGGTTCAAGGACGATTTGTTCGGCGATTCCGTTGTCGAGTTGAGCTGTTCTTTCTTTATTCAAATCTTCTGTTTCAAGTTTGTCATCGCCCCATTTGTGTGGATATAGCATTTTCCACCATTTTGCGTTGATCAGACTCATCAATTCTTGGAGTTGTTGACTCCCTAATTCTGCTGGAACGTTTGCTGGTTTTTTACTTCCAACCTGTTTTGTCCATTCTTGAGCCAATTTATCGGCAACTACAATGTCTTCTGACATCTCTGTTAATTGGGCAAAAGAATTGTAGAAAGTTGGGTTTGTTTTTTGGTTGAATACTTCTTTATAGAAGAAATCTCTCATTTCTGGAGTTAATCTCTTTAGATTGTCGAATGTGGCGGGAATGTCTATGGCTTTGTGTGCACGATTTCTGTTCGCGTCGAATTCTGCCAAGGTGTTTTGATCAATCGAGTTGTTCATATGCTCAGGAGTTTCTGCTCTCAGCTCTTCTTCCTGTCGTCGAAGTTCATTGTATCTATCTACGTTTTCTTCTGCACGTACAGTGGCATAGTCTAGTAGGCTACTTTTTGCGTTTGGATTTGCGCCTGGTTGCATGGTAAATTTTCCTCCCTGACGTTTTTCGACGAATCCTGATTCAAGTTCTTCAATCGTGTCGAGATTACGTTGTCCTGCTACAGAATCAGCAGTGCGGATCGTGATTACGTCGAGCAAATTTGTTTGTCTGGCGTCTGATCCTGCGGCACGGTCTGTTCTGTCAAAAGGGAATGGAAATTCGAATTTCTGGCGAGTGATCAACATGTTGTCCATGTTTCCTTTTAGATAAAGCTCGTCGCCATCAACTATCAGTCCAAGATTTTTCAATAATGGATCGATGTGGACTTCGATGTTTCTGTCCTTGTCTCTTCCTATGGTAATCTTTGTTCTCTTTTGGTCTTTATCATATTTGAGTGTGATTTCGGCATCTTTTAGAGCTTCATTGTATGCGTCGATATCCGTTTTTAGGCCTTTTCCGCTTGTTTGGAATGTTGCTTCTTCATCCTCTCCAGCTTTTCTTCCTATACCGAGGTTACTTCCTGGTTTGTAGTAGATGTCTGAAGTTTTCTCTGTGAAAGCTGGAATTTTTTCTCCACCCAACCATTTGTCCATTTGCATTCTTATTTCTCCGGCTGAGAGTAATTGTTGTAATCTTTCTTTTTCTCTTGGGTGAGGTATAAAGGCTTCAAAATCTGATCCAGGAACATGAATTTTCAGACCAAATATACCTGCTCCGCCTGAGTTTCTGTCATCTTTGGAAAATAAGTAGGCAAATCCAAGACCTACTCCGCCAATCCCAAATGGCAATGCGGATGGTTTTAAGTTTTTGTTTAAGTTGGATTTTTGTTCTGCGATGTAGCTGTCGATAGCATTGACGTATAATTTTATTCTGTCTTTTCTTTCCATGGTGCCCAAAATTGCTGGGTATTGGGTTCTAAGAATTTGGAATCTTGTCATTACTTCTGACGGTAGATTATCGCGTTTTCCATTTAAAGCTTCATTTACTAATTGAGTTTTTTCTGCACGTGAACTATTTTCCCATTTTTCCCATAGGTCAGGAATGCCTGATTCATTTTTGGCTGCATCCAATTTTTCTTTTCTAGTTACGTCTACGCGTCTAGTCCAGTCGATACCTACATCCACAAGCGGCAAAACAAATGGAGGTATCCACGTGCCTAATACTCCTGCTCCTACACGCGTATCGACTCCATCAGCGATTCCATCTTTATTTTCCCAGCCGGTGTGAATTACTCCGCCGATAATCGATGCTCCGATAGTTGCATTCCACTCGTTGTTTTCACCGCGAATGATGCTGATAGTTAAAGATGCTCCTGCATTGAATTTGATAGGACTTGAGGCGCTATATCCCAATCCAAAGTCAATTGTTAAGGTGTTATTTATTTTTATAGATGTGCTGATTCCCGCGGTGCCTACTCTCTTTGTGTTTTTGTTCATGGTCAAAAATGCTGTTCCAACCAATGCGTGGTGAGTTTCTATTAATTCTTCATCCGAAAGTTTTCCGCTAGCTTTTAATTCTCTAAGAATTCCTCTTGTAGGTTCAGGTGAAGATTCGATGATGTCATCTATCTTTTCTTTTTGTGTTTCTACTTTTTCTCCTTGATCAGCGATAAATCCTAGTTGGAAGGCGAGCATCATTTCTGGATTTCCTTTGCCGAGGGAGAGAAGATCTGTTAAGGTTGGTTTTTTTAGGCTTGATATAGTTTGAATTAGAGTTTGTATTTTTTCGAGTTTGTCTCTGTCTAAATCTCCTACGAGGTCTTTATTGATAGAAATTTGTAGGCCTAATATAATTAGTCTCTGAATTTCTAAAGCAAGTGGTTTTTCTTGCAGGGTCATGTTTCCTTCCTTATCTAGAGTGCAGAATTTTGGATCGTTGAATAAAATGGCTAACGCAGCTTGTGGATCGTAACTTTGGCTAAATAAACCTTCTTTTATATCTGAAGATTTCCCGTTCAGTTGGGCCATAGACATTTTAGTTTCTCTTTGGAAATAGGCGAACATTTTTTGCCAATTGTTTGGCTGATTGGTGCCATTTTCTTGATCGTCTCTATTTGTTCGATGAGTATAATATGTACCATCTTCTTGATTTGGTTCCTTGTAGTCAAAGAATTTGAAGGCTTTGTCTGTGATGTCTCTGTTGTCTGGAGTTTCTCTGTATACGTCGATTGAGGAGTGAATTTCTTTTTTATCTAGGCTGTTCTCAGGGAATTTCATGTCTGACATAGCTTCGGCGAGTTCGATGCAAGGATTAACCAAAGTATCGAATAATTCGTTGTATTCTTCTGTGTCTTTTCCTGCCTCGGAAAGCATTTTTTGAAGGCCTTCTAGCGTTCTTGCACTTTTTGGTGCACTGATGTAAGGCACGATGTCTTCTAGATATACTCTATCATTTTTTCCTTCGGAGATGATTGCCGCCGCGATTTTCCTGACATTGAAAGAATTACAGTTGAAAGGTGGTTTTGACATTATGTTTTCTACCACTTTGTGACCAGGAAATTGTTCCCAATAAAGGCGGATGTCTCCTTCGTCAAGTTTCCCAATTTTCTTATCCATTTCGTATCGATTTTCCCATAGGTTATCTATCTTGCCTTTGTGGGCTGCTTGTTCTTGTTTTTTGCTTAATTCGCTTTTGTATAGTGCGAGATTTGTATCTGTTAGAGCATTGTATGTTTGGAATTCTTCGGGTGATAATTGTTTTTGTTTTATCTCTTTGATTTTTGCGATCAAAGCCTCAAATTCGCCAAATTGTTTGTCACTTGTCCATGTGATTGTATTGTCTATTTCTGGGTATGGTTTGAATTTGATTGTGACATCTTGATTTGCGAAAACTTTTTGAAAATCTTTATTGAAGGCCATTAACCAGTTTGCAATATTTACGCCATTGTCATGTCCAAAAGCTTCTTTGTATCCCTTGATTGCTTTGTTAAGAGTTTCAAATTGTTGATACGTTAGTTTTTCCGAAGTAGTTATTTCAACTCCGTTAGCTTTTAATATTTCGTCAAAAGTGCGAGTTTCTTCATCCAAAGGTTTTTCTTCTTCCTGATTTTCTTGAGCAATGAATGGAAGAACTATGTCTGTGTTTTCAGGAACTGGATTCTTTTGATCCAATGTTTTATTTGCAGCGAGAAATTGTTCTTTTGTGAATGGATCTGCGTTTGCTGTTTTGCTAGCAGGCGATTTTCTCCAGACTTTTGCCATTTCTTCGTAGAGAGAATCGAGAGTTATGGCTTTTGTTGTTTTTACAATTCCATCTGGTGATACGTCGAAAGACTTGTAAGATTTTGGGCTTAAAGTTCTAACTGTCATTTCTTTGTTTGCGTTGTAGGAGACAACGATTAAGCTTGTTTCAGGAAGTTCTGTTTTGATATCTGCTCCTTCGGTTTTGACTAGTCTTATTTTTTCTTCGAGTTTTGCAACTTCCATTGCTAAATCAGCATTTGCTTTTCGGAAATCTTCGATTTTGTGACGGTTATCGTTGATGCTGTTGTCTTTGGTGATTATGTCCAAAAGCTCAGTGTAGACTGCTAATTTTACTTCTTCTAGCATTAGATCAATATCAAGTTCTTCTGGACTTTCTGCTTGTGCCTTTTGGCGAATTTCAGCCATATGTTTGAGAGCTAAAGCTTTGTTGTAGCTTCTAACAGGGCCTTTTTCTGTCAGTTGAAATAGAATTCTGTCTCCATCGATTTTGAATATCGTGCTTAGGCGTCTCTCGTCTTCGGATGCCGTTTCTTTTGCATCGATTGGAGAGTCAAGATAGATTTTTGATCGGATGCTTGCATCTAGTTTGTTATCTTTTGCCAAGGCTATTTTCTTTTCTTTGCTTAAATTTGCGATTAAAGCGGCGAATAGCTCTGCATCTCCTTCAGTTGGTTCTACGAGTAGGGAATTTAGAATTCTTACAACGTGATCTTGAGATAAGTTGTTGATGTCTGCCGGCTTTGTAAGTAGATATTCGTTGATTTTGTTGTCGAAGGCTTTTAGATTTTCTTCGTTTAAATTTTTTCTAAGATCTGAAATCAAGTCCTTTAGGCCTTTCGAAACCAATTCCTTGTGGTCGGTTTCGATGAGCTTTTCCCATAGGTGCTGTTGGATGTTACCTCCGTTAGACGAGTTTATCTTTCTGTCATCGTTTATGAGAATTCCAACTTTTGTAGTGATTGGCAGGTTGTCGATTAGGTCTAGATCTTCAGGCAATTTGATCACTTCTAGGTTAATCAGAATGCATAAAGATTTCTTTGAGAAATTTTCTCCCCATTCCTTGATGAAGTCTTTTAATTTTCCAGAGTCTCCTAGTTTTCCTATAAGTTCTTTTTGTTTTGCTTGGTCTTGGCCATAGAGTTCGTCAGATATTTCGATGAGTTCTGAAGTTCTTGTTGGGCTTTTTGATAGAATTTCTACAAGCTTGGAAGTGTTAACTTTTTGATCATTTGCATCAAAATATTGCAAAAGTGTTGTTGCTGATTTTTTGTTTAGCTGATATGCATCCCAAGTTTTGTCTTTGAATTTATCGAAAAATTTTACAATAAAATGATCTTTTCCCCTAGTGTTCATAGCTAAATCTAGAAGTGCTTGAAAATCGTTTGGACTGCATACGCTGAGATTTGTCGTCATTTTCCCTGTTTCTGTAGCTACTTCTCCCGTATTAAGGAAATTTTCAAGTTTTGTGCTTTTGTCTGCGTCGTCCTTAATTTTGCCGATAAAAGTTACTGCTGTCTCGAATGGATTTGTTGTTGCCAGTGTTTTCATAGCTTTTTCTGATTCTGCGGCTCTGTCCGTGGTTGCTTTTTGACTTTCTTTTTCTCTTCTTTCTTTTGCCTGGATAGCATTTTCGTGCTCTGAAATTTTCGTTTCTACTGCTTGAATATCCGGTGCATGTTCAAAGATTAATCTTGCTTCATGGAATAAATGGGACATATTAGGCATATTTTTGTTGTTTATTTGTGTTTTTGTATATATAAAAAATCTTATAATTATAGCAAAAAAAGGCCTTTCGGTCAATTCATTTCAGGCGGTGTTTCAGCTATAGTGAAAAAGCTTTAAAAATTAACTAAAAATATATGAGATTGCCAGCAATAATCGTGAATTTTAAGGTTTATGAACAGGCGACGGGGGATATGGCTGTAGAATTGGCAAAAATCCATGAACAGGTGGCAAAGGAAACGGGGGCGAGCATTGGAATTGCTGTGACGGCAATTGATCTGCAAAGGGTTTGTGAGGCCGTGAGTATCCCTGTTTTTGCCCAACATATTGATCCGGTGACGTATGGGAGTGGGACGGGGCTTGTTTTGCCGGAGCAGGTTAGGGATGTCGGGGCGTATGGGACATTGCTTAATCATGCGGAATGTCAGGTGGGGGATATTCCTCTGAAAAAAAGTATCGAAATTGCTAGAGAGCTTGATCTTTTTACTGTTGTTTGTGCAAATACGCCGGAAAAAGGGGCTGAACTGATGAAATTTAATCCGGATTTGATTGCGGTTGAACCTCCGGAATTGATTGGTGGAGATGTTTCGGTTTCGAAAGCGGACCCTTCGATTATTGAAAAGGCTGTTGGATTGATTGGCAAAAATCGTGTGCTTGTTGGCGCTGGAATCAAGACTGGAGAGGATATAAGAATTGCTCTCGCTCTTGGGGCGTGCGGGGTTTTGTTGGCGAGTGGCGTGACGAAATCGCGTGATCCTTATGCGGTTTTGATGGATTTGGTTTCTGGACTTAAGTAATTTCTGCTCAAGGCCAGTTCAAAGAAAAGGATGAATAAAAACAGCAGATCGTTTTTGAAAAATGGTGTGTCGATCATTCCGTGAATAAAGAAATAAAGGACGATAAAATTTGAAATCATTCTAACATCGAATGGCATATTTTTGACGATGAGTTTGAAGTTTTGAATCATTTTGATGAAGCAGATAATCAGGAAGAACAAGCCAATAAAGCCGTATTGAAAAATGAAGAGGAGGAGGATGTTGTGAGGTTGTAAGACA